>UMDN01003968.1_pt1 | contig 18585 bp, 10 predicted proteins | sample 1964491 | NCBI WGS metagenome assembly UMDN01 (sample SAMEA4835994, study PRJEB28245) | human gut metagenome | biome: gut microbiome; material: fecal sample | place: Denmark | collected 2008 | reverse complement strand
CAATGTGAAAGTTGCCGCCATTAATTATAGTCTTAATGAGATAATCTCAATTAGTCGTTGTTGTGGTCAAGACTGTCGTTGAAGTCTTTGGGCTCTCTCGGTGCCAAAGGATCGTGGAAGTCGTTGTTGTTGCTGCGGTGCTCAAAACGGCGCTGTTCGCGGTTGTTCTGGCGCTCTCCGCGCTCCGGTCTCTGACGGCGCTCGGGTCTCGGGCGGCGCTCGCGCTCAACATATCCTTCGGGTTTTGGTATCAGCACGCGGTGAGAAAGCTTATACTTGCCTGTCTTCTGGTCGATGTCCATCAGCTTGACGGTGATCTTGTCGCCCTCTTTCAGTCCGGCTTCCTCAACAGTCTCGAGGCGCTTCCAGTCTATTTCAGAGATGTGCAGCAGTCCGTCCTTGCCCGGCATGATTTCAACGAAGCATCCGTAAGGCATTACAGAGCGTATTGTTCCGTCGTAAACCTCGCCTACTTCGGGTATTGCCACGATGGCCTTTATCTTAGAGATGGCTGCAGTGATGCTCTCCTTGTTAGGCGCACTTACCTGCACTTTGCCCTTTCCGTCGATTTCGTCGATGGTGATAACGGCACCAGACTCTTCCTGAATCTGCTGTATGATCTTTCCGCCCGGGCCTATTACGGCTCCGATGAACTCCTTCGGAATGTCGAATGCCTCGATGCGCGGTACCTGCGGCTTCAGTTCGGCGCGCGGTTCTGCTATTGTATCGGTCAGCTTGCCGAGGATGTATTCGCGTCCGCGCTTAGCCTGCATAAGAGCCTTTTCGAGGATCTCGAAGCTCAGTCCGTCGCACTTGATATCCATCTGTGTTGCTGTCAGACCGTCTTTTGTACCGGTTGTCTTGAAGTCCATGTCGCCCAGGTGGTCCTCATCGCCGAGGATGTCGCTCAGCACGGCATACTTGTCTTCGCCCGGGTTCTTGATAAGACCCATTGCGATACCGCTCACGGGCTTCTTCATCGGAACGCCGGCGTCCATCAGTGCCAGTGTGCCTGCGCATACTGTAGCCATTGAAGAAGAGCCGTTGCTCTCAAGAATCTGAGATACCAGACGTACTGTGTAGGGGAATTCCTCAGGAATCTGGCCCTTGAGCGCACGCCATGCCAGGTGGCCGTGGCCTATCTCGCGGCGTCCTACGCCTCTCTGAGCCTTAGCCTCGCCCGTACAGAACGGCGGGAAGTTATAGTGGAGAAGGAAGCGCTGGTAGCTCTTGTTGAGCACGTCGTCGACCATCTTCTCGTCGAGTTTTGTTCCGAGAGTACATGTAGTGAGGCTCTGAGTCTCGCCACGTGTGAAGATAGAGCTTCCGTGAGGCATGGGCAGCGGGCTCACCTCGCACCATATCGGGCGTATCTCCTCGGTTGTACGGCCGTCGAGACGCTTGCCCTCGTCGAGGATGCAGCGGCGCATTGCGTCGCGCTCAACGTCGTGGTAGTAGCGGTCGATGAGAGCGTTCTTCTCCTCGAGCTCGTCTTCTGTCAGCTCGGTGTGTGCTGCGGCATAAGCCTCTGCAAAGTCGGTCTTGATCTTGTCGAAGGCCTCTTCGCGTGCCTTCTTGTCGTGGTCGCCGGCTTCAGCTATGGCGTAGCACTTGTCGTAGGTCTCTTTTCTGAGCTGTTCGCGCAGCTCCTCGTCGTTCACCTCGTGGCAGTATTCGCGCTTCACGTCGGTGCCGAGTTCCTTCATGAGCTCCTCCTGCAGCACGCACATGGGGCGTATAGCCTCCTGAGCTGCCTTGAGAGCTCCGAGCAGGTCTTGCTCTGAAACCTCGTTCATCTCGCCTTCAACCATCATGATGTTCTCCTTAGAGGCACCAACCATGATGTCCATGTCGGCGTTTTTCATCTGCTCGAATGTCGGATCAATAACGTATTCGCCGTTGATGCGTGCTACGCGCACTTCAGAGATAGGACATTCAAACGGAATATCTGAGCATGCCAGGGCACATGAGGCTGCGAAGCCTGCCAGTGCGTCGGGCTGGTCGACACCGTCGGCAGAGAAAAGAATTACATTAACGTAAACCTCTGCATGGAAGTCTGACGGGAAGAGGGGGCGCAACGCACGGTCTACCAAACGGCATGTAAGGATTTCGTTATCGGTTGCTTTGCCTTCGCGCTTGGTGAATCCGCCCGGGAAGCGTCCGGCTGCGGCATACTGTTCTCTGTACTCAACCTGCAAAGGCATAAAATCTGTTCCGGGAACTGCATCTTTTGCGGCACAAACAGTGGCGAGCAAAACGGTGTTGCCCATACGGAGCATACAAGAGCCGTCGGCCTGCTTTGCCACTTTCCCGGTTTCAATGCTGATGGTTCTGCCATCAGGCAGTGAAACTGTTTTCGTAATTACGTTCATCTAATAAAAAAAACTTCTTGTTTTATAACATCTTCAAAAAAATCTCAACAAAGGTAGGTAAAAGTGCATAAATAAACGAATAAAAACCGAATTATTTTCTTTTTTTATGATTATGTGTGATGTTTTGACTTATGCCTGCTTGCAGGGCGTTTTCCAAAAGGTGGCCTTTTAGCCTCCGAAAGGGCACCTTTTGCACGCTGAAAGACCGTCTTTTGCAGCCTGAAAGATGCCCTTTTGCAACGCGTTGATTGTCAGTGTGTTATGCCGCCTGTGCCTTGCCGTCTTACAGGCGGTCTGCCATTGCCTCGCGGCGGCTTGCCGGCAGGCACGGGACCGGGGGTGGGGGATAAACTAAAAAAATGGAGGTTAAAGTCCTGATAATCAAATTTTTTTATTAGTTTTGCAACCGTTGCGGCCGCTGCTGCCTGCTTGCGGCAGGATGACCGGCGGCGAGCCCGTTTATTTAACCCCAAAAACATCGAGATATGAAACAATATTCAGCCTTGCAGTTTATTCGCCGAGTTATGCTTATGATGCTTGTGGCATTGGCCCTGACGGGCTTGTCGTCGTGCCACGACGACGAAGACGCGCCGGAGGTTAAGCCCGAGCAGCGCACGCTGTTCATGTATTTCCCGTGGTCGACCAACCTCACCGACTACTTCTACGACAACATCCTTGCCATGGAAGAGGCCATCGCCAAGACCGGACTCGACAACGAGCGCGTGATAGTGTTCATATCAACAAGCTCATCGGAGGCCGAGATGTTCGAGATAACCTGCAACGGCGGAAAATGCACCCGCACGGAGCTGAAGGCCTACGACAACCCATCGCTCACCACGGCTGCCGGCATATCGGGCATACTAAGCGACATGAAGACCTTTGCCCCGGCCGACGTCTACGCCATGACCATAGGCTGCCACGGCATGGGATGGCTGCCCGTTGAGAGCAAGTATAAGGCCAAGGGGCAGGCGCCTGCCTTCGTGCCGCATTACAGCGTCGACAAGGGCTACGCCATGACGCGCTATTTCGGCGGCGTTACGAGCGACGACCAGACAGACATATCAACGCTTGCCGACGCCATATCCGACGCCGGACTGAAAATGGAGTTCATACTCTTTGACGACTGCTACATGTCGTCGGTCGAGGTGGCTTACGACCTTCGCCACGTAACCGGCCACATCATAGCCTGCCCTACGGAGATAATGGCCTACGGAATGCCCTATGCCGAGATAGGCGCAAGCCTGCTCGGAGAGCCCGACTATAAGGCCATAGCCGACGGATTCTATGAATTCTATTCCAACTACGACTATCCCTACGGCACGCTCGGCATAACCGACTGCAGCCAGCTCGACGCCTTGGCAGAGATCATGAAGCTGATAAACAGCCGCTACGAGTTCGACAGTCTGCAGCTCTACAGCCTGCAGCGCATGGACGGATACACGCCCGTGCTGTTCTTCGATTTCGGCGACTACGTTGAGCATCTTTGTCCCGACGAGGCCCTGCTCGCCGAGTTCAAGGCCCGCCTGGCCCGCGCCGTGCCCTATGCCGTGCACACCGAGCAGTATTATTCGTCATACAGGGGAGCCGTCGACATAAACACCTATTCGGGCATCACCACCTCGGAGCCGAGCACCCACTCGCTTGCAGCCGACGTGGTTGACACCAACTGGTATAAGGCCACCCACTGACACCGCCCGTGCCTGCCGCCGACGGCAGCCATGAGCCGCGCCGAAACAGCTGCGCAAGGCCTTCGAGGGGCTACATTCCACGAAAAAAGCGTTTTCGTTTTGTAGTCCGCCCGATTTATATTAACTTTGCCGTTCAAAAGGAAATAAAGTATTATTTACACTATATGGAAGATAAACATTTCAAGCGCACCACCGTAACCGCCGCCCTGCCTTACGCCAACGGCGGAGTGCACATCGGCCACCTGGCCGGAGTTTATGTGCCGGCAGACATCTATGTGCGCTATCTCAGACTTAAGAAACAAGACGTTAGATTCATCTGCGGAAGCGACGAGCACGGAGTGCCCATCACCATCCGCGCAAAAAAAGAAGGCATAACGCCGCAGCAGGTTGTAGACCGCTATCACGCAATGATAAAGAAGAGCTTTGCCGACTTCGGCATCTCGTTCGACATCTACAGCCGCACAACCTCTGACACACACTCAAAGGTTGCGTCAGACTTCTTCAAGAAACTCTACGAAGAAGGCAAGCTCATCGAGAAAACCTCAATGCAGTATTACGACGAGGAGGCACATCAGTTCCTCGCCGACCGCTACATAACGGGCGAATGTCCTCACTGCCATAACCCGAAGGCCTATGGCGACCAGTGTGAGAAGTGCGGATCAGACCTCGACCCTACAGAACTCATCAATCCCAAGAGCGCCATCAGCGGCTCGCAGCCCGTGTTGAAAGAGACCAAGAACTGGTATCTGCCGCTCAACGAGTACCAGGACTGGCTCAAGCAATGGATACTCGAAGGCCACAAGGAGTGGCGCCCCAACGTCTACGGACAGTGCAAGTCGTGGCTCGACCTCGACCTGCAGCCGCGCGCCATGACCCGCGACCTCGACTGGGGTATACCCGTTCCCGTTGAAGGAGCTGAGGGCAAGGTGCTCTATGTGTGGTTCGACGCCCCGATAGGCTACATCTCAAACACTCAGGAACTCATGCCCGAGGACTGGGAAAAGTGGTGGAAAGACCCCGAGACACGCCTCGTTCACTTCATCGGTAAGGACAACATCGTGTTCCACTGCATCGTGTTCCCCACAATGCTTAAGGCTCACGGAGGCTACATCCTGCCTGACAACGTGCCTGCAAACGAGTTCCTCAACCTTGAGAACGACAAGATATCTACATCACGCAACTGGGCCGTATGGCTTCACGAATACCTCGAGGAGCTGCCCGGCAAGCAGGACGTGCTGCGCTATGTGCTCACCGCCAACGCGCCCGAGACAAAGGACAACAACTTCACATGGAAAGACTTCCAGGAGCGCAACAACAGCGAACTGGTTGGCATCTACGGCAACTTCGTAAACCGTGCGTTGCAGCTCACCAAGAAATACTGGAACGGCGTAGTGCCTGCCTGCGGCGAACTGCAGGACATCGACAAGCAGACCATCGAGGAGTTTAAGGACGTCAAGGCCAACGTTGAGCATCTGCTCGACAACTTCAAGTTCCGCGACGCCCTCAAGGAGGCCATGAACCTTGCACGCATCGGCAACAAGTACATAGCCGACTGCGAGCCTTGGAAGGTTGCAAAGACCGACATGAAGCGCGTGGAGACTATCCTCAACATATCACTCCAGCTCGTTGCCAACCTGGCAATAGCCTTCGAGCCGTTCCTGCCTTTCAGCAGCGCAAAGCTCCGCAAGATGATAAACATCGACCAGTTCGACTGGAATCAGCTCGGCTCTACCGACCTGCTCGAGGCCGGACATCAGCTTGCTGAGCCCGAACTGCTCTTCGAGAAGATTGAGGACGACGTCATAGAGTTCCAGCTCAAGAAACTCGAGGAGACCAAGAAGGCCAACGAGGCTGCCAACTACAAGGCCAAGGAGATTAAGCCCAACATACCTTTCGAGGACTTTGAGAAGCTCGACATACGCGTAGGTTTCATCAAGGCATGCGAGAAAGTGAAGAAAGCCGACAAGCTGCTCAAGTTCACTATCGACGACGGAAGCGGTCAGGACCGCACCATCGTCAGCGGCATTGCCAAGTTCTACAAGCCCGAAGACCTCGTGGGCAAGCGTGTCTGCTTCATCGCCAACCTTGCTCCGCGCAAGCTGAAGGGCATCGAGAGCCAGGGCATGATACTCTCTGCCGAGGACTTCGACGGCTCTCTGAGCGTCATTACAACCTCTGCTGACGTTAAGCCGGGCAGCCAGGTGTGCTGATACATTGGGCATAACGCCGTGCGGGCGGCCCTCGGGCACGCTGCGGCAGGGCTGACATTGCCTTACGGAAGACAACGTTATAGCATATAAAATATAACCGGATAATATAAAGACGCATGCTCCATGATGCTGGTGCATGCGTCTTTTATTTTTATGAATGCCGCCGCCGGAGGCCGCCAGTCATGCCTCTCAGGCGTCAATACATGCCCTGACATAACTTATTATGCCGCCGTTGTGCCGTTATTTCGTGCCGTGTTATTATCTTTGCGGCATGAAATATGTTTTCATGTTGATAGGTTCTGTGTCGCTGGTGCTGGGAGTTGTAGGCATATTTCTGCCCCTGCTGCCCACCACGCCCTTTCTTCTGCTTGCGGCGGCGATGTTCTTTCGCAGTTCGCCGCGTGCCTACAGATGGCTTCTCGGGCACAGATATCTCGGTCCGTACATACGCAGTTTCCGCGAGGACCGCAGCATACCGCTGCGCGCCAAGATAGTGGCTTTGTCGCTGCTGTGGCTCACGTCGCTTCATTGTGTGGTGCTGATATTCGACTCCTGGTGGCTGCGTGCCGCCATGCTTGCCGTTGCCCTGGGCGTGAGCTGCTATATCTTGTCGTTCAAGACGCGGCGTAATGCTGACTGAGGGAATTCCTTCAGTTGCCTTACTTGTTGCCTTCAGTCTTATTATGTAGGTGCAGTGCCATTGTCCCCGTTGTTTCTTTATCGGCGTAAATATATAAAATGCGACCGGCGTCGGTTCTATCCGTGATAGATTCTGACTGCCGGTCGCACTGCGATGTGTTGCGTTATAAATAACTTAAACTATTTATTGGTCTGGTCTATTCGTATCCGTTCTCCATTCCGTTCATGTTCTCAGAGCCTTCGTTGGCGCTGTTGTTGACCTTCTTCTTAGGTGCCTTTGCCTTCATGTTACCGAAGTTCCATGTCAGCGAGAGGTTCACGGTGCGTCCGCTTCTCCAGTTTTTCTGATAGCGTGTGAAGGTGTCTGAGCTTGTGTAGTTCTCAAACTTGCGCGAGTTGAGCAGGTCGCGGCAGTTGATGGCGAGCGTCAGCTTCTTGTCGAGGAATGTCTTGCGCAGACCAAGGTCCATGCTGAAGTTGGCCTTGCGGTATCCCTGTGTGATCACCTGGCGTGCGCGGTAGCGTCCTGACAGCTGCAGAGATATGTCCCAGGGCAGCATCAGCGAAGCCTGCATGCGTGCGTTCCATGTAAAGTTGTTGTTGCTCTCGCCTGTAACGGTCTGGCCGTCCACGTCGTATGTAAAGCCGTCGAGCTTGTAGTAGTAGGCGTTTGCCGTGGTGGTGAGGTCGAGTATGCGGCATATTCTGTTCTTCAATACCAGTTCGAGACCGGTGCTCAGGCTGTTAGACACGTTCATGTATGTCTGATACATCATGTTGTCCGTGCTGCTCTGATATTTTATCTGCTGTATGACGTCGCTTGTGGGACGATAGTATGCGCTGACAAGCATTGAGTGAGCGTCCCATGTCTTCAGGTAGTTGAGCGAGAACGAGTTGCTGAACTCCGGGGTAAGTTCGGGGTTACCGAACGATATCATCGATGCGTCGCGTGTGTTCTTGAAGCTGTTGAGCTGGCCTCCCCACGGACGGCGCAGGCGGCGTGTATAGTTGAGCTGCAGCTGCTGTGTCTCGTCGAGCTGATAAGAGAGGAACACGCTCGGGAACAGTTCGAAGTAGTCTTTCTTGAACGGATTGTCGCGTTTCGATGGGTCGTGCTCCTGCTCGTAGGTGTAGCTTTCGGTGTTCACGCGCCAGTATTCGCCGCGCAGACCGGCCATTACGCCGAACTTGCCGAACTTCATCGTTGCCGTTGCATAGAGCGCGTGCAGGTCCATGTTGTAGATAAAGCGGTTATAGTAAGCCTCGTCTTCCACCTGGTTTACGCCGTCCCATGACGTGTCGTCGATAAAAGACTCCTGCGGAGAGTTCTCTCGGCTGAAGTTGCCTTGGTATCCTGCCTGAAGCATAATCTTGTCGGTTATGGGGTTCTCGTAGTCGAGTTTCACCTCCCACGACCTGTTGTTCATCAGCATCGGGCGGTTCTGGTAGTCGTATTCTGTGGGCAGCGGCTCGTCGATATACGTGGTGCTGTCCTGGTAGATGTTGCTCTGGTCCATCTTCCATTTGTTGAAGTCGACGGTGAAGTCGAGATAATGCTTGTCGGTGAAGTTGTGGCGGTAGTTGAATTCGCCGTAGTACATGTTCATGTCAGAGCTTCCCGACGAGCGGCGCAGCATGATGTAGCTGTCCTGCGGTGCGCCTATCGTACCATAGTGATACGGCGTTGTGCCTCCGTTCTTGTGTCCGCCGACCATTGTCATTCCGCTCAGTGTGAACTCGTCCTTGTCGGTTGCGCGGAAGGTTAGTCCGGCGCGTGCGAACATATTGTTGCCCATGCGGTCGTTGTCGGCCGTGTACGACTGATATTCGTTGGTGTTGAGATACTCCTGATAGCTCATCGAGCCGCCGTCGTTGCTGCGGTGGCGGTAGCCCAGGCTTGCGTATCCCTCAAAGCGTCCGATGTTGAAGTTGATGTTGCCGTTCACGTTGGCGCTTCCGCGCGTGCTTCCTCCTGCCTGCACGGAGCCGTAGTATCCGGCCTGGCGGTTCTTCTTCAGTATGATGTTAATGATGCCGGCGCTTCCCTCGGCGCTGAATTTTGCCGACGGGTTGTCTATCACCTCAATTCTCTCTATGCTCTCAGAAGGCAGCTGCTGAAGGATTTCGGCGCGGTTGTCGCTCGTCAGTCCGCTTGCCTTTCCGTTGATCCACACTTCCACGCTGGTGTTGCCGCGCAGCGATATGTTGCCGTCTGTGTCTACCTCTACCGACGGAATGTTCTCCAGCACGTCTGTGGCGTCGCCTCCGGCATTGGTGATGTCCTGCGAAACGTCGAACGACTTGCGGTCAACCTCGAGCCTCATTGTAGGTCTCTGTGCCGTCACCGTAACCTCTTCGAGCGTCTGGCTGTCGTCGTTCATGTAGATCTTCTTAAAGTTCATGTGCCTTCTGTTTTCGGCCACGCTGAACGCTTTTTCAACCGTGGTGTAGCCTATGTAGGTAAGCTTCACGGTGTAGTTGCCATAGGGCAGCTTGTCGATGTAGAACAGGCCTTTCTCGTCTGAGATGGCACCTTTTACGAATTTTGATGTTGCACGGTTATACACAGCAACGTTGACGAAGGGCATAGCCTCTCCCGTCTGTGTATCCTCAACCTTTCCCCTTACGCTGCCTTGCGCATGGCATATGGCGGCGTATAATACTAACAGACTAAAAATAATAAGTTTCTTCATAACACCTATTGTGATGTTTCTAAGCGTGAAAAGTTTAATTGTTAATATGATTTTTCACATTTTATTTGGTTTTACGTCATAAACTGACTAACTTTGCAGTCGGATTGGTCTCATAGTTCAATGGATAGAACAAGTCTCTCCTAAAGATTAGATCCGAGTTCGATTCTCGGTGAGACCACTTTCAGAGCGGCATCCATGCGGTTGCCGCTTTTTTGTTTTGCGCCCCTGCCGTATATGTGCATGCCGTAGCTGCTCTGGCCAGCGTGTCGTCAGGCAGCCGGGGCGTAGGCATGAGCGATGGGCAAGGGCCTTGCGGCAGATGCGTTGTGCCTCCGCTTTATATATACGCAACAGCCGCTTAATTGTGTCATAACATTATGATATTTTAACGTTGAGGCCGATTTCTTCCTTTTGTTTTAACACATCGCGGAGCGCGTTTCGGCGTTTCACGGGGCCGTGTCTTGCCGCTCTAATGTCCGTTTTGTCATGTCCGTCATGCCGTTTATGGTCAGAAATTCCCCAGGTTCATCATTCCTTCATTGATTTTCGCCCCATTTTTCAGTCAGAAAGCCATGCTCTTACGCTGCAAAAGGCATCCTTTTACGCCCTGAAAGCTATCCTTTCGCCTTGCAAAAGGTGGCCTTTCGCATTGCCGTTTCGTGCCATTTGTCATGCCGTTTGCGTAATGTACTGATTAATAAGGTGTTATAAAACATGCCGTTTTTCGTGTTTTTCATGCCAAAATACGTTCCGCTTTCAAAAATACGGCTGTCTTGGCATAGCCAATTAACTTATTTAACATCTTTTCGTTCCGTCGTCCTGAATACCCATAAATTATTATCCGCCCCGGCAAGTGTGTGCCTCTGCAGGGCCATAAAAATACCGATTTTTTGCTATTGCAGGCATTTTTATTTACAATTAACTTTGCAGCGATTTTATTTATTAACGAAAATATATATCAAAGTGAAAGCAAAAGGCTTCAGATTAACGCTTATTTTAATTAATGTTCTTATATCGCTTACACTGCATGCGCAGACAGGCGGCAGCGGAACAATATCGGGAAAGATAGTAACAGACGGCAAGCAGGCAGTGGAATACGCCACAGTCAGGCTGAAGGGCACATCATACGGCGGCCATACAGACATGCAGGGCATATATCATATAACCGCCCCGGCAGGGCGCTACAGCCTTGTGGTGTCGGCCGTAGGATACAAGACCGTAGAGCAGACCGTCGCCATCGAGGCAGGCGTAAGGCAGAAACTGAATGTCCGTATGAAGGAAGACGCCATACAGCTAGATGAGGTTTCGGTGGTGTCGGCAGGCGTAAGCAGAGTGAAAAACTCGGCATACAACGCCGTGGCAGTTGACACCCGCGACATGCTCAACACCACCAAGACGCTGAGCGAGGCCCTCGCCAAGACGCCCGGACTGAAACTGCGGGAGTCGGGCGGGGTAGGTTCCGACATGAACCTCATGCTCGACGGCTTCAGCGGCAAGCACGTAAAGATATTCATCGACGGCGTGCCGCAGGAAGGCGTGGGCAGCTCGTTCGGGCTGAACAACATACCCGTGAGCTTTGCCGACCGCATAGAGGTCTACAAGGGCGTGGTGCCCGTGGGCTTCGGCACTGATGCCATCGGAGGTGTTGTCAACATCGTCACCAACCGCAAGCGCCTCAGCTGGTTTCTTGACGCATCTTATTCGTATGGCTCATTCAATACACATAAGTCGTACATAAACTTCGGACAGACGTTCAAGAACGGCTTCACATATGAGATAAACGCCTTTCAGAACTACTCCGACAACAGCTACCGAGTTGATGCTCCGGTGCTCGACTTCGGCTCGCAGAGCATCGATACAAAGAAGCTCTACAGCGTAAAGCGTTTCAACGACACCTATCATAACGAGGCAGTGGTGGCAAAGTTCGGACTGACAGACAAGAGCTGGGCCGACAGGCTGATGTTCGGCTTCACCTATTCGCAAATGTACAAGGAGATACAGACAGGCGTAAGACAGAAGACTGTGTACGGACAGAAGCACCGCCACGGCTATTCGCTCATGCCGTCGATCGAGTATTCAAAGCGCGACCTCTTTGTCAAGGGGCTCAGCCTCGTGGCCACAGCCAACTATAACCGCAACTCAACCACCAACGTCGACACGGCAAGCTACCGCTACAACTGGCTCGGCGAGCGGCAGCGCACAAGTTCTCCGGGAGAGCAGTCGTATCTCTACTCGAGGGCAGACAACGACAACTGGAATGCCACTCTCAACATAACATACCGCATAGCGAGGATGCACACGCTGACATTCAACAACGTGTTCAATGCCTTTAGCCGCGACAACACGTCGCTTCTGTACGGACGAGAGGACAAAGACCCCATATCCAAGGACATGAGAAAGAACATAGCCGGACTCTCATACAGGCTCCTGCCTTCGGAAAAGTGGAACATCTCGCTCTTCGGCAAGTACTACCGCCAGTATGTGTCGGGGCCGGTGGCTGTCGACGAGAACGCAAGCAGCTATGTAAGAACCAGCCGTACGATAGACTCCTGGGGCTATGGCGCGGCCGGAACCTGCTTCATCGCTGACGGACTGCAGGCCAAGCTGTCGTATGAAAAGGCTTGCCGCCTGCCCACGATAGAGGAGATGTTCGGCGACGAAGACCTCGAGACGGGCAGCGTGCTCATACGTCCTGAGCGCAGCGACAACGTCAATCTCAGTCTCAGCTGGAGCAAGTCGTTCGGCAGTCACTCGCTTTACGTCGAGGGCGGACTGGTCTACCGCGACACGCGCGACTACATCCAGCGCAGCATTGCCGAGCTCAGCGGCAACCGCGAGGGTGCCTACTATGAGAACTACGGCAAGGTGAAGACAACCGGATTCAACCTTTCGGCACGCTACACCATGGGCCGCTGGCTCAGCATTGGCGGCAACTTCACCCGCATGGACGTGCGCGACAACGAGAAGATAATGGTGGGCAGCACCTCGGTGGCCAATCCCGTGTATAAGTCGCGCATGCCAAACGTGCCATGGCAGTTTGCCGATGCCGACGTAAACTTCTACTGGCACGACCTTCTGAAAGAAGGAAACATGCTCACAGTGACCTACGACAATCAGTATCTGCACAGCTTCTGTTACTATTCCGAAGGCGTGCAGGCCGTCAATCTGAGCGACTATATGGTGCCTACGCAGTTCTCCCACAACCTCACTCTTACCTACAGCATGTGCCGCGGACGCTACAACGTGTCGCTTGAGTGCCGCAACTTCACCAATGAGAAGCTCTACGACAACTTCAGTCTGCAAAAGGCGGGGCGCGCATTCTACGGCAAGGTGAGGATATATTTAGGCAGATGAGATGCCGGTTACACGAAGGATAAACGATAAAGTTAAACTAAATAATAAATTTAAGACAAATGAATAAGAACCGTTTCCTTGCCGGAATGCTGGCCATTGCTGCGTCCGGAGTTTTCTTTGCGTCATGTTCTGACGATGCCGCTGACGATGGCGGAGGTGCAGCATCAGGTGTTTCTAACCCTTATGTGATAGCAACCACTGTTACAGGCTCTAACACCACGGCCAACATTCTTACCTCGGCAGCGTCGCTCGAAGGCGAGATAACGCCGTCAGGACTTGCCAACGACGGCGCCACCTACTGGGTGTTCCACAACCATAAGTATCTTTATGCCCTCAACTATCATCAGGGTGAGAGCGGTACAACCTACTCTTATGTGCGCAACAGCGCTACAGGTGCGCTTGAGCAGCGTGCCAAGGAGTATTACGTTACGCGCTTCACCACCTACGGCCTGTATGACAACTACATCATGACGACGTCGAGCGGCGACGGCAACGCGGCATGGGCCGACCCCGTTACGGGCTATCTGCCGCAGGCGTTCAAGGTGTCTTATCTCGATGTTGACAGCGAGACATTCGAGTCGAACACCGTTGCTACTGACGGCAACGATACTTCCGTGGCCGATGAAGACTATATCTGCGAGAACTTTCTGGGCAACGGCGAGTATGTAACTCTTGCCGGACTGGAGCAGGTGGGCAGCAAGATATACAGCGCAGCCGTGCCGATGGGACTGTCACAGTATGGCTGTCAGCAGTTTACAGACGACGCCCGCACCCAGTATAAGTGGGTGCGCCCGGGCTATGAAGACCTTATCAAGACCGAGAGCGGCGGCACGGGCAGCAGCGCTTACGACAAAGACGAACTGCAATGGACCCAGTGGCCCGACGAATGTTGGGTGGCTGTGTTTGCCGACAGGACGCTGAAGGAGAAGAAACTGATAAAGACCGACAAGATAAGTTATGCCTGCGGACGCAACAAGTCGCAGTATTATCAGATGGTATGGGCAACGGACGACGGCCGGTATGTCTACGTCATATCGCCCAGTTATGCCAAGACGATGGCCGATGCACGCCAGCAGACCACGCTGCCGGCAGGAGTGGTGCGCATAGACACGTCGACCGAGGACTTTGACGACTATTACTGCAACCTTGAGCAGCTGTCGCCCAACGGACTTCTGCGCAGCTGGTATATCGGCGGCGACAGCTTTCTGTTCCTTATGTATGATGCCCCGATTACCTCATCGGACAAGACTGCCAACCGCCTTGCCGTGTTCAATGCGTCGGCAAAGACTCTGACCGATGTCACGGGCCTGCCCTCTGACGTGTCAGGCTTCGGCTCTACGCCTTACATGGCCGACGGATATGCCTATGTGTCGGTGAACACCGGGTCGGGCTATCCTGCCATATGGAAGATTGATCCTGCCACAGGTGCGGCCACAAAGGGGCTCACCGTCAGCGGTGCAACCACAGTGACGGCCGTAGGACGCATTGACTGAGCAGTGCTGATGATATGTCGCCGTCATGCAGGCGGAGGTCTGCCGGAGTGCATCTTAGCATGTTCCGGCAGATAATAATTTGACAGAAATGACGTTGAATAATAGTATATGAAAAAGATTTTCTTAAAGTTTCACTTGTGGCTTTCGGTGCCTTTCGGCATCATAGTCACGCTGATATGCTTCTCGGGCGCCATGCTTGTGTTAGAGCCCGAGGCCGTTAAGCTGCTCAGGCACGACGTGCTGTATGTAGACAGACCTCAGCACACGGCGCTGCCGATAGAAAGTCTCGTGAGGAGCGTTGAGCAGACGCTGCCCGAAGACGTAAGGGTTACGGGCGTAACGATGTATGCCGACCCTGAGATGGCATGCAAGGTAAATCTCTCAAAGCCGCGCCGCGCTGCCGTGTATGTAGACCAATATACGGGCGAGGTGAAGGGGCTGTATGAGCGGCCGGCGTTTTTCGCTACGATGCTGAAGCTTCACCGCTGGCTGTTAGACAGTCGTGACGACAGCGGCGGAGTGTTCTGGGGCCGCACCGTTGTGGGCATATCCACCATTGTTTTTGTGCTGGTGCTGCTGTCGGGCGTGGTGATATGGTGGCCTAAGTCGCGCCGCATGCTGCGCAACAGTCTGAAGATAACCGCATCGAAGGGCCGCCATCTGCTGTGGCGAGGCCTGCACGTGGCCGGCGGAATGTATGTCCTGCTGCTGTTGCTCGTCATGGCTCTTACCGGACTTACATGGTCGTTCCAGTGGTACAGCAAGGGCTTCTATGCCCTCTTCGGCGTCAGCGAGGTGCCCAAGAGCGGCGCCGTGGCGTATGCCGAGCAGCAGGCTGAGGATGCGGCAAAGGCTAAGGATAAGACCGGCAAGGGCGGAAAAGCCACTGACGTCTATGCCGAATGGCAGACTGTATATGACACTCTGCGTGCGCGCAACGTAAACTTCGACAACATAACCGTGTCGGACGGTACGGCCGAGGTGGCTTTCGGCGGACTTGGCAACCAGCGTGCTGCCGACAAATATACGTTCGACAAGTCGACGGGCAGCATAACGTCGGCGTCGCCCTACGCCGATTCGGCAAGGTCGTCAAAGCTGCGCGGCTGGATAATGTCTGTCCACATGGGCACGTGGGGCGGTATGCTCACGCGCTTGCTGTGGTTCGTCGCCGCCCTGTTTGGCGCCACGCTGCCCCTTACGGGCTATTATCTGTGGGTACGCCGCCTGCGCCGCCGTGTGCGATGATGATGTCTTGGATTGCGTAAACTGAGCGTATGTATTGAGTTAATGTAGGCGGCCGGACGGTTGGTTTATGCCGCGTCCTGATGTCATGGTATAGACACAATTGTCCGGCGGACAGATATATATAAGATGAAAGGTGGTCTTTTGCATTCCAAAAGGCCACCTTTTGCCGTCTAAAAGGCCGTCTTTTGCCGTCTGAAAGATGACCTTTTATATTGTAAGCAATATGCTTTGTTTTGCTTAACGGTTTTCTTTTGTAGATATGTCGGCGGCAGATGCTGTAAGCATTAAGGCGAGTTTTGCTTACAGATTTTTGGCGTTTGCGGCTTTACAGGCCTTTTTTTGTTTTCCACATGGCTTTTTTATAATGGAAGTATTGTCCGTAAATAAAAATAAAAGACTGTTTCACGTTCTTTTATTTTGTATTTCACTCAACTTGCATTAACTTTGAATAAGTTAAGCTTCGTCTCGGAAATAAAAATAAAAGACTGTTTCACGTTCTTTTATTTTGTATTTCACTCAACTTGCATTAACTTTGCAAGCATGTTGAAAAATATACTTTTAGTGGCCTTGGGCGGAGCCTGCGGCAGCGTGGCCCGCTATCTGCTGTCGAAGCTTGTGCAGGACAATGCACTCTCGAATTTCCCCTTCGGCACCATGACGGTCAACATTCTGGGATGCCTGCTGATAGGCATGGTCTACGGACTTGCGGAAAACAACATCAGTATAAGCCCTGCGCTGAAGCTTCTCCTCACGGTAGGCTTCTGCGGAGGATTCACCACGTTCAGCACGTTCATGAACGAGTCGCTCTCGCTCCTGCGTGCCGACAGCGCGGCTATGATGGCCCTTTATGTCGGCGGCAGCGTGGCGCTGGGACTGCTGGCCGTGTTTGCCGGATTGCAAATAATAAAACTAATATAAAATGAAGAAGACGTTTTCATCATTATGCTTGTGCACGCTGGCCCTCATGGCGGCCATGCTGACCTCCTGCAACAACAAGAAGTTTCATATAAACGGAACTGTCACCGAGGCCAAAGACTCTGTGCTGTATCTTGAGAACATGAGTCTCGACGGACCGGTGGTGGTCGATTCGGTTAAGCTCGACGACAAAGGTGCCTTCAGCTTCAGCGGAAAGGCTCCCGATGCCCCCGAGTTCTACAGGCTCAGAATAGCCGGACAGATAATCAACCTCAGCGTTGACTCAACCGAGACGGTTGACGTAAAGGCGTCGTATCCCTCTATGGCAACGGGATATACCGTTGACGGCTCGGCCGAATGTGCCACCATCAGAGAGCTCGCCCTGAAGCAGATAGACCTGCAGAACCGCGTGATAGCCGTGCAGAACAACCCCAACCTGGGCTACGACCTTACGCGCGACAGCATCGGAAAGCTCGTGGCTGCATATAAGGAAGACATAAAGCGCAACTATATCTATAAGGCACCGATGCGCGCATCTTCGTATTTCGCCCTGTTCCAGACGCTCGGCAACATGCTGATATTCAACCCGCGCGAGAATGCCGACGACGTTAAGGTGTTTGCAGCGGTGGCAACAAGCTGGGACACTTATCATCCCGACGCCCTGAGAGGCAAGAACCTGCACAACATAGCCATTGAAGGCATGAAGAACGTGCGCATCATGCGCAACAAGATGGCAGCCCAGAACATCGACGCCAGCAAGGTGAACGTGTCTAACATCATAGACATCTCGCTGCTCGACAATCAGGGCAACCGCCGCAGCCTGACCGACCTGAAGGGCAAGGTGGTGATGCTCGACTTCCATGTCTTCGGCTCAAACGGCTCTACAAAGCGTATAATGGAGATGCGCGAGCTGTATAACAAATATCACGACCGCGGCTTCGAGATCTATCAGGTGGCGTTCGATCCGGACGAACACTTCTGGAAAACGCAGACTGCCGCACTGCCCTGGATAAGCGTAAGAGACCCGCAGGGACTGCAGTCGCAGAACCTTGCCGCTTATAACGTGAGCAGCATACCAACCTTCTTCCTCATAGACCGCAACAACGAGGTGAAGAAGCGCGACTCGCAGATAACGGACATAGACGCCGAGATAAACGCCCTGCTTAACTGATATCAGAGGTAAGGCCAAGGCAAAAGAATAAAGGCGGGTTCTATAAATTCGGAATAGACAGCATGACAGCAGCAAAGACAGTCATCGGAAGCCGGATTTATAGAACCCGCCTTAAATTATAACAGAGCGTTGAGGCTTTGCCCCCGCCTTGTGCATGATGACATTCAACATTTATAAATACGTGATAATAGAGATGAAGAACTTTAGAAAAATTAGCTTGCTTACCTTCCTGCTGCTCGCATTTGCAGCCGTAAGGCTGTGCGCCGGGCGTCATTACACGGTGATAGTGTCGCTCGACGGATGCCGCTGGGACTATCCGATGATGTACGACACGCCGTTTCTCGACTCGCTGGGTAGCCGCGGCGTTAGCGCTGTTATGCGCCCGTCGTTCCCCTCGAAGACATTTCCCAACCACTATACGCTTGCCACAGGACTCGTGCCCGACCATCACGGAATAATAGCCAACAGGTTTTATGACGTGGCTTCGGGCCGCACCTACAGCATAAGCGACAAGGCAACGAGCAAGGATGGCTCGTTCTATGGAGGCGAACCGATATGGCTCACGGCAAAGCGTCAGGGCGTAAAGGTGGGCGTGGTCTACTGGCCCGGCTCTGATGTGGCCATCAAAGGCATGTATCCCGACTACTACAAGGACTACGCAAAGAAGCCTCTGCTGACCTTTCCCGAACGACTTGACGAGGCAGAACGCCTGCTGACGCTGCCCGACAGCGTGCGTCCGCAGCTCGTGATGATATACTTTAACGAGCCCGACCACAGCGGACACTCGTACGGACCGGCATCTAAG
>UMDN01016272.1_pt1 | contig 18623 bp, 13 predicted proteins | sample 1964491 | NCBI WGS metagenome assembly UMDN01 (sample SAMEA4835994, study PRJEB28245) | human gut metagenome | biome: gut microbiome; material: fecal sample | place: Denmark | collected 2008 | reverse complement strand
CTATGTGATTGTTGGGCTTTCAGCCCGCACTAATTAAGTTTTGACACATCCTTCTCAATTCTCAACTATAACAATCTGCGGTGTGCGTAGTGCTGGCTTCAGCTCGCCACCGATATAATAAACGCCGAGCCGTGTGGGCACAGCCTGTGCCCCTGCTCGTGCGAGAGCCTGATTGGCGAATGTCGTGGTGAGCCATTGCCCTGCGACAGCATCAAAGACATAAAGATTACCACTGAATTTATACCAGTCGATTGGCTGCTTGAGGTAATCGTCTTTCTTCACACACTCATATCTACCGCTTATCGCATCGAGGAATATCGTGCGGTTCACGCCGCCTGTGGCGTACAACCGATTGCCGTCCGCCCACGCAATACCACCCGAGAGTGTCATTTCTTCACCATCAGCAGAGCGCGGAGCAGACAGAACGCCCCACTCCTTCGTGCGTATGTCGTAGACATAGCCATCGGTGTGTACCTTGCTTTGCTCGCCATGGGCATAGAAACCTCCCCAAACATACACCTTATTATTATAAGCAACGACTACGGGCTGCACACGTGGCGCACCCGGGACGCGGAGAGTGACAAACGCAGTGTTGTTAGATGCTTGAGCAATCGAGTTTGCGCCTTGGTTGGTGACGTTTGAGTCGAGCTGATAGCGCAGAACATTGGCAGACGGCTTGCCATTCTGATTGCCACCAACAACGAATACGTCTGTTCCGGCGAGTGCCACAGCCATGTTGTCCGCCGTAGCAGACAGGTCTGCAAGACGGTTAAGCGCAATACCGGTGCCGGCAGCGTTCAAGCGTACACTATAAACCGAGGCAAGCGAGTGGTCGTTGTTGTTGCCACCGATGAAGAGCAGACTGTCGCCACTCGCAACCGTTGCGCCATACGCAGCCGGCTCGGGCAGGAAACCCACCAAACGCCATTGCAGTGTCTCGCGGTCTATGCGTGCCGCATACACACCAGCGTAATACTTTTTCGGCTTACCTGCTTCGGGGAAGTTGCAACCGCCAGCCATAACGAGATAGTCGCCAATCTGACCGGCGTAACATGCCGACACACCGAGCGAATAACCTGGTTCGGCAGAGGGAAAACCAACAACGCTATGCACGTGCTGCGCAGAGAGAGACAATGCGGTAGAAAGAAAAAGGAATAAGGACAGAAGTTTGTTCATAAAACTATAAATTAAATGGAGGCTGCATCAATACAAGAAAATGGCTACGGCAAGAATGCCGTAGCCTCCTTATAATGCAATTAAGTGGGTGCGTGGGTATGGCAGGATGCCATACCCTCCTATGCTTATGCTTCGAGCTTTTTCAAAATCTCCTGACAGAGCATGTAGCCCTTGATCATCATACGCGGAATGTGGAACGGACCCTTGTAGAGGTTGCCCTTAGCCGGTTGCGCCACTGTTCCGTCGCGATGCAGATAGCCGTACCACTCGCCGTACTCGGCATCGGGGAAGTGGGCGTATGTCCACTCGCTGATGCGCTCATGACGGTAGAGATACTTCTCGTCGCCGGTTCCGAGGTAAGCGTAGAGCGAAGCGATGATGGTCTCGCACTGCGGCCACCAGAACTTCATGTCCTGCGAGTAGTCCTGCGATGGCAGGTTCTTGCAGTCGCGGAAGTTGATGATGCCGCCGTACTGCTTGTCCCAGCCCCAGTCCCACGACCAGTCGAACACCTGCAGAGCCAGGTCGAACATCGGCTTGTCCCAACCGCGCAGCTTAGCCTCCTCCATGATGAACCAAGAGGTCTCGATGCAGTGGCCAGGGTTGATGGTGCGAGTCATATTGGTGTCGATGAACTCGCCATTCTCGCCAACTGTTTCAAGCAAGCACTTGAACTCTGGATGGATGAAGTACTTCTTCAACTTCTCAATCGACTCATCAATCTGCTGAGTGAGTTTCGGATCGTTTACAACCTTGCGGATGCAAGAGCCTACGTTGATGAGAATCATAACGATGCTATGACCCTGCAACTTCACGTCAGCCTCGAACTTAGCAGGCAGGAAGCCCGGGGTAGCGAGGAAGCGCTGTGTGTCTTCAAACACTTGGATGGCGCGCTTTGCCCAGTGCTGGTCGCCTGTAGCGAGAGCGTACTCAGACATCGCGATTGCGGCGAATGTCTCTGAGAACACGTAGCGACGCTTGCGCAGTGGTTTGCCCTCAGCAGTCACAGAGAAGTACATATGTCCCTGCTCGTCGAAGCAGTGCTTCTCGATGAACTCGAGTGTAGACTTGGCAGCGTCGAGCCACTCCTGGTTCTTCTCTACATTATTATAAGCGAATGAGCAAATGAAGGCGAAGCGGCCCTGAAACCACACCGACTTTGTTGTGTCCATCAGCGATCCGTCGCGGTTGACGCATGTGTACACGCCACCGTTCTCGCGGTCTAAGCCGTACTCCATCCAGAACGGCATGATATTCTCGGTCAGGTCTTTCTTGTAAGACTCAGCCCACGACTTGATATATTCTTTTACGTTCATTTTCTTAAAGGTGATATGTTGTTATGTTGACGGGTTGACATTAGAACTGGTTGGCACGCTCGAAGAATCCGATCTCTTCAAGTTCCTTCTTCATCTGAGCCTCTTCCTCATCAGTCATGTTGCGGAACGGCACACGGTTAGGTCCGAGGTCGAAACCGAGGAGCTTCATGATGCGCTTGCCACCCACGATGTTACCGCGGAAGTGGCAGATGACATTGATAACCTCCTGTGAGAAGTTCTGCTTCTCACGAGCTGTCTCGAGGTCTCCGCGGTTCCATGCGTCGATGATGCCCACAAGCTCACGACCGTTGTAGTTGGTTGTGCCGCCGATGCCGCCACGAGCACCGCCCTGAGCAAGGCTCGGGAGGATTGTCTCGTCCTGTCCGTGGAGCATGTCGAACTTGCCGCCACCGTAGAGACGGCACTGGTTGTACTCGTAGAGAGCCTCGTAAGTGTACTTGATGCCTGCGAAGTTCTTGATGCGTCCGTCGACAGCCTTCAAGAGGTCTACCATCGGCAGGAATGCGCCGTTGAACGCAGGGATATGATAGTAGTAGAACGGCAACTCAGGAGCAGCGTTCGCGATAGTCTCGCAGTACTCCACGAGTTCTTCGATACGACCAATCTTCGGGAACGGAGGTGCCATCGAGCCGATGCCCCATGCACCAATCTTCTGAGCGTGCTCGGCAAGGCGTACACTCTCGCGCAGACAGCAGCTGCCTACGTGCACAATAACCTTGAAGCCCTCGGGAGCAACACTCACCCAACGCTCTGCCAGCTGCATACGCTCCTCGGTGGTGAGCATATATCCCTCGCCAGACGATCCGTTGATGAACACGCCCTTCAAGCCATTCTTCTGCAACATCTTTGCATAAGCCTCGATTGGTTCGAGATTAACGTCACCATTTGCATAGAACGGTGTAAACGGTGCGTCGATAAGTCCTACAATTTTTTCCATAGTCTTGTTTATTTTATGATTATTAATTTATTGTTATTCAATTAAGAGATGAAAAGTTATTGAGTATTCTCACCACCTCAACATCTCACCACCTCAACATTTATTCAACATTGTCTGATGTTGGGCGTAAGCACGCCAACTGCAACACGAGTGCCACGATGACGATACCACCGAGCACGGCGAAGCCCATGCCGAGATTGCCACCATCGGTCCACTTGCCGAGCAGATGTGTAACGGCAGCACCTGCGAACACGCCCACCATATTCATCACTCCGTAAGCCGTAGCACGATACTTAGCCGAGATAATCTGGCAGAGTATAGGCATGTTGTTAGCGTCGAACATGCCGAAACCAATGCCGAACAACATTCCGGCTCCCACTACCGCCACTACGCTATGGCCGAAGCCGAGCAGAACGAGTGCTGGGATAGTCATGCCCAAGCCGATAGCACTGGTATAGATACGTCCGCGTATATTGCGCAGCACCCACTTGTCGGACATCACGCCACCGAGAAGCACTCCCACGAACGACGAAGCAGCAATGGTGATGGTAGACATCGGACCTGCCTGCGCCATATCCAGCCCAAGGTTGTCGGCGAAGAGCGTAGGCAGCCAGTTCTTAGTAGCCCAACCCGGGAGGCTCGGAACAGCGAAGTAGATGAGTATCACCCAGAACGCCCATGTAGAGAGCACTACGCTGAGTCCGCGCCAAAGGCTCTCCTTCTTCATCAGCGTTGCAGGATTGGGCGAAGCTGCGACAGCAGCCTTCGGTTTGTCGTGCAGAAGCAGTGCAAGTACCACCGAGTAAGCGATGCCGATGATGCCGAACCAGTAGAAGGTGCTATGCCATGAGAAGGTGGCAGCGATAGTAGCACCAAATCCGCCCACCGCCTGACCCACGTACAGACCCGTCATGTGTATACCGATAGCCAGCGAGCGCGACTTGCCCTCATGCCAGTCGGCGATGAGCGACAGAGCAGACGGAATGTACAGCGCCTCGCTCACACCCATCAGCGCACGCAGACAGTAGAGCTGCGTGAAGTCGGTAGCGTAGCCCATGAGATAAGTTACTGCTGACCATACGAACAGACTGCCCACAACGAGCTTCTTACGGCTCACGCGGTCGGCAACAACACCTGCGAACGGACTCACGATGCCGTATATCCAGAGGAACACAGCCATGAGCGCACCGAAAGCCTCAGCCTTCTGCAGCTCAACAATATCGAACTTCATTGCGTCCTGCATGGTTGAGAGCATCTGACGATCCATATAGTTGAGCAGTGCCACCACCCAAAGCAGCGCCACTACGAGCCACGGATAGAACTTTTTGTTTTTCATTTTTTGATAGATATTTGTTTTTAGTTGTTTGTTTTTCAAGTTTAAGGCTGCACTCCGTAGCTGAATGCGGGGCGCAGCCTATCTTATTCAATGCAAAAGTATCACTTTTTTTCTACACGACAAAACAGAACGTGTGCTTAATTAATCTTTCCAGCCTCACGCTCTGCAATTTTTTCGTTTGCCTTATCACGGGCGTATGCTGAGTCGTGCGCCTTTCTGTCTTCATCGTAGTAGACGGTGCGATAGGTGACATTGCCACCTCCACCACCTTTAGGCTCGGGCATTGCGTACAGAACGAAGCCTATAATGACTCCGATAATTAGAATCTGAATAATCAGTTTGAAGATAACAACAATCAGACCCCATACGGCTACGATGCAACCGAGTATATAGACAATAGTGAAGAGCGTGAGCAGGAGACCCAACTTCTTGCTCTTCATAAGCTCGATGTTGCGCTTCAACGAGAGAAAGACACCAATGCCCAATGCCAAAAGTAAAGAAACGAGTATTAAGAGTGACTCAACCCATCCGCTTAAGCCCAAGAATTCAAATATAAGTGCTGACACTATCACTACGGGTAACGCGGCGAGTATGCTTATGAGTGCTGGTTTCACAGATATGCCATCTTGCACATCGCCATCAAAGGCTTCGCCTAAGATTACAGGCTCGTAGAACTTGATGCTCATAACCTGATAGAACACAATCAAGCCGAACGGAATGATGCGCAACAACGAACCAAAGAAGCCATAACGGTTCTTGTCGCACCACCAGAAGCAATTGGTGCCCAACACGCTATAAGCCCATATCTCGAGCAGCGTGCCCGCCATGATACATGCGGGTATTGCCACCACGGCTATCGAGCGTATCTTATTGCTCCTCATAGCCAAGATGTTGAGCACCATAACGCCGAGGAAGAGTAACGCTATTATAATATAAGGTATAATAGAATAGAAGATGCGGCCCTGTATGGTATGCGCCAACTCGTCCGACTTCGTCAGCACCTTGTCCTCTACACCCTCCGGGTTGTCCTTACTGAACACGAGGTTCTCGCTAAGCGTGCAGTATTTCTTGCCGTCTTTCTGTATTACGGCATATCCAATGGAGCCTCCCGTATCAATCACACCCTTGTCGTAGAACTTATCCACGCCTTCTACCTGGTCGCCATCGTGCAGGTAGAACATGAGTTTCTCGCCCTTACTGTAGTAGGTGTCCTCTGAGCGGATTGTCTCCACAACATCATATACAGCAACAGAGTCGCCACGTAGACACTTCACGTCGTACTTCTGCGCACTTGCCGCTACGACATACAGCAGCAGCAACATCAATAGGTTAATTGCTTTCTTCATAAGTTTTGTTGGTTTTTGGTTTATTAGTTGTGTTTATTAGTTGCGTCTTTTCACTTCTACAAATATAGTAATAAATACTCAGACTGCGCAACTTAAACCAAACAAAAAGCCCAGAAACCGAATAAAAACGCCCGTCTGCTGACACTTTGTCACCGAAAACAACTAAAACAGCCGTTCGTAGCGACATATTGTCGCATATATAACGTTGGAATATAGTTTGTGTAATGGTTTATAGAAAACAAGAAAACAAAAAGAAAGGAGAACGATATGACATTCGACAAATTCACAATCAAAGCACAAGAGGTTGTTCAAGAGGCATTGAACACCGCACAGCGCAGTGGTCAGCAGAGCATCGAGCCGATGCACTTGCTGAAGGCTCTGCTTGTGAAGGCTAAGGACGTTATGACCTTTATCTTCCAGAAGCTTGGCGTGAATGCCATGCAGGTGGAGAGCGTTGCCGACGCCGAGCTGCAGCGTCTGCCGCGCGTTCAGGGCGGACAGCCTTATCTTTCTAACGATACCAACGCCGTGCTGCAGCGTGCACAGGACTTCGCTACGAAGAACGGCGACGAGTTTACGAGCGTAGAGCCTATTCTGCTCGCTCTCTTGCAGGTGAACTCTACGGCGAGCCGCATCCTCAAGGACGCAGGCATGACCGAGGCTGACACCGTGAAAGCTATACAGGAGCTGCGTCAGGGCGAGAAGATACAGTCGCAGTCGGCTGACGAGAACTTCCAGAGCCTCGAGAAGTACGCCAAAAACCTCGTTGAGGAGGCGCGCCAGGGCAAGCTCGACCCTGTTATAGGTCGTGACGAGGAGATACGTCGCGTGCTGCAGATTCTCTCGCGACGCACGAAGAACAACCCGATATTAATCGGTGAGCCGGGTACTGGTAAGACTGCCATCGTGGAAGGCTTGGCGGAGCGCATCGTGCGCGGCGACGTACCAGAGAACCTTAAGGACAAGCAGCTCTATTCGCTCGACATGGGCGCACTCGTAGCCGGAGCCAAGTACAAAGGCGAGTTCGAGGAGCGACTGAAGAGCGCCATCAAGGAGGTGACCAACGCCGACGGTCGCATCATCCTCTTCATCGACGAGATTCATACGCTTGTTGGTGCAGGCGGTGGCGAAGGTGCTATGGACGCTGCCAACATCCTCAAACCGGCACTTGCGCGTGGCGAGCTGCGCAGCATCGGTGCTACGACGCTCAACGAGTATCAGAAGTACTTCGAGAAGGACAAGGCTCTGGAACGCCGTTTCCAGACCGTAATGGTCGACGAGCCTGACGAGCTTTCGGCTATCTCCATACTTCGTGGTCTGAAGGAACGCTACGAAAATCACCACAAGGTGCGTATACAGGACGATGCCTGCATAGCTGCCGTGAAACTTTCGGAGCGTTACATCTCCGACCGCTTCCTGCCCGACAAGGCTATCGACCTCATGGACGAGGCGGCTGCAAAGCTGCGCATGGAGCGCGACTCTGTGCCCGAGGAACTCGACGAGATTACGCGCCGACTGAAGCAACTGGAGATTGAGCGCGAGGCTATCAAGCGCGAGAACGACACCGAGAAGATTAAGCAGCTCGACAAGGACATCGCCGAACTGCGCGACCAGGAGAAGGCGTTCCGCGCTAAATGGGAGAGCGAGAAGGGCTTGGTGAACAAGATTCAGCAGGACAAGCAACAGATGGAGCAGCTGAAGTTCGAGGCGGAGCGTGCCGAGCGCGAGGGCAACTACGAGCGCGTGGCTGAGATACGCTACGGCAGACTGAAGGCTCTTGAAGAGGACATCCGACAGATACAGAACCAGCTGAAGTCGACGCAGGGCGGCAACGCCATGATACGCGAGGAGGTGACAGCCGACGACATAGCCGAGGTGGTAAGCCGCTGGACGGGAATACCCGTTACGCGCATGATGCAAAGCGAACGCGAGAAGCTGCTGCACCTTGAGGAGGAGCTGCACCGCCGTGTCATCGGACAGGACGAGGCTATCAAAGCCGTGAGCGACGCCGTAAGACGTTCGCGTGCCGGACTGCAGGACCCGAAGCGACCTATCGCTTCGTTCATCTTCCTCGGCACGACGGGTGTGGGCAAGACGGAGTTGGCAAAGGCTCTCGCCGAATACCTGTTCAACGACGAGACGATGATGACGCGTATCGACATGAGCGAGTACCAGGAGAAGTTCAGCGTGTCTCGACTCATCGGTGCGCCTCCAGGATACGTAGGCTACGACGAGGGCGGCCAGCTGACGGAGGCTGTGCGCCGCAAGCCCTACTCTGTCGTACTGTTCGACGAGATAGAGAAGGCTCACCCCGACGTCTTCAACATCCTCTTGCAGGTGCTCGACGACGGACGACTCACCGACAACAAGGGTCGCACCGTCAACTTCAAGAACACCATCATTATTATGACTTCAAACCTTGGTAGCCAATACATACAGGCTCAGTTCGCCGGCATCACGCCCGAGAACCGCGACCATGTCATCGGCGACACTAAGGAGAAGGTGATGGAGATGCTGAAGAAGACGATACGTCCGGAGTTCCTCAACCGTATCGACGAGACTATCATGTTCCTGCCGCTCACGAAGGAGGAGATTGCGGAGGTTGTAACGCTGCAGATGAACGCCGTGAAGAAGATGCTGGAGCCACAGGGCTTCACGCTCAACGTCACACCGGCAGCCATCAGCTTCCTCGCCGACGAGGGCTTCGACCCGGAGTTCGGTGCACGCCCCGTGAAACGCGCCATACAGCGCTGCGTGCTCAACGACCTCTCGAAGAAGATTCTCTCCGACGAAGTATCGCGTGAGAAGCCGATTACAATCGATGCAGACAGCGAAGGCTTAGTGTTCCGCAATTAAAAATCGCAACAACTGTCATCCGCATCGGTCGACGCAGACATCCGCAACGGTCGACGCAGCATAGATAAAGATCAACATAGATACTAAAAAAAAGTAGCAGAGGTCAACGACTTCTGCTACTTTTTTTGTTTAAACACTTGCTAAGAGTGTGCCGAACGCACCTCTTGAGATTTTATTTACTTCACGTATTTCTTTCCGTTCTGGATGTAGATGCCCTTTCCTAAGGTGCTGAAGTTGTTGCCAACATAGCGTCCGTCGATGGTGTAGATGCGTCCGTCGTTGGTCTTAACGTCGACCTTCACGTCCTCGATGCCAGTCTCGCCAGCCACGCATACCTTCACCTCGTCGAGGAAGAAGCGCTTTCCGCCGTTGAAGTAGACACGGTCGTAGCCGTTGCCCTCAAACTCTACAGCGTAGTCGTTCCACTTGCCTTCCTCCATGAAGAAGCGCTCAAGCATCTTGTTGCCGAAGTAAACGTCGATAGTGTTGTCGTCGCCCTTGAACGGAGCCGCCTTGAATGTGAGGCGCACCTTGCCCGGCACGTTGAATGCAGGCGTAGAAGCCTCGCCCGGCACAGCCTTTGAACCAAAGCGTGCGCACTTGTTGCCGGCGTTGCCCTTGTTGAAAACCCAACCTGTCAGGTCGGTCTTCAGTGCGTTGCTTGTATTAGGATTCCAAATGCCGTCGTTGCCACCCTTAGCGGTGTTGGCATCGAAGGTCTCGTTGAGGAGCACTGCTCCCGGAACGATGTCGATGTTCATGCCAGGCAGACCGCGGAAACGGAACGAAACTGTTCTGTCGGCGTTCTGTGTGATACCGAGCAGAGCCTTGCCCATGAGCTTCGAGCCGTCGAAGTTGGCGTTGAAGAGTGTAGCAGCAGGCGCAGAAGTGTCGGTAAGACTGTCGTTCTTCACAACGCCATTCTCCATGTACGGATATGTATCGTAGGCTGCTTTATGACCTGTCGCCATGTTGTCGGCATGGAACACCGACATACGCTGGTGAAGTGGGTCGTCGTTCACGCTGTTGGCATCCCACACCGACTGGAGATAGTCGACATGTGTCACGAGTAAACCGTTACCTGGCAGCGATGCGTCCCAGTTTGTTTTCTGGCGGTTGTCGATGATGTAGTACTCGTCGCGGTTGTTCTCGTTGTACATGATGTATGTCTTGCCACCCTCGCTGAGCGGTTTCATGTTCGAGATGTCCTGATTTTTCACCAGCTCGATTGGCTCTATCCAGCCAGCCACCCACTTCTCGTAGCCTGTGAAGCCTGCCGGGCAGAAGCCGTTGCCGTTGTAGCAGCCAGAGTGGAGCAAGTCCCAGTCGTCCATGCCGTAGCCGCCGGAGTAGGTAGTGTCGTACATATCGGCGAAGCCAAGACAGTGAGAGAACTCGTGGCATACTGTGCCGATGCCGTCGCACTCCTTATCGGGGTTGAGCTCGCTACTGCAAGCGTATGTGTTTATGTAAATGCCCTCGCCCGTATCGTACACCTTACCGTAGTCGCTTGCGCGGAGAGTGCTCATGTGAGGCCAGATGTTAGACGCAGCTGCTCCCTCATAGTTCTCGCCACGTCCGGCGTAGAGGAGGAACACCTGGTCGGCATAGCCGTCGTTGTCCCAGTCGTAGTCCTTGAAGTTCACCTTGCCCTTGCACTGGCCGAGTGCCCATGCCACGAGCTCGCCGATGTGCTTGTCCGTTCTGCCGTTAGAGTAGTTCTCGCCGTAGTAAGCAGCCTCCTTCGGAGCTGTGACCGGACCGACGATATCGAACGTCAGCTCGAACTGACCACCGCTCTGTGCGTGGTAGTAGTCGCGCACTGAACCCTTGAATGAGCCTTCTACGTAGTTCTCCTTGTTGGCAAACTTCTCGTAGAACGCCTTGTCGTGCTTGCTGTTGAACGGACGGTCGGGGAACTGCACGAGCATGATCAGACCCTTCTTCTGTCCGAAGTAGCCCTTCTTGCCCTCGTCAGCCTTCTTCATACGCAGACGTTTTGCGCCAATGACCTCGTTCACCTTGGCACGCTTCTGGCGTGCACTCTCACGAGCAGCCGGCATATCCATGAGCTCGTAAAGCCCATCGGCATTCTGATAGTAGCACTTGCCGTCCTCGGCGAGATAATAGTGCAGGAACTCGTCGCCCTGAAGCGAAGCCTTCAGTTCGGTTCCATTGACAAGCTTGATGACGGTAGTGCCCTTTCTTGCAGGAACAGCAAAAGCAGAGAGCGACGCCATAGCTATGCACAACGATAGTAAAGTCTTTCTCATATAAGATTTGGATGTAATAAAATAAATATGCGATAATGATTTAAATCAGTTGCAAATTTACTTATTTAATTTTCATTTTTCAGTGTTTTTCAAATAATTATGTCTGATGCGATGTGTTTTTCACCAATTTTAAACTAACTTTGTAGAGTTGATATCAACCCCTCACCATCTCAACATTACAACATCTCACCACCTCACCCCCTCAACATCTCAACATCATTTAAAACCCAACAATATGGAAAACAACGAAAAAGACCACATCCAGTTGCCCGACAACGCCTTCACCGAGTTGAAGCCGGGCGAGGAGTATCAGCCCGTGATGGAACCGGGCAGGAGTTATCCGGAAGTGAACCTATGGTCGGTGACCTGGGGCATCATCATGGCGATGCTCTTCTCAGCCGCCGCTGCCTACCTCGGACTGAAGGTGGGACAGGTGTTTGAGGCAGCCATCCCTATCGCCATCATTGCCGTAGGCGCATCAACACTTGCCAAGCGCAAGAACCCGCTTGGCGAGAACGTCATCATCCAGAGCATCGGTGCCTGCTCGGGCACCATCGTAGCCGGTGCCATCTTCACGCTGCCTGCCATCTACATCCTGCAGGCTAAGTATCCGGAGATGAGCGTATCGTTCGTGAAGGTGTTCATGTCGTCGCTGCTCGGCGGCATCTTGGGCATACTGTTTATGATTCCGTTCCGCAAGTACTTCGTGAAGGACATGCACGGCAAGTACCCCTTCCCCGAAGCCACTGCCACTACGCAGGTACTCGTGAGCGGAGCCAAGGGTGGCTCGCAGGCTAAGCCGTTGCTCATCGCCGGACTCATCGGTGGTCTGTACGACTTCATCGTGGCTACCGTCTACTGGTGGAACGAGTGCTTCACGACGCGCGTCGCGGAATGGGGAGCCGTAGCTGCCGACAAGGCGAAGCTCGTGTTCAAGGTGAACACCGGTGCTGCCGTGTTAGGTCTGGGCTATATCATCGGCTTGAAGTATGCCTTCATCATCTGCCTCGGCTCGTTCGCCGTATGGTGGCTCATCGTGCCGGGCATGTCGATAATCTTCCACGACCAGGTGCTCAACCTCTGGAACCCTGAGATTACGCAGACCGTTGGCGCAATGTCGCCAGAACAGATCTTCAAGTTCTACGGCAAGAGCATCGGTATCGGCGGCATCGCCATGGCTGGCATCATCGGCATCATCAAGTCGTGGGGCATCATCAAGGGTGCCGTATCGCTTGCTGCTAACGAGATGAAGGGTGGCGCACAGTCGTCTGCCAACACCGTGCGCACACAACGCGACCTACCGTTCAAGTTCATCGCCATCGCTTCCATCGCTACGCTCATCATCACCTTCCTCTTCTTCTGGTTCGGTGTGATGGATGGCAATCTGCTCTTCGCCGTTGTAGGCATTCTGCTCGTCACCGTCATAGCGTTCCTCTTCACCACCGTAGCCGGCAATGCCATTGCTATCGTAGGCTCCAACCCCGTATCGGGCATGACGCTTATGACGCTCATCCTCGCGTCGGTGGTGCTCGTGGCTGTCGGACTGAAGGGCACTGGCGGTATGGTTGCCGCGCTCATCATGGGTGGCGTGGTCTGCACCGCACTCTCTATGGCAGGCGGTTTCATCACCGACCTCAAGATTGGCTACTGGCTCGGTACAACGCCGAAGAAGCAGGAGACGTGGAAGTTCTTAGGCACACTCGTATCGGCTGCTACCGTTGGCGGCGTGATGATTTTGCTCAACCAGACATACGGCTTCGCAAGCGGAGCCCTCGCAGCTCCTCAGGCTAACGCTATGGCTGCCGTCATCGACCCGCTTATGAACGGTGTGGGTGCTCCGTGGGCATTGTACGCTATCGGAGCCGTAATCGCTGTGGTGCTCACCTACTTTAAGATTCCGGCTATCGCCTTCGCACTCGGCATGTTCATACCATTGGAGCTGAACACTCCGCTCCTCGTTGGTGGCATCGTGAGTTGGTACGTTACATCGCGCTCTAAGGACGCAGAGGTGAACCGCGAACGTGGCGAGAAGGGCACACTGCTCGCCAGTGGTTTCATCGCTGGTGGCGCACTGATGGGTGTTCTCTCTGCCCTGCTACGCTTCTGCGACGTACACTTCGTAACTGATGGTTGGATGAAATCGTGGCTTGCTAATCCTCTGTCAGAGGTAGCTTCGCTCGCAGCCTACTGCTGCCTGATCGGCTACTTCGTGTTCGCCACAAAGGGCAAGAAGTAAGGACATAGAATATAGAGCATACGCATCGGTTGATGCGCAACATCATACTAACGCTATACATACAAAACAAGGGGTGCAACCGCGGTTGCACCCCTTGTTTTGTATGTATAGCGTATAGCTTAAAATATTAATCGATTTCTTCATCAGCCTCGTAACCACCCATCTCGCGGATAGCATTCTTCAGCATTGTGTACTGCTGATAGAGGTGGTTTACCGGCTCCTCGCCCTTAGTGTAGTCGTGCATCGGAGCCTTGAGGAAGAAGCTCAGGAAGCGCTGTATGCCGTAGCGTCCGGCACGAACAGCGAGGTCGCTGAGCAATGTGAGGTCGAGCAACAGCGGAGCAGCGAGGATAGAGTCGCGGCAGAGGAAGTTAATCTTGATCTGCATCGGGTAGCCCATCCATCCGAAGATGTCTATGTTGTCCCATCCCTCCTTGTTGTCGTTGCGAGGCGGATAGTAGTTGATGCGCACCTTGTGATAGTACTGTGTATCCTCGTCGTTGCCGTGTCCGTAGAGGTCGGGCTGCACGTCGGGCTTGAGGATTGTCTCGAGTGTAGAGAGCTTGCTGACCTCCTTGGTGTGGAAGTTGGCAGGCTCGTCGAGCACGAGTCCGTCGCGGTTGCCGAGGATGTTTGTAGAGAACCATCCGCTCAAACCGAGACAACGTGAGCCAATCATCGGAGCGAAACCGCTCTTCACGAGCGTCTGACCGGTCTTGAAGTCCTTACCGGCGATAGGCATCCTGGTCTGCTCAGCGAGCTCCCACATAGCCGGGATGTCGACTGTGGTGTTAGGAGCGCCCATGATGAACGGTGCGCCCTCTGTCAATGCTGCGTAAGCATAGCACATAGACGGAGCTACATGCTCGCGGTCGTCAGCCTTCATAGCTGCTTCGAGAGCTGCCACTGTGCCGTGTTTCTCCATGTCTACCGGTACGTAGATCTCGGTAGATGCTGCCCAAATAACAACGATGCGTGCGCAACCATTCTGCTCCTTGAAGTCGCGGATATCCTTGCGGAGAGCCTCAACCATCTCCCAGCGAGTCTTGCAGTCCTTAACGTTGTCGCCGTCGAGGCGCTTAGCGTAGTTCTTGTCGAAGGCAGCCTTCATCGGCACCACCTTTTCCAACTCCTCGCGCACGGGGTTGATATCCTTCTCCTTCAGCACCTCGGCATACATAGCTGCCTGATAAGCATTCTGTGGATATACGTCCCATGTTCCGAATACGATATCGTTGAGATCGGCGAGAGGCACGATGTCCTTATAGTGCAGATACTTCTTGTCTGCGCCCTTGCCAACACGAATCTTGTCATACTGAGTCATTGAACCAACCGGCTTAGCAAGTCCCTTGCGAGCCATGAACACACCAGTCATAAAGGTGGTGGCTACTGCGCCACAGCCTACAACCAAAATACCCAGCTTTCCTTCTGCTGGCTTAACGTTAGTTTGTTTCATCTTTTAGAGATTAAATTTTTAATAATTAGGTTTCTATGTACACTCTGTTATGAAACCACAATTGAACAGAAGCATATTAACGCTTCAAACCAGAATTGTTTCACAACATGACTTAGCAAAAGTACTAATTTAATCCGAGAAACACCCAACTTAAACCATTTGTTTTCAAAATATGGTACTATTTAACACTTTTGTTGCAATATACAACAGCATAAAGACTCTACGCAACTAATCACAGGCTATAGCTCACAGGCTATAGCAAAACATCTGAAAGCAGCAAACAGATACACGTTTTGTCGGGCAATGGGTCTTCTTTTGGGTTGGCATAATAGATGAGTGCCACCTTTTGATTGGATTCGTCTTCATCGCGCGTAATGGTTAGCTTGGCATGGGAGCCGCCCCCGAAGAAGTTTTCGAGCATGAAGTCCTGACGTTTTTGATAGAGTTGCATATCGATAATATTGCCTTTGTAGCGCACGCTGTCGCGATAAGTCAAAGTGCAACACTGCTTACGTTGCTCGCTATCGTACGTCACGACCAACCTACCCATATCTGCAACGAGGGTGTCCTCGGGCAGTTCGCTGGAGAACTCGACGTTATAACGGAACGAATAGGGATTAAAAAAACTGTCCTGTGCATGACTGGTGCATACACAGGATAGTATAATGATAACGAATGATAAAAATCTGACCTTTGCCATTTCAGTAGAATTAGACTAACTTTACCACCAACCGAGTGAGCAATCGCTCTCTGGGCAGTTGTTGGTTGCATACTCATCAGCGAGTTTGCGACAAGCTGCTCCTAACTCTTTTCTGTTGAGCTGCACCGACTCGTCGCCATAGGCTGTTTCGTACACCTTCTCCATCATCTCTAAAGCCTGCTCGTAGAGGTTGCAGTCCTCTGGAATGGCGCAGAGCTCGAACAAAGCCTGCTCGTACTGCTTGCCATTGATGAGCGTTTGTGCCTTACGTATGATTGATGCGGCGTTGTTGTTGTAGTAGTCGATGATGCGCTGCTTCGACTTGTCAACGAGTTTGCGGAGCTGTGGCGAGTTCTTGATGTTCTTCAACGCATTAGTGAGCGCCTGCTCTTCGGTGTTGCCGATGCCAGTGAACTCAACGATAGACGTACCGAAGCACGACTTTGTGCGTGCATCGCCAACGGCGAAGGTTGCTGATATGCGTTGCGCTATCTTTGTGCCTGCCACTTCTGTCTGCAACGGAACGGTCTTGCACGCCAATACGAAGCGCGAGTTGTAGCCACTCACCAGCTTCATCGAGGTAATGACGCTACGCAAACGAGCCTCTACGATAGCCTTCTGACCTTCAGTTGCCTTGCTCTCCTTTGCGTCGTACATCGGCGAGAGCGTTATCTGTGCAGAACCTGCGAGCGAGCAAAGTGTCAACGCTGCAAGAACAAATAGTTTTCGTATCTGCATAATCATAATGTTTTAGAACAACATGTTATTTGTTTTGAAGTCTCGCAAGCCGATAGAACTTGCAAGACTTTCCTTTTGCTATTACTCAACGAGGAAGTTGACACGTCCGAGCGTGTTGCCCTGTCCCTTGCTTACCTTAAAACCGGTCTCTGCCTTGAATGCCTTTCTTATGCCCTTAGCCCATTCTTCTGGCTCGATAGGTTCACCGCTCTCGTCGAAGAATGGTATGCGCACAGCCTTGAACTCAACAATATCAGTTGTCTTGCGTCCTATCTTGCAAGCCCGATTTACGGCGTGCTTCTTCACCCACGAGTAGAGGAACTCGTCGTATGTGTCGCCGTCATCGCCGATCTCGTCCTTGATGAAGTTGATGCCGGCACTTGGTGCTGAGCGGAACACAACAACAATCTTGCGACCGTTGTCGCGCAGGTCCTTATAATACTCGATGATGCGGTCGCACAAGTCGTCACAGTTGCCTGCCACTGCCTTACGCAGTGCGAGGTCGGTAGGATCCATTGTCATAGAAATGGTGCCTTCTACCGACGACACCTGCTCATAGGTGTAAGCGTCGACAGCCTTTATAGTATAAGAAATATTCTTGCGCGGACCAACCATTTGCACAGCATAGTCGACATCTACGCGGATGTCAGGACGTGCCTGCTGCATGAGTTCGTCCATAGCGTTCTTCTCTGCCTCATAGCCGTCAGCTGCATTAGCAAGTTCTTCGGCGCGTTCGCGCTTCATATCCTTAAGAATGCTCTGCAGGTCTTCGTGCTCGAACTTACGCTCCTCAAACACCTTCTGCACAGATTGGATAACCGAACCCATTTCGCGTGTGTTCACAAAGGCTTCGTTATACTTAGGTATGTATTCTGTCTCGCCCTGATTGTTGAACGTCTTCATAAAACCATGATCATTCATCCACGAGTCGGCAGGGAAGACGATAATGGTAGGCATTGCTGCCTGCTGCGCCTTCATCACAACTGCGAAGGTAAGGAGCAGAAACAAACTAAAAATTCTTTTCATAATACGTTTTTCTATTTACATTAAAACATCTGCTATTATCGAGTATTAGCGCGAGAAGATGCTACGTGCTCCTTCTATAATGCCATCCTTCTCCATGCGTTTGCGCAATTCTTTGAGATTGACCTGCACGAGCAAACCAACCTGCCACTCCTTCTTGCCTTTGATAACATCGCCGGCAGACTGTGCGCCACGGCTTGTAAGTTGTATGTACTGGCGGTATTCGCCCGAATTGAAGAAGCGGTCGAAGTACTCCTTGTGTGCCTGATAGCCTTCTGGGCAGAGCGGAGGCACATTGCCCTGTTTGCCAGAATAGTTGGCAGCCAAGCCCTTAAAGAGCAGTCCGTGTACGGCGTTGCGCATACAGATATCTTTAGTAAGCAGTTCTTTCTTCTTACCATAGCTCCACACCTTGAATACCGTAAAGCCAACTGTGGATGCAGGTACGTCCTTTACATAAGTAAGCTCATAACTGTAATCGACAAAATCCTTCTTTTTACCAGCACTTACTGAAAGTGCCATACAGAAGCAGATAGCGATAAAGAGTAATCTTTTCATAATCAAATCTATTTAGCATTTAACCAAAAACGTCTTTTAAAAGCTACACACCTATTATATATAAATATGTATAGTAGCTTTTAAAAGACAGTAATTAATATTTATATTTTATTTTGCAAGACGAATAAGACAGCCCTCACCCACCTTCTTTCCTGGTTTGCCATCGAATATGGTGTACTTCAACTCGGCATTGCCTTCCTTCTTCTCACCGTCTTCAGCTTCGCCTTCGAGGGTCTCGTTAGCACCTTCCTGGTTGTCCCAAACAGAGTTCTTGGCTACCTTGATTGTGCCTACCTTCTTCCACTCTATTTCATTGTCGTTCTTCTGACACATGAACACGTCGAACTTATCGCCAGCCTTCACACCTTCCTTTGTACCGATGTAAGCAACGAGCTTGCCGTCTTCCTCATGAAGCGAACTCATTGGGCGGAACTCGTCGTAGTCGCGCTGCAGAGCAGCGAAAGCAGCGTCGGTAGCACGCAATGCACCACGAGCAATCAGTTTGTCGAGGTTAGCCGACTTCATTGTCAAGCCTGCGCCTGCGTACTTAGATGAGCGACCAACATACTTCAGCTGGTAGTTTGCGTTAGCGTTGAAGTCGGCTACGTTATTCCAGTATTTATCCTCAAATCCGCAACCTATAGGGTTTAG
>UMDN01045874.1_pt1 | contig 18643 bp, 10 predicted proteins | sample 1964491 | NCBI WGS metagenome assembly UMDN01 (sample SAMEA4835994, study PRJEB28245) | human gut metagenome | biome: gut microbiome; material: fecal sample | place: Denmark | collected 2008 | reverse complement strand
GTTAAATTATAGTGTTGCGGAATTAAGGTTTCATAGTCGATTCTTTTTTGGTTAATAATACTTGATTTAAAACTCTATGCCGCAAATATACGAATTCTTTTTTAATGACAAACACAAAATGTAAGTTAAATATACTTTTTTGTATCAAAATGTGCTTATACTGCCGTCTTATGGCTTATTTGGTCGAAAAATAGAGTGAAGAGAACGGAAATCAAGATGCCTTATCTCTACAAGTCGGCGTAGATAAAATGATGCAAATGTTCAGTCGGATACACGGGTGCAGGTCGTCAATTAATCATCAAATCCGCATTTTTTTGTATATCGGGTGCCTATATCCAAGGGCAAGGCTGATAAACGGAAGTGTTGTTTTGGGTGATATATAAAAAATAAAAGAGGTAAAAAGTCGTTGAAGACATTTCACCTCTTTTTAATATCTGTGCGCCTGATAGGACTCGAACCTACACGTCGCGGGACACTAGATCCTAAGTCTAGCGCGTCTACCAATTCCGCCACAGGCGCAGACTTTTTATGTTTTGCTGCGGCATAAAGCATGAGCGTTTACGTCATGTTTTGAGCTTTTCGCAAAAACTTTTGCAAAGGTACATCCTTTTTGTGTAAAAACCAAGGATATTTATGGGTTTTTGACTATTTTTTATTCTTCAGGTGTTCCTTTTCTTATGTATGTTGCCGTTTTACCGATGTTTTGTCGCTTGCAATTATCCGGATTGAGGGGCCTATGCCTTTATATTATTGCCGCAAGTGTGGTTTCCGCCGCGAGTGTTATCAGCAGCATGGCCAGCTCTGTCCTGCGGCTTATCTTTACGGCTTTTCTCATGTCTTCTGTTGTCAGTTGCCGTTCGTTGTCGCCAATGTAGGGTTTGTAGAAATATTCGTTGAAGTAGGTGTGGCCTCCGCCGAAGCGGCAGTTTAATATTCCTGCCAGGGCTGCTTCGGGATAGCCGCTGTTCGGACTTGCGTGCTTGCGTCCGTTTGTTGCAACAAACTTGAGCAGCGAAGGCCTTCCGGACATGAGCACCATGAGCAGCGCCGTGAGCCGTGCCGGCAGAAAGTTGGCTGCGTCGTCGGTGCGCGCCGCCATCATACCGAAGTCTTTATAGTGCTCGGTGCGGTAGCCTATCATCGAGTCGAGCGTGTTTATCATCTTATACGCCATCATGCCCGGCACGCCGAGAACTATGAGCCAGAACACCGGAGCGATTACTCCGTCGCTGAGATTTTCGGCAAGAGTTTCGAGTGCTGCTTTTCTTACCTCGTTGTCGGTAAGTTGTGATGTGTCGCGTCCGACAATCCTCGACACTTGCTTGCGTCCGCAGTCGAGTGATGTGTCGAGTGCCTCGAACACGCCCTTCACTTCTTTTATCAGCGTTTGTCCGGCAAGACAATAGAATATCAGCAAGGCCTGGATGATGATGGCTACCGTGTGCGACAGCATCTCGGCGAGCATTATTATCGCCGCCGTAACGGCAAAGGTGATTATCGTGAGCGAGACAGACATTGCGGCTCCCTTTGCTTTGCGGTGGCTGCCTTTGTTTAGCCGGCGTTCGCCTGCTGCTATGGCCTTGCCGAACCACACGACGGGGTGGGGCAGACGCTCTGGGTCGCCAAGCAGACGGTCGGCCGTCCATCCGGCTATTATTGATATTATAGGTGTCATTTTGTTCCTTATGCAGTAGAGTTATTTGTCTTGTTGTCTGTAACGGTCGTGACTCATAAAGTCTTTTATCGCCATTACGAGCATGTCGTTTTCGGTGCGTGTCTGTGCCGCCACCCTGAAATACGAGCTGTCGAGTCCTTCGAAGTTAGACGCGTCGCGTATCAGTATGCCGTAGCTGTTCACCAAAAACTCCTTCAGGTCGGCTGCCTTGCGCCCCTTAAGGCTTGCGAGCATAAAGTTTGTCATCGTTGGTCTGACGCTCACTCCGTCAATCTTGTTCAGCTCGTTTCTCAGTCTCTGTGCCTCGTCGAGCAGGCCGCCGACATCAGATATCGCCTTCTCTTTGTTCTGTATGAGGTAAAGTCCCGCCTCGATGGCCAGTGCGTTTACGCTCCACGGATGGCGCAGGGCCTTCAGCCGGCTGATTAGCTGCGGCGCTGCCGTTACGTATCCGAGCCGCAGTCCGGGTATGCAGAACTGCTTTGTCATGGAGTGTATCAGGATGATGTTGCCAGCGTCGGCAGCCTCGCGGTCAGAAATCAGCTTAAGGGTGGTGTAGTGTTCATAGCTCTGGTCTATCACGAAGATTTCGTTCTTGCTTTCTGCGGCTATGTTCAGCAGTTCTTTTCCGCCGATAACGGTGCCCGTAGGGTTGTTCGGGTTGCACATCCAGTGAGTTGCCTCGCCTCTGTATCCACTTTCGCTGCTCATGGTCTTTCCTCCGGCCATCCTGCATGCGTCGGCATATTCGCTGAATGTCGGCATGCTGATCAGATTGATGCCGCTGCCGGCAAGTTTCTCGTTAGTGAGCCTTGCCGCCAGGTAGATGGCTTCGGTTGCTCCGTTGGTAACCATAATCTCGTTCGCCTCTATGCCACATTCTTCAGCCAGAGCCTTTTCGAGCGAGTAAGGTTCAGGCTCGGGATAGCTGCCTATTACGTCCATGCGGCCGGCCAGATGTTTTTTCAGACCGCTGAGGTCGGCGTGCGAGTAGATGTTTGAGCTGAAGTTCGACTTCACCTCCACATTATATTTATACAGGTCGTCTCCGTGTCCGTTAATCATCGTTGTCGTTTTGCAGAATTTCGTAAACCAGTTTCATGTCCACGTTGCGGCGTATCAGGTCAGCCAGTTTGTCGTATTGTTCGTCCTTAAACTCCTTCCAGTTGTCCGTTTCGCTCTTTGAGTGTTCCTCCTGTGTGTAGGGACTCAGCAGAAAGTCAACAAATCCGCTGTTGTCCAATATGCCGTGGATATAAGTTCCCATGCACCTTTCGCCTGCGATGCATCCGTCGTGCGTGCCGTCCTGCCGTGTGCAAAGCGGCCTTATGCTGCTGCCGCTGTCGGCCTCGGTGCGCCCGTTGTGTATCTCGTAGCCCTCCATGTCGCAGCTGCCGCTGCCGTTGAGGCCGAATCTTACCTGTTTTGTCGTCTTCTCGCGGTTCATCACGGTGTGCATGGGCAGCAGTCCCAGTCCGGGCATGCTGCTTATGCTGCCCTCAATGCCTTCTGGGTCGCTTATCATCGTGCCCATCATCTGGTAGCCGCCGCAGATGCCCACAACGGTCTTTCCGCTTTCGGCAGCCTTGATTATGGCCTGTGCCATGCCGCTCTTGCGCAGAAGGCTGAGGTCGGCCAGGGTGCTCTTGCTGCCCGGAATTATTATGATGTCGGCCTTGCTTATGTCTTCGGCGCTGTCGGCATAATAAAGGTTTACACGACTGTCGCGCTCAAGCATGTTGAAGTCGGTGAAGTTACTTATGTGGCGCAGCAGCACCACAGCTACGCTCACCTTGCCGTTGCCGGATGCATGGCGTGCCTTCGACGCCAGCTGCAGGTTGTCTTCCTCCTCTACGAAGATGTCCTTGAAGTAGGGCAGCACACCTATGACGGGCACTCCGCACAGTTCCTCAATCATCTTGACGCCCGGTTCAAACAGTCTGATGTCGCCTCTGAACTTGTTTATCAGTATGCCCTTTATGCGCTTGCGTTCTTCCGGGCGCTGAAGCATCACCGAGCCGTAGACGCTTGCGAACACTCCGCCGCGGTCGATGTCGGCAACGAGTATCACATCAGCTCCTGCATACATCGCCATCGGCATGTTCACGAGGTCAGTCTCGCGCAGGTTAATCTCCGATATGCTTCCGGCGCCCTCCATGACAATAGGATTGTAGCGGCTGTTGAGTCTGTCGAATGCGGCGTTCACCTCGTTGCGCAGCACGTCGCGCCCCTTGGGGTTGAAGTAACTGTAGGCGTCGCGGTTGCCTATTGGCCGTCCGTTGAGCACCACCTGACACGTCTTGTCGGTCTGAGGTTTCAGCAGCAGCGGGTTCATGTCCGTATGCGGACTGAGTCCTGCCGCCTCGGCCTGCACGGCCTGCGCCCTTCCTATCTCCAGTCCGTCGGGCGTGGCATAAGAGTTGAGCGCCATGTTTTGCGCCTTAAATGGTGCCGGACTGTATCCGTCCTGTTTGAATATGCGGCAGAAACCGGCCGCCACAACGCTCTTGCCTACGTCGCTGCCTGTTCCTGCGAACATTATGGGGTGAAGTTTCTTCATTTTTACTTTCCTTAAGTAAGATTTTTATCTATGTTCCAAAATGCAAAGTTACGGATAAAAATCAGAACATAGCATAGTGTATGTTTTTTTGTGTAAATAAGTAGTTTACAAAAGTTATTTTTTGGTAAAAAAAATATACAAGGACCTTAAATTTATGGCATTTAAAGTTGTTTGGATGAAATGTTTTAATTATATTTGCAAAGCATTCTTGCGTATGCAGGTTATTAAATAAGGTCTGTGTTTGATAAGGATGTGCATGTATTAGAAAGGCGTTTGCTTTGACGCTTTGTTCTTGACACACTGGAATCTCGCAAATTCGAAGTATCAGTCAAGACATGGCGAGGCAGATGGTCACGGGATGTGTGCAAAAGAACATTCCTATATTGCCTTTGTATCTTGGCTATTTTGCCGGGGCAAGGGCAAGTAGGGATGTTATGTTCATATCAGCGTGGAACTGCACGTCATCTGTTCTGCTGATATGGGCAATGCGAGAGCCTCAGTGTGTGGGACGGCTGGCGGGCAAGTTTTCCACGCTTTTTTCTGTATATTGCAATTGACTAATAATTGAGAATTTGATAATTTTGTGCTTATTGGAAAGCGGGCACAGTGATATGCCGCACAGTTGGCATGGTATTAACTTATGCAGACTAAATTACGTTTTATTGTTTATGGTGAGTTGTATGTTGTTGACCTTAACCAGACGATGTATTTTAAGGCAGACGATCATTATACTCATATATATTATTCATCAGGTACGCATTTTATGATACCTTTCGGGCTTTCAAAAGTGGAGGACGCTATACATGAAAAACAGCAGTTTCGTAAGCGATTTGTAAGACTGGGCAGAACATATATTGTAAACATAGGATATGTGTTTCATGTAAATGCAATAAAGCAAGTTTTGCTGGTTTCTGACAGTCATGGGGTTAATCATACGATACATTTGCCTAAACCGGTATTGCGTACGTTAATGGGACTGCTGGATGAGGCCGTATCTCAGGCGGACAGATAAAATTATTGCGGGAATTAACACAGGCACAGAAATTAATCTATTAAAACGGAATGATGAGAACTCTGATTGAACATAGTTTGGCACATGAAAGCCAAGTATGAAATATACATCTCTAATTAAGGTGTATTGTTGTGGTTGGTTTATGCTAGTTTTAAGCGTATTCTGCACCGGGAAAATGCAGTATTTTGGGTGGCAACAGCAAACGGTTTGTTTGCTGCTGAAAAACGGGCTGTTTTCTCATAAAAAGTGGCCCGTTAACTACATGTAAATGATAGGTTAATGATTTGAAACCTTTAAGTCTGGTTTTGCTTTCAATCTGTGTCCGGTATAAAGTCGTATTGGCGGATTTTTAACGGAAGGCATATGTTCTGCTTGCAGTTTTTATGGGATGGGCGGTCTTTGCTTCTTGCGGATTAAACTATATGGCTGTCCGGACAAAAAAATCAATACTTTGATGTGCCTTGCCTGTAACATAAGTGCTTATTGCCAACCGCTGTGTATGCCCAATGTTCATGTCGAATAGTCATTCTTGTCGTTTACTGAGAATTTTGGGTTTAAGTGTCAGAATTTTTCTGTATCCTTGTCTGTTTCGTGTAGGCAGGGCAAGGCTCTTTTAACATAATTCGATGTATGCAGAATCATTGTTTTTATATAACATCTCAGAGCGTCTGAGGTGGCTGCAAAGTGCTGTTGTATATTCTTTGATAAATTGCTTCATTTCGCTGATATGTTGTTTATGGAAGTAAATTCACGAAAAGAATGGCAGGGTTCACGAATAACACGGTTTTATAATGCCATGCCTGCATAAAATGTGTTTAATTTTGTCTGCAAATGTATGCATACACATATATAAATAAGGTGTGCATGGTGATACTGAAACATAAATTATAAAATAAACTTTAATTTTAAAAACGCTGAATTATGAGAAAAAATGTACTGGTTTCTCTTCTCGCTGTGACCTCGGCTTCAACTATGCCGGCATGGGCCAATGCGGATGTAGATCAGATTAAGACAGATGCTGCAACCGACTGGGAAGGTGCGTCTGACTTGGAAATTGAGAGCGGACTGATTGTTTCTCCGTCTGGTGCAACAGTCACGCAGAATATCGGAAAGCTGTATCCCGGAACATATACGCTTACAGCTGAAACTAATGAGAATGCTAAGATCTTGATTGACGGCAAAGAACTTGCTGCTAATGGCCAGTTCAAGATTAATGCTGTTAAAGACGTAATCATCAGCATTGAGAGCAAGGATGGAAGCCAGTATAAAGTAGGCGGATTTAAACTGACACTGGTCTATAACTTTGCAAATGCCAAGAGCGTGCTCACATCAATGCTTAGCGAGGCTACTTCTAAGATTTATACAGAAGATGAAGACGATGAGACCGGCAAGGCCCTTCTGCAGGAAGCCAGCTCACTAGCAACTAAAGTGACTGCCATTGATGATGACAAAGAAGACTCTTATGCTAAATATATAGAGTATGGTCTTTATGCCGAGACTCTTGAAAAATCTGCAATTTACAACGAAATAGCAGAATTCAGCAAGAAAGTTGACGCTCAGGCAAACAACTCTTCTGCTTATGCTGAGGCTAAGAAGGTTTATGAAGCACAGACAACAGCTCTTGCTACAGCTAAGGCCGCTGTTGATGCAATAGCTGATGCTGACGAGAAAACATATGTTGAGGCAATGACAAAAGGTGCTTACGACACTATCAGCGAAGAGATTGAAAAATATAAAACTGAAGCCGATGCCGCATATGCAAAAGGTACTGCCGGCGTAAAGTTTACGACAGAATATAACAACAAATTTGTAACAAAGATAAATGGTCTTATATCAGACTATTCTGATGCGATAGAATCAGCTCAAGCTGATCATGCCGCTTATGTAGAGGTGGGTGAGGCTATTGCAACAATCAAGACTCTTTATACCGAATCTCAGCAGGAAATCTATAGCAACCTGCAGGGTGACGATACTCATCCTGATGTCTATGAGGCACTGCGCACAAAGGCACAGACAGAGCTTAACGCCGTTTATGTAAATATCATGACCGTTGAGAAGGCTAACGGAACAGATGAGAATCATGCCGGTGCGGCAACTGCAAAAGAAGAAAATCTTGCCAAACTTGCAGAATATACAGCTTCAATCAACGAGCTGAAGACAACTTATGTTGACAAGGCAAAAGCCCTTAAAGAAGCCTATACAAAAGCTAAGGCAGAATTGAAAGGCCTGCAAGACCGTCTTGACGCTTTGAAGAAAACTCCGGGCGTAGGCGACAATGCTGAGTTTGCAGAGACAATCAGCGAGATACAGGCATCTATCGACGCATTTAGCAGCACAATAGAGGCTGATAATAAGGAAAATACAATCGACAGCAAGGATTACTCAGAAACAGTAAGCAAGATAAGCATAGCTATCGATGAGCTTACAAGCGGTTCGCAAGGTGCTGTTGACAACTATAACGCTTGGGTCGCTGTTACAGAACTTCTGAAAGATAAGCAGAAAGAATTCGACGATGCAAAGAAAGTCGTAAATGCGTTGGTATCAACAGACAAGGCGTATGTTGTAAGCGGAAAATATGCAACAGAAGAAGCTGCTATCCAGAAGAGCATAGATGGCTTTAAATCAGGTGCTGAGACTGCTCTGAAAGAAGGAACGTGCGTTAAATATCAGACAGACAACACAGATGTAATCAACGAAATATCTGCGACTGTTGCTGCATATCAGCAAGCTGCTAAGGATGCCCTTGACGCATACGAGATTATTGTTGGTGAGGTTGCAAACTGTAATATGGCCATCGCTTACCTTGAAGAGAAAGTTACCAACCGTTCGGTATATGTATATGCAGAATCTACAGACCAGAAAAAAGTAACTTATGGCGATAAGATCGACGGCTTCAAGGCTACTATAAAAGAGATAACAACTGATAAGGATGCAGCCCTCGACCTTGAAGGCAAAGAACATAGTGATAAGCTTATTGAAGTAGCTGACGAGGCATACACCGCAAAAGTTGAAATTGAAGGTAAAGCCGAAACTTTGGTTAATTCTTATGATACCGATAAAGCTAAGTATGATGAGGATGTGGTAAGCATTGCGTTGGAGAAACTTCTTGCGCAGGCAACAACTCTTGTTGAGGGAGCTTATGGTAAGATTAATGCCTATAGTTGGAGCCAGGAAGAACTCGGACTTTCACACGGCGATATCAATAATAAGAAGGCTGCCATCGAAGCAGAGCTTAGAGATCAGGAAAGTAAGATTGAAGGCGCAAAAACAGAGTCTGATAAGGCTGCTGCAATGGCAGTGCTTACAAGTGTGACGACAGAAGTAAGCAAAATAAATACCAAGATTGACGAACTGATAAAAGAGGCTAACGGAGTAAAAGAAAAGGTTCAGGCCAATAAAGATGCCAAGACAGCAGCCGACAAAGTTATTAACGGCATAGTGACACAGCTTCTTGGAAACCGCAGCACGATCAAAGGCGTAGAAGAGTTGAACGAGGATGCTTCAAGAGCAGACGAGTTTACTGCTATGGTAAATGAGCTGAATGGCAAAATTGATGAGCAGCGTCAGGCCGTTAATGATGCAGATGCTACAGAGACACTTGTTGCTTCATGGGCTGACAGTGAAGATGAAGAGGGCAATAAGGTTGAAGGCATTGAGAGCAAGCTGAATGCGATATCTGCTGATGTTGAGGCAGCACGCGAGGCTGCTCAGGCTTCTACGGCCAACTATAAGGCTTATACCGAGATACAGAAGACAATCGCTGATCTTGATATCGATGCTAATATAACAAAGGCAACAGATGCAGTAGCTGCCGTTGAAGGTATAAATGCTGAGGCAAAGGCTTATTATGACGGTTTAATCAGCGGCTACAGCGATAATCTCGCAACTTTGAAGCAGAAAGCTCTTGACGCTTATTCAGGTGAAGACCGCAACTGCGCAGAGATTTCAGCAACGATTATAGCACAACTCAAAAACCTTAATACCCTTATTAAGGCCGTTGGCACTGATGCAAAGAATAACCAGACAACATACGAGGAGCAGGTTGCAGAGTATAAAAAGACAAACGAATATTGGTCTGAAACTTATTACAAGATTTCAACCGGCGACCAGACAAGTATCGTTCAGGAATACCTTAAGCAGCTCACAGAGCAGCAGACAGCTCTTACAGAACTGAATGCACAGATGCTGAAGAATTACAATGAAGGTAAATCGGTTGCTGAGAATGAGAATGTATTGGCGAAACTGAATGAGATTAAGACTACTGTTAAGGCTATTGCCGACACTCAGGAAGAAGGCTATAATGCAGCTGTTGCAGCAGACAACAAGGCACGCTATGACGCGTTTACTGCTACTGTGAAGGATGCAAGAAATACTTATAATGAGGCCCTCACCACAATAGCTAAGTTCAGTGCCCTTACAAATTCTGAACTTGTATCAGTTGCAAATGAAGCTGTAACTACAGCTAATGCTGCAATCAATGGTATACTTACAGACCTTCGTGTACTTGAAAGTAATGTTTCAGAAGAATATCTGACAACTGTAAGTCCGGCAATATTCGATGCTGCTGAGTCTCATAAGGCAGAGGCTGAAACTTATATTACAAAGATAAATGATGCTGTAGCTGCACTTGATAACGCTGTAAGCACCGTTGCCAAGAGTGTGTTCAGTAACAACTTTGCTTTGGCAAACGCTAAGTTGGATGCAGCAATTACAGAATTGACAGATGCCGGTTATAATTCTGATGTTATAGCAAAATCATTCTCTGATGTAAGAAAGATTGTTGCAGATGCAAATAAAGATTTTGCCGACAAGTATTTTGCTTTATCTGTTGATGCTCATCTTAACGCTTTCGCCACTATCGACGAACTGCTTGTTGCAGGTAAGGAAGATGCTGCACAGCGTGAATGGACAGTTGTTATTACAGCTATCGACGAGCAGGTGGCTAAAGAAAGCGCCGACCTTGAAACTTTTGAATATATCGGCGATACAGACGGAACAAAAAAGCAGCAGATAATTGATAGTTATGATGCACTTGTTGAGGCTACTGTTACTGCTGCTAAGAATGCATATACAGAAGTAGAAAAGGGCAATTTGTATGCAAGTCTGCCGTCAATAAAGGCTTTGCTTGCTCCGTTTGAAAGCAGTACAATTTATTCTGACGCAAAGGCTGCATCACAGAATCAGGTTGCCAATAAAGAGGCTTACGATGCAATGAAGGCTGCTCTCGGTGAACTTCAGGCAAGTCTTGAAGCTGCAGCGGAATTTGTAAATGGCTATGTAATTACAGTTGATTGCGGTGAGGTAACAGCTCAGAATCTTTTAAACACACAGCAATCAATCATTGATCGTAAGTTGTCATCAGGCGGATGTGTTGACTACTATGATGACGGTGAGGGAGCATTTAAGACAAATTGTGCTGGCATAGAAGCTGCAATAGCATCTATTTATGTCACTGCAAATGATAGAGAAAGTCTTAGACTTGCAGATGAGATAGTTTCGCTCAAGGGTGATCAGAACAAAGCTGCCGCAGCTGTAGAAGGTACAGACAAGGTTGCCGAGGTAGATGCTTATATCGAAAAGATAAACTCTATGGCTGAAGAACTTGAAGATATGGAAACAGATGCTGACTTCATCGCTCTCGATGAGAAAGACAAGCAGCCTAAGTATCTTGAGTTTGAGACAAAGATTGCCACAATGCGTGCCGAGCTTGCTGCATATTATGATGCAAATCTTGCTGCTACAACAATAGAAACTCTTAACTCTGCTTTAGCCGAGGTAGAGAGCAAGTATAATGCCGAACTTAAAGTTCTTAACGGATGCCATCAAAATGTAAAAGATGATTACACTGAGGCTCTCGCTGCCGTTAAGACTTCTATCGACAATATGAGCGCCGAAATAGCCAAGTATGCTGAGGCCGGCTCAATATTGTTCTATGAAGGCAAACTCTCTACCGGCATAGCAGCTGTTGATGCGGAACTGGATAAGCTCACACAGGCTATTGCTGATGCTCAGAAACCATATACAATCAACGATGCGAAGTATGTAGAGCTTAAAGCAGAGCTCGACAAACTGGAGGCAAGTCTCGATGCTGTTGTTGAGAAGATTAGCAATTACGAATTCTTCGATATAAAACAATATCAATATTATATTGAAGATGTTAGAGGCGTAATTGATTATGACCGTCAGATACTTGAGGAAACCAATGCAGCGTTCTCTTTGACAGAAAATAGTGAGAATGTAAACAAGTCCCTTGTTGAATTATGTATTGCAGATTTAGATAAATATGCAACATATGATGAGCTTGAGCAGCGTATTTATAATAGTAATGAGAACAAGTCTGGCTTGTTGGCTCTTTATAATAAGGTTTCGAATATTATAAACACAAGCAAGTATACAGAGGAAAACGGAGATGAACTTAGAGCTGAACGTCTTCGTCTCAATAGATTAATTGGATTGCTTTATACTTATAATTCAGATGCATATAATAATGGTACTGTAAATCAAGACCTTGACGGAAATCCGTTGCTCGATGAAGAAACCGGAGTTCAGGGCGTGGCTATCGACTATATGACAGAGGCCGTTCCTGCCGTATGGGAGCGTTATGGCGAGTTGACAGAGCAGCTTAACAGCCTGAAGGCAGATGCCGAAGGTTATGCTTATATCCTTGGCGACGTTAACCGCGACGGTTCGGTATTGGTAGACGACTATACTCAGATTCTGAACTATGTTCTTGAGGTTGAGACGGTAGATGAAGGCTCAATGGAATATCTTGCAGCTGATGTAAACGAGGATGGCAACATAAATATCGGTGACGTTACAGCTGTTACAAATGCTATTCTCGGCAACAATAATACAGGCCTGAGAGCAGTGGCACGCTATGAGGCAACTCAGCAGGGTGCTGCAGGTAGCCTCGAACTTGCTACAGAAAGTAATGGTGACGTGACACGTGTGGCTGTCAGGATTAATGGTTCTGCTGCATATGTAGGCGCACAGATGGACATCAAGCTTCCGGCAGGTGTAACACTGCTCAGTGCTACATCCGGCAGCAGCGAGCACAACCTCTATCAGAACACATTGGCCGACGGCACACAGCGTGTGGTTGTAAGCTCTATGCAGAACAGCGCGCTCGGCACCAACGGCGAGGCTGTTGTATTGCTCGAACTTGCTGGCAAGGTTGACGGCAACATAAGCATCGCTAACGTGTTTGCTTCTGATGCAAGAGGTATTGCCTACAGCATCGACGGCACAGGCGAGGGCACAACAGGTATCGGCGGTGTTGACGCAGACAAGAGTCTGAAGGATAAGATCTACTCTGTAGGCGGTCAGATGATGAATACTCTGAAGAAGGGTGTTAACATCCTGCGTGGCTCAGACGGTTCAACCAAGAAAGTGCTTCGCAAATAATCGAGACCCTGAAAGTTAGATAGAATTATACTCTTATGGACATGAAGGCGTGGCGTCACGTAGGCTGTCACGCCTTCTTTTTAAGGAAAATAATTTCAAGAAACCATTTAGTTTAAAAATTGAGTATGATAAAAACAAACATTCTTAAATGTCACTTTGCCTCACGGCTGATTATAGCATGCCTTATGGCGGTTGGCTCTTTTGCTTGCGCATTGGCCGACAACAAGGTGACGATAGAGAGCTTTAACATAAAGCCAGGCGAGGAAAAGACTGTTGCAGTGTGTCTTGACAACAGCGACCGGATTACTGCTTTGCAGATGGATATTACCCTTCCCGATGGTATCGTTTATGTAGCCAACAGTCTGACACGTGATGAGGTACGTCTTGACCGCGACTACCATTCTCTTTTTATGAGCACTCTTTCTGACGGCAATCTGCGTTTGCTTATTGTTCCTTCAGACACTGTCTCTATCTTTGGCGATAGCGGTGCCGTAGCTTATTTTAAGGTTAAGGCTGAAAACAGTTTTGTAAAAGCCGGTAAAATAGACTTCACAAACATCCTTGGCAGCAGCCATGAAAAAGGTGAAGACGGCTATACAAAGAGTTTCCCCATGGCTGACTTTAGTGCAGATGTAGCTCCTTATGTAGGAAAACTTTATACAGCTGCTGACACATTGGCTATAAAGACCGATGGAACATCAAAGAAGGTAAGCCTTGTGCTCGACAACTTTATTAACGTAAGAGGCATGCAGGCTCTGATAACTTTGCCTCAAGGACTTTCGTTTGAAGTTAAAGACAACGGTAAACCGAAGTTTGAGTATGGCAGCCGTCTGCCTCAGAATGCTACTATAAGCTCCAACATGACTGATGACGGCAAACTGAAGATTGCTGTTGCTGGTATGACAACTGAGAATTTTGCCGGAACAACAGGCGAGGTGCTGGCCTTCTATGTTAAGGCTGACGAAACATTGGCGCTGAAATCTGAGCTTGTGATAAATGATGTCATTGTTTCTAACGAGAACGGTAATGCTTTCGGCCTCTATGACGAAGTGAAACTTAGTGTTACAAACTCTTATCTTGCACATTATACTCCGGCAAAGGCATTGGTAGATTCATTGCGTAATTTGTACAACGAGGCAGTTGACAGCATTGCCGCAAATGCCGCTAACGTTAAGGATAACGAAGACATTCTTGCCGCTGAAGCTGCAATAGTAGCAAAGATTGATAGTTTGCATAAGGTTGTTGATGACTCTTATGCCAATGAAACTTTGGCCGAAGGTCTTGCTGATGTTCAGGCTGGAGCCGATGATATAGCTACATCGATAAAAGCTCTTGTTGAAAATGCTTTGGCTGCCCAGGCTGGCAAGGAAGCTGTAAACGAAGAGGCGTACAAGCGTCTGACCTCTCAAATAACTTCACTTCAGACAGAACTCGATGCCGCAAAGGAAACAATCAATACTGAGTGTAAAGATGTTGCCTCTCAGTTTACCGAAGTAATCGACTGCATCCAGACTCGCATCACAGAAATCTCCGACAGCGTTAAGACAGCTTATGAGGCTGTAGAGCTTACAGCAGAAAGCACAATCGATTCATTGTCAGTAAAGGCATCTATCGCCCAGCTTCTTGTAGACGCCAAAGCTGCTCAGGCTGTTGTAACCGCCAATGAGGCAGCCTATAACCGTCTGACAGCTGAGATAGCTTCACTTCAGACAGAACTCGATGCCGCAAAGGAAACAATCAATACTGAGTGTAAGGACGTTGCCTCTCAGTTTACAGAAGTAATCGACAGAATCCAGACTCGCATCACAGCAATCTCAGACAGCATAAAGACAGCTTATGAGGCAGGTGAACTTACTGCAGAGAGTACAATTGATTCTCAGTCAGTGAAAGACTCTATCGAAAAACTCCTTTCTGATGCCAAGGCTGCTCAGGCTGTGGTTGATGCCAATGAGGCTGCTTATGCCCGTCTGACAGAAGAACTTGAGGCCCTTCAGGCAGAACTCGATTCCGCTGAAAAGACTGTCAATACCGAGTGTAAGGACGTAGCTGATCAGTTTGTTGATGACATTAAGGCCATTCAGGATGAAATCGATGAAATTTCGGAGAAAGTAGAAAGTGATTATGAGGCTGTTAAGCTTACAGAAGAAAGCACGATCGACTCTCAGACAGTAAAAGATGCTATTGCAAAGCTTCTAGCAGATGCTGAAAAAGCTCAGAAAGAGTATGAAGAGGCAACCGGAATTTATGGAATAACAATCGATGATATACAGAACGGTGATGTTGAAGTATATGATATTACCGGAAAGAAACTTAACTCATTGGTTAGAGGAAAATTGAATATTGTGAAATATTCGAATGGTAAGATCTATAAAATACAAGTTAAGTAGAATGCAGGTAAATTGTTATTCGACGTGAGTCGCGTAACATTAAAATTCAGATTGCAGCACGGCAGGGCTTTTCCCTGCCGTGTATTTTTTGTTTTCAAGTCTATACCTGTTTTACTTCTTCTTACAGCATTCGGTTTTGCTGCAATTTTTGCAGTCTTGTTTACATCCTGTCTGTTGCTTGTCGCAGCAGTTCTGTTTCTTCTCACAGTTTGCCTGTTGTTTGCTGCAGCCCGCCTGTGCCTTGTCGCAGCAATTCTGTTTTGGTCCGCAACTTGCCTGCTGCTTCTCGCAGCAAGTTTGCTTCTTGTCGCAGCCGGTCTTAACAGTGGCCGTGTATCCGATTTTCTCAAAGCCCTTCATCAGCTTTTCGGGCGTTGTCTTGTCGGCGTCGTAGGTCAGTGTAACCTCCTGCCGGCTGATGTTTGTCTCTATTGCCTTTATGCCCTTCTCGAAGCGCATGTTGCTCTTAATCTTGTTCTCGCATGCCTCGCAGTGCATCTGCGGATTTGTGGTTACGATGATGGTCTTGATATCTTTGGCAAAACTTGTGATAGCGCATAGCGCCAATGTCAATAATAAAAAATGTCGTTTCATAAATTTCTGTTTTATCTGTTTGGTTTTATTTTTTTTATGATAATTTGTCTGTACTTTGTTCGGTTTACTACATCCTTCCGATGTTTATCCTCACTCCGGCATAGAACATGCGGCCGTGCACGGGGCCCCATACAAGTGTAGGCTCGAAGCCCGTGCCCCATGGATTGTCTGCACCGTAGATAGATGTCTTCTGGGTGAAGCCGGTAAGGTTTTCGCCTCCGACGTATACCGACCAGTGGCGGAACCAGCGCGTTATCTGTGCGCTGAGCTGCTCGTATGAGCCGAAGCGCTTGTTCCATGACATTGTGCCGTCCGGCAGTTCGTAAGGATCGGGCATCCGGCCGCCGCCGTTGAGCTGCAGCGTGGCGTCAAACTGCCACAGGCCGAGCGGCGTCTTGTATGATGCCGTGATAAGTCCCTTGTACTTGCTTGTCAGCGGTTTTTCGAGCAGTCGGCCGCTGTAGGTGGCCTTCACGTCGTTCAGACGGTAGGCTGCCGTGAGCGTCATGCCCTTGAATATGGGGTAGGTGGCGTCTATCTGCAGTGTGTGCGAATACGACTTGCCGTTCAGGTTGCCTATGTGTATCACGCCCGGGTCGGTGTCATAGTCGGTTACGGCCTGCGCCATGAAGCGTGTGTAGTAGTATTCGGCGTTGAGCTTCAGCGTCTCGCCCAGCAGCGGAATGTTCAGTGCGGCACTCGCCCCGTAGTTCCATGCCTCCTCCTGCTCAAGGTCGTCTATCACGAGCCGGCGTCCGCTCGCCAGCAGATAGTTGTTTTCGGCCAGGGCGTGAGGTGTGCGGTAGCCCTTTCCTGCCGAGAGGCGCAGCGTAAGTATGTCGCTGGGCATATATTTCAGGTGCAGGCGCGGCGTTACGAATGTGCCGTACACCGAACTGTGGTCGGCCCTTATGCCCGCCATGGCTGTCAGCCGGTGGTCGAGGTTGAATGTATATTGGGCATATATGCCGGGCACGGTTTCCTTCTCGTTCATCCTTACGGGCGATGCCTCCTTGTCGTTCACCATGCGCACGGTCTGTCCCAGATAGTCGTGGTTGAGGCTCAGTCCGGCCGACAGGTTGTGCATCTTTGTGAAGTTGGTCTCAAACACCAGCGACGCATACACGTTCTTCTCGTTCACGTCATACGTCTTGTGTCCGTATCCGGCGTCGAGCATGTGCATCGAGCCCGATGCCATGAGGGCTATGTTGGTGCCCTTGTGGCGGTCTATGATGAAGGCGTGCTTCATGTAGGCCTCATACCGCTCCGTGTCGAGCCCTATCCTGAACAGTTCGGCGCCGTCGTTGCCGCGGTGGCCTGTCTGTCCGCCGTTGCGGTGCTCTTTCAGTGCGCCTATGCCTCCGTGGAATATATACTTTTCTCCTGCCCAGAGCCATCTGTTCTGCAGGTTATACTGTTCCACTTTCGGCTTGTCGTAGAAGCCGTCGCCGTTGTCGTCGTGATTCTCAAAGCTGTTCTCGTAGTGCATCAGCACCTCCGTGCTCAGCTGTTTGTTTATGTGCAGGTTGGCATCGGCGTTGGCCTCTATGCGGCTCTTTGTGTCGCCGAAGAGATTTACCTCTATGCCCTCTTCGTCCTCTGGTTTCTTGTAGTCTACGTTTATCTGTCCTGTTATGGCCTCGTAGCCGTTCTTCACCGACGCAGCACCCTTAGACACCTGTATGCCCTTCATCCAAGGGCCGGGCACGTAGCCCAGCGCATAGGGCGCTGCCGCACCGCGGAAGTTGGGCATGTTTTCGGTCATCATCTGCACGTAGGTGCCGGCCAGTCCCAGCAGTTTTATCTGCCTTGCGCCCGTCGTGGCGTCGTTGTAGCTCACGTCTACGGCAGGGTTTGTGGTGAAGCTCTCGCCAAGATTGCAGCATGCCGCGCGGAACAGCTCCTCGCGGTTCAGGTTGAATCCGTTTACGGCTCCGCCCATACGTGTCGTTCCGGCGCGGCGCGCCACCACAGCCACCTCGCCCAGCGAGCTTTCGCGGTGTATGCTGTCGTTATGGCTTATGCTGTCTGTGGCCAGTGAGGCCGTGCCGTTGCCGGCGCATATTGTGGTGCAGGCAGCCAGAGCGGCTCCTGCAGCAGTAAGTCTTATGTTCATCTGTAAATCTTGCTTTTATCCGTTTTTTAATTGTTCTTTAGTTTCCGGCTGCGTGCTGTCTGTGCCTCAGCCGTTATGTCTTTGTCTCCCCGTCGTGCCTTAGTGGCGCCTCGTTGCTGCAGAGGCTTCAGCCAGGCATGATATGGTCAGGCGCGCATACTTGGGCGCCTGACTTAAGGGTGAGTAAAAAATATTATGATAAAAAACAGGATAAAATCAGATTATCAGCACTCTTATTATGGCCAGATATAGCCGTGGCGGAGCGTGCAGCAGTCTTGGCGCATACCGGCAGATGAGATATGCTGAAGCGGGCGCCTGACAGTATGAGGCAATGCTGTATGGCGGCAGCATCGTGGCCTGAGCGTCAGGCACGCTTGCCGGTTTTTGCTGCCCCGTGGTTGTCGGCCACAGCTTCATCACCACTGTTTCGGCACACGACTTGGCTTCCATGTGCAGCCTGTCGCACTGCCGGCAGCAGGTGCTGTGGCATTCGGTCTGCACCGTGTTGCCCTTGCAGCAGCATTTCACAATCACAAAACCAGCTCCGCCGGCCACCATCATCAGTGACAGCAGCATGCATATCAGTATGTTGCCTTGGCGTTTCATCATTTCTTTTGTGCGTTATGTGACAGTGTTAAACAAGCCGGGATGTTGCATCAGCCCTTGCTGCGTTAATGAAAATTTTTTGTGCAAATATATAGCATGAGCCTTACAATGCAAAGCAAATTAATTTTTTTTATAAACTTCACAGACAAAATAATGATTTCGGTATAGTTGTCTTGTGCTGATAATATTGCGGATGCAGTGAGAAAATGGTATATGCAGATTGCGTATTAATCGCGGGCAGCTCGGGCATATTTTGAGAACGTGTGTCTGGGGAGTTATAAAGCACTTG
>UMDN01051876.1_pt1 | contig 18993 bp, 14 predicted proteins | sample 1964491 | NCBI WGS metagenome assembly UMDN01 (sample SAMEA4835994, study PRJEB28245) | human gut metagenome | biome: gut microbiome; material: fecal sample | place: Denmark | collected 2008 | reverse complement strand
TAAACCCTATAGGTTGCGGATTTGAGGGATAATATTATCAATGGCTGCATTACGCATTTCCTCCATATTCCATTCGTATTGCGGCATCACTTCACATAAGTTACCCAAGAATACGGCGTGAGAATAAATCAAGCCTTTTCTAAGATAAGGAAGAATCTTACAGATAGCCTTCAAACTTAAAGACGCATAATCACTTGGCAAAGATATCTCACAAAACTTCTTTGCTTCTTCATCATCCAATTGCAGACGATTCTTGCCAAACTCTGCAAGTTTCGTTTCATCTGTATAGAAGAACAATGCATGCCAAATATCATTGACTACATTCAAACGACTTTTACCCTCGGCTAGCGTATAGGTTTCGCAAAGAGAATCAATCCAATTATCTCCAAAGATATCTTTTAAAGCGGCAGTTACAGGACAACCAGAAACAGATGTATCCATAGGGTAATTGAAAAGATATGGCATTTCTGCATCAGAACTTTTTTTGTAAAAGCCATAATGTTTCTTTGGAGCCAATTTCTTTGCTATATCTTCAAAATCAAACTGTTTCTTTGATTTGCGGAAGAACAAAGGCATAATAAGTTCTCGCTCTTCTGCAGACAAAGGGCGTAAAGCTGAATCATTTGGTGTCTGAATTTTAATATTATTGATAAAAGAGAGTATTCTAAACTCCTCATACATAGGATGTGAAGAAGGACATTTCGTTTTGTTCTTCTCAAACACACATTTGCCCACTTGTCCCTTTTGTGACTTTAATGGTCGCTGATCAAAAATGGCTTTTTCTATTTGACGTACTATCTCTGGACCAAGATTCTTATCTAACTTCTGCTTTTCACAAATAGCCTTAAACTCTGCCAGATAATGTTCATTTCGTGCAGTATAATGATTGCGAATTTTCTCTCCTTTATTATAGAGAGAATAGAAATAATCACCTAAATATTCATACCCATCATCATGCATCTCCTGAGTCAAGTTGCTGATACTTTCTTTTACTTTTCCAGTATCATCACCACTCTGATCTTTACGATTGCTCAAAAAGCCACGACGCTGAATCATGTGATAAAAAGCACGCCCCAAAATATACCTATCAGTCATACTGTTGAAGTCTAGACACTCATGAAGACACTTATGTCTATAAGCGTATGGCGTCTTTTCTGATTCATCATCAGTACCTTGCCATTGCATAAACAAGTCGTTCTTAGGATACTCTTTTTTGAGTCTCCAAGCAGAAAGTTCAACCTTAGAAAGCGGTGGACACAAATGCGCATCACTTAAAATACGAAGCAGACGTATCTTACGTAATTTAATACGATAGTTTCTGACTCTTGATGCCTTATGAGCCGTACGGTCAGCTGCTTTAGAAGCCTCTATGCCTTTTTCTATTTTAACACCTTCCTGAAAGATGTTCACACCTTTATCCAGCAAATGATATTCATCCGCCTTCTTTTCTACAATAGCCCATCCAAGACTATTGGTACCAGTATCAATTCCTAGTATTTTAGTCATATCGGTATTATTTTATATACTTAATTATTAATTTTCTGTAAAATTACAACCTTTTTATTGGATAAACAAATATTTTGTATTATATTTGCAGTAGAAAATAAGATTTCCTACATCTTATCACAATAAGGCAGTAATTGCCGAAGGTGTAAAACCTATACTCCCGCCTCGGTGGGAGTTTTGTTTTTTATGTACCTCCCATTTTCTCCAGCAAGTTCATCCTTGCCTTATTAGCAATCTCTTTCGCCTCCTGATAGCACCCATCAATTTCTTCATAGATGTATGCATTCCGAGCCTCAGCGATGCTTTCGGTTGCAACCTCTTCGAACATTTCGAAGACGATTTGTTCATTATTATTTTGCTTCATATCTAACACTATTAAGAATTAGTATTTCCTATTTTAAATATCATCAAATGCTGACATTTACACCGACATTCAACATTCACGAATCTACTATCGAATTGACTCTCTTCTCCCTTCCCAATGTCTCGGGAAATGCATAGTGTCCATTACCTATTTCACGGGGATTAGGCTCTATATGCTCGGCATACCATGCCCGTTTATACTCGGTGGTGATGATGCCGTAATCTCTGGCGGCAATGATGGAAGCGGCTAGAGATGCGCCATACAGTTCCTTGATGTCGATCATCTCCTCCAGCGTTATCTTCTCACGTTTCTTGGAACCCAACTCTTCGATAAGCGCCAATTTAGGAAGAAGAAAGAAACTGGCAAAGAGATCACAACGCTTCTCCAGCCTCAGCGGACTATCTTCCGGGAAGAGGAGAAGCAGATGAGCCAGTTCATGAACAGCCGTGAAACGAAGTTTCTCTACGCTACTCTTTTCCGGATTGAAATCGAGAATCATCAACGGATGCTTCTTATCTGCCCAAGTGCTCATTCCGAAAATATACTCGGGAAGATTAGCTGCAAGTATCATGATACCTTTTCTTTCCAAGAGTCTCAGGATACTGGCGATAGGCCCATCACCGCAATGCCACTTTTCACGAAGAAGGTCGGCAGCATGGATGGCATCTTCAAGGGTTGATACCTTGGTGCCTTTTATCGGATTCTTGAACCGGGTAGGAAAACCTGCTTCTTTCTCCTTGGCTAGATACTGCTCTGCCCAAAAAGAGAGCTTCGCTTCCAGGGCTTGCAACTCGTCTTCGGACAACTTGCCATTGGAGGTGGTGCGGAGCATAGGCATATCTATCTTGAGATTGGTTCCTTCGAAATATTCCTCGCTGATATTGAGGGCTTTGGCTATGGCTTGCAGGGCATCACGCTTAGGGCGCATGATGCCTTTCTCATATCGGGATATGCTCTGCTTGGTGACGGCTCCGTTGGTTCGCTCTACGAGTTTATCCATGCTGAGCCCCATCATCTGTCGCGCTTCCCGCAATCTTATAGAAAATGATTCATTAATCATAATTGTCTACGCTTTAATTTGTTGACAAATATAATAAAAAGAACTGATTTTATAACTAATTATTTATAAGATTTAACATAAAAAAGCAGGCAAATGATAAAATAACAAGAAGAATTTAGGCAAAATCAGGTTTACACATTATTATAATAGAAAACACCTTGACCATACAAAACATACAGTCAAGGTGTTATACATATATTCATTCTCTATCTTAGTTGCTATAAGCACTCTCACCATGCTCGTAGATGTCGAGACCTTCCTCCTCTACTCGCTTGTCAACACGTACACCTACACTCTTATCTACTACCTTGAAGATAATGTAGGTAACTACTACGCTGTAGATGATGCTTACCACGGTGGCTACAACCTGAACCCAAAGCTGATGCCAGTCGCCGTAGAGGGCACCCTGTACGCCTTCGGCTCCTGTTACATACTGAGTGGCGAAAACACCGGTGAGGATAGAACCCAGAATACCACCCATACCATGAACACCAAAGGCATCGAGAGCATCATCATACTTGAACTTCTCCTTTACTACCGCTACCATGAAGAAGCAGACGATGGTGGAAATGATACCGATGCAGAAAGCTCCGAAAATATCGGTACTGCCGGCTGCAGGAGTGATGGCCACCAGTCCGGCAACAGCACCGGTACAAGCACCTACCGTAGTTGGCTTCTTGTTTACAATCCAGTCGATGAGCATCCAGGTAGTGGCTGCCGCTGCTGTGGCAATATGGGTTACAAGGAAGGCATTGGCTGCCAGACCATCAGCAGCCAATCCGCTACCGGCATTGAAACCGAACCATCCCAACCAGAGGAATGACATACCCATGAACACGAAGGTGATGTTGTGAGGTGTGATAGGATGACCTGCACGGTAATCATCACGCTTGCCTACACAGAGTGCCATAACCAGAGCGGCTACACCGGCATTGATATGAACCACGGTACCACCCGCAAAGTCGATGGCTCCCATCTCCTGCAGGAAACCGCCACCCCATACCCAGTGGGCCATTGGAAGATAAGCGATGATAACCCAGAGAACGGTGAAAAGTACATAACCGCTGAACTTGACACGCTCGGCAAAAGCACCGAGAATCAAGGCTGGAGTAATGAGGGCGAACATGCACTGGAACATTGCAAAGGTGAGTTCCGGAATGCCTGTAGGCATGATGGCTTCCAAACCGATGCCGTGGAGGAAACATTTATCGAAACCACCGATGACGCAAGCCAGAGGATTGCCCGAATCGGCATATTCTGTAGAGAATGCCCAGGAATAACCGAAGGCTACCCATATCAGACTGACTACTGCCACGATGAAAACCGTCTGCATCAGGATGCTGAGAATATTCTTCTGGCGCACCAAACCACCATAAAAAAGTGCTATACCCGGGATTGACATCAAAAGCACCAAGATGGTTGCCATGATCATCCACGCTGTGTTACCCGTATCAAGTGTAGTTAATAATAAACTGCTCATACTTATATCTTATAGTTAAATTAGAATACTAAATAATATTTATTAAAGATAAGTAAGAATGCCTAAATCAACATTCAACACTTAACATTCAACATTTAAAATTATTCCTCTTTCTCAGCATTATACAATGCGATGTCGCCTCGCTCGCCGGTTCTGATTCTAACGGTATCGAGTACAGGAATCACGAAGATTCTGCCGTCTCCTACTTCACCGGTCTGTGCAGCGCCCTGGATGGCGGCGATGGTTGGTTCCACGTTCTTGTCACGAACCACGATGTTCAGGAGCACACGCTCGATGCTGCTGGTATCATACATCACACCACGGTAAATGCGAGCCTGGCGCATTTTACCCTCACCTCTTACATTGTAATAAGAGAACCACTCGATGTCTGCTGCTAAAAGTGCCTTCTTGACATCCTCGAATCTAGACTTGCGGATAATTGCCTCAATCTTCTTCATAATCCTTTAATAATTAATAATGTGTTAATACTTCTATTGATTGTCTCTTTTCGAAAACGGACCTTCATTGGTTGCCATCCAAATCAAGCCTTTCTTTTACACTATGTTCGTTTTCGGCTGCAAAATTAATACATTTTGTCAGCATTTTAAAGAAAATAAAAACATTTCGCTTTCACTTTTTGTCGGACATTTTAAATTTATCGAGGCTTATCATATTCTCCTTACAATTTGTAAGGCAGAAAGCATTTTTATAACACAAATTGTAAGATTGCGAAAAATAATCAAGATTTCTGTATTTATTTTCTTGCATACTTCAACAAATCGTCGTACCTTTGCAACCGAAATCAAACAAATAGTCATCGAAATATTCGAAAGACTAGCAAAAAGTCAAATCTCAAAAGAGATAAGACATGAGAGATAAAAGAAGAGTATTCAAACATAAAGAACAACGCAGATGAAAGAAACAGTTCATTTTACAAAGATGCAGGGAGCTGGTAACGACTACATCTATATAGATACCCAACAATACGACATCCCTGACCCAGAGAAGGCGGCCATTGCCTGGAGTGCTTATCATACGGGCATAGGAAGCGACGGACTGGTTCTCATCGGGAAGCCGCAAGATAGCAGAAGAGCAGATTATTCGATGCGCATCTTCAACGCCGATGGTTCTGAAGCGATGATGTGCGGCAATGCAAGCCGATGCATCGGTAAGTATCTTTACGAAAAGGGATTGACCCGAAAGGACACCATCCGACTGGAAACACTTTCGGGTATCAAGATATTGAAACTTCATCTTCAGGATAATAAAGAAGTTGTGGAATCGGTAACAGTAGACATGCTGGAACCCAAACTTGAAAATCCCGAGCAATTCTTAGGCCCTTCGGTGCTCGAAGCTGACGGCAGAAAATTTGAAGGCACCTATGTTTGCATGGGTAATCCGCATTTCGTTACCTTCGTGGATGACATCGACACCATCGACATCGCCCACTATGGTAAAATCCTGGAAAGAGACAAGGCATTTCCCCAGAGATGCAACATAGAATTTGCACAAGTAACTGACACAGACGCCATAAGGACACGAGTTTGGGAAAGGGGAAGCGGAATAACAATGGCTTGCGGAACAGGAGCCTGTGCCACAGCCGTAGCCGCAGCCCTTACCAAGCGTACTGGCAGAAAAAGCAGTATCGTGATGGATGGCGGAACGCTGGAAATAGAATATAGCGAGGCTGATGATCATGTTTACATGACGGGACCTGCAGCCTTCTCATTCGAAGGAGAAATTGAATTATAAATAAGAGCAAACTTAAATAACAAATGGTCGATAATGACCACAAATAAAAGGAGAAACAAAATATGGCATTAGTTAATGAACATTTCCTGAAGTTGGCCAACAACTACTTGTTTGCCGACATCGCAAAGAAGGTGAACGCCTACAAGATTGCACATCCAAAGCAGCGTGTAATCAGTCTGGGCATCGGTGACGTAACCCAGCCTCTCTGCCCTGCCGTCATCAAGGCGATGCACAAGGCTGTAGACGAGATGGCTGAGCAGGCTTCTTTCAGAGGCTATGGTCCGGAACGAGGCTACGACTTCCTCCGCGAGGCTATCATCAAGAACGACTTTCTGCCACGTGGCATTCATCTTGATGCCAACGAGGTATTCGTAAACGATGGAGCCAAGAGCGATACGGGAAATATCCAGGAGATTTTGAGATGGGATAACAACATCGGCGTTACTGACCCGATTTATCCGGTTTATATAGACTCTAACGTGATGATAGGTAGAGCCGGAGTCTTCGAGAACGGCAAGTGGAGCAATGTAACCTACATGCCTTGCGATGAGAGCGATGACTTCATCCCTCAGATTCCAGACCACCGTGTGGACATGATTTATCTCTGTTATCCAAACAACCCAACGGGTACGGTCATCTCGAAAGAAGAACTCAGAAAATGGGTAAACTATGCTATCAAGAACGAGAGCATCATCCTCTATGATGCAGCCTACGAGGCATATATCACCGACCCATCAATTCCTCATTCTATCTACGAGATTCGTGGAGCCAGAAAGGTAGCGATAGAATTCCACAGTTATTCGAAGACTGCCGGATTCACCGGTGTTCGTTGTGGTTACACCATCGTTCCTAAAGAGTTGAAGGCAAAGACATTGGCAGGTGAGGAAGTGGCATTGAATCCTATCTGGGACCGCCGCCAGTGCACCAAGTTTAATGGTACAAGCTATATCAGCCAGCGTGCTGCCGAAGCCATCTACACCCCTGAGGGTAAGGAACAGGTGAAGGCAACCATCAATTACTATATGGAGAATGCCCACTTCATGAGAGCCGAACTCCAGAAACTCGGCTTGAGAGTATATGGCGGCGAGAATGCACCTTATCTCTGGGTGAAGACGCCAAACAACACGCCAAGCTGGAAATTCTTCGAAGAGATGCTTTATGGTGCCAGTGTAGTCTGCACTCCAGGTGTCGGCTTCGGTCCATCGGGCGAAGGCTACATCCGACTCACCGCCTTCGGCGAGCATGAGGACTGCAAGGAAGCCATGGAGAGAATTGCCAAATGGCTGGGAAAATAAACATTCCAACAGAATATAAAAACATTGAAAATCAGAAATTTTAAATTATATAAGGTATGAGCAACTTAAGATTTGAAGCTGTTTCAGAGGCTTCCAAGAGAAAGCCTGTTGAGGTAACCGCTCCTAGCGAGCGACCAAGTGAATTCTTCGGAAAGAAGGTATTCAACCGACAGAAGATGTACAAGTATCTCCCTGCAGATGTCTATGAGAAACTGATAGACGTCATCGACAACGGAGCACGTCTCGACCGTAACATCGCCAACGCCGTAGCCAAAGGCATCAAGCAGTGGGCTGACGAGAATGGCGTAACCCACTACACCCACTGGTTCCAGCCATTGACAGAAGGTACTGCCGAGAAGCACGATGCCTTCATCGAGCATGATGGAAAGGGTGGTATGATCGAGGAATTTTCAGGCAAGTTGCTCGTTCAGCAGGAGCCTGATGCATCATCTTTCCCATCTGGCGGTATCCGCTCAACCTTCGAGGCTCGCGGTTATTCTGCATGGGATCCAACATCTCCTGTATTTATCATCGACGATACACTCTGTATCCCTACCGTCTTCATCTCTTACACAGGTGAGGCACTCGACTATAAAGCTCCATTGCTCCGTTCATTGCACGCTGTAAACGTAGCAGCAACAGAGGTTTGCCACTACTTCAACCCAGATGTCAAGAAAGTTATTTCCAATCTCGGTTGGGAGCAGGAGTACTTCCTGGTAGATGAAAGCTTGTATGCAGCACGTCCTGACCTGATGCTGACAGGCCGCACCCTGATGGGTCATGATTCTGCCAAGAACCAGCAGATGGACGACCACTACTTCGGCGCCATCCCAGAGCGTGTTCAGGCATTCATGAAGGATTTGGAAATCCAGGCTCTTGAACTCGGTATTCCTTGCAAGACCCGTCACAACGAGGTAGCACCAAACCAGTTTGAGTTGGCACCTATCTTCGAGGAGACCAACCTTGCCGTTGACCACAACATGCTCCTGATGAGTTTGATGAAGAAGGTAGCTCGCCATCACGGTTTCCGCGTACTTCTCCATGAGAAGCCATTCGCAGGCATCAACGGTTCCGGTAAGCACAACAACTGGAGTCTCGCTACAGATACCGGCATCCTGCTCCATGGTCCTGGCAAGACACCAGAGGACAACCTCCGTTTCGTAGTCTTCATCACAGAGACTTTGATGGGTGTATACAAGCACAATGGTTTGCTCAAGGCATCTATCATGAGTGCAACCAATGCACATCGTCTGGGCGCCAACGAGGCACCTCCTGCAATTATCTCTTCATTCCTCGGCAAGCAGCTGACCGACCTTCTCGAGCACATTGAGAAAGCCGACAAGAAGGATCTCTTCACCGTAGCTGGCAAGCAGGGCATGAAGTTGGATATCCCTGAGATTCCAGAGTTGATGATTGATAACACCGACCGTAACCGTACTTCTCCATTCGCCTTTACCGGTAACCGTTTCGAGTTCCGTGCCGTAGGTTCTGAGGCTAACTGTGCATCAGCAATGATCGTATTGAACACAGCTGTAGCCGAGGCTTTGACCGACTTCAAGAAGCGTGTGGATGAGTTGATTGCCAAGGGTGAGGACAAGACATCTGCCATCATCGATATCGTTCGTCAGGATTTGAAGACCTGCAAGCCAATCCGTTTCGACGGCAATGGTTACTCAGATGAGTGGGTAGAGGAGGCAGCCAAGCGTGGTCTGGACTGCGAGAAGAGCTGTCCTAAGATTTTTGAGCGTTATCTCGACCCTGCCACTATCAAGATGTTCGAGGATATGGGCGTCATGAAGAAGAACGAGTTGGAAGCCCGTAACGAGGTGAAATGGGAGACCTACACCAAGAAGATTCAGATTGAGGCTCGTGTAATGGGTGACTTGAGTATGAACCACATCATCCCTGTGGCTACTCACTATCAGAGCCAGTTGGCTAAGAATGTGGAGAACATGATTGATATCTTCGGCGACGAGGAAGGCAAGAAGTTGACAGCCCGCAACATCAATATCATCAAGAAGATTGCCGAGCGCACTCAGATTATCGAGACAGGTGTTGAGGAGTTGGTAAATGCCCGCAAGGTTGCCAACAAGATTGAGAATGAGCACGATAAGGCAATTGCTTATCATGACACGGTAGCTCCAAAGATGGAGGAAATCCGTTATCAGATTGATAAGTTGGAGTTGACTGTAGCCGATGAGCTCTGGACCTTGCCTAAGTATCGTGAACTCCTGTTCATCCGCTAATCAGCAATGTCTTCAAAATAGATAAGACATATTTCTGACAGATAAAAAAAACAAAGCTCTAACAAGAGCTACTCTTCATCAGATATAACAATTGAACGATCAATCTATTTCTTTTATTGGTTGTTTAAGTTTGCGCGGAGTGTGGTTGTGAAATCACGCTCCGCTTTTTTTATTTCCTGATTTACATAAACAAAAAAACAGACCGACATGAACGCTTGTTCACATCGGTCTGTTTACTTTTTTACCCTTTTACTTTTTTACTCTTTTACCTTTAAAAGTTTGATTGTCTGTGTTTTTCCCGTGATGCCTGTTACCACGGCGATTCCATTGTCATGAATCTCCACCTTCTCATATTTGGCATCAACAATCACTTTTCCTTTCAATGTCATAACGCCCCAATGTCTGGGAATCTCTTCAAAGGCGCAATAGGCTCCGACAGGTTGCGCTATACAGTGGTAGAGGGGTGGCACGATAACTTTACCATCTACCTTCACACCCCATTTCTTTCCGGCTTGATACAATTCCACATGTCCTGCCTCTGACTTCTCATGCAAAAGAAGCATCTCGCTTGCTTCCGTTTCCTTCTTTTGCAACATCGCCTCTTTATAGCATTTCTTGCCAAGGCGAGGCATCACGACATTCAAATCTTCCTTCTCATTCTTTGGATGATTGCATCCTATATAGGTCTTCTTTAAATTTGAATCCACCAGGTAGTAGTCCTGCTTGCTGTCCATAACAACGATACAATCACCATATAGGACAGCACATAGCCAATACACATGTTCGTAATCATTACGTAGGAAACACACATTCTTACTCTCTTCATTGCTCATGCGCATCTTCCCTTCACCACCCTCATAATGGTACCATACTTGACAACCGGAAGCAGAAGATTTGGATCTGTATATCAGATAATACCCATAATTCAGAAAATCATATTGTGAAGGACGATAAGGTAGAGAAAACTCTTCTTGGGTTCGAGACATAAAGATGTCGTCATATTCTATAAACTCCCATCCTTTTATGTTGACAACATGGGGAGTTTCTGCTACGTTAGTGCCATCGTCGATGACAGCTTTTGCCAACAGGTCATAATAGCATTTCGCCTTTCTGCGAGGTCGGTAGAACAGGATGTTGCCATCCAACAGTTTCATGTCATAGTAATCGCCTGGCTCCAGAACTTGTTCTCCTTGTCGGTTCACTACCGTCATCTTTCCATCAGGCAGCTTGATGATGGCAAACTCCCCTTTGCTATCCACAAACTCACGATACTGTAGTGTTTGGAGCAATTCTTCATGGCTTATCACCATCATCATTTCCGAGTCTGGATGAATCTGAATGTCGTCTTGCACCTCGTTCATCAGGAAAAACTCTCTTTCCTTCGGAGTCTCTTTTTTCTTGCCAACTCTCAGTTTTCCCTCGAACATCGCATTCCAGTTCCAAACTTGCGAAGGCAATCCGAACACTCGATACAGTCCCACGTTATCTATAATTACGCAGTTCTTCTTTCCCTTGGCAACTCGCAATCCTCGTCCCACCATCTGCAGATACTTGGCAAGTGACAATGTAGGTCGTGCCAACTGTACAAACTCCACATCCGGACAGTCAAATCCTTCCGAGAAGATGTCCACATTTACAAGTACTTGGATGTCACCTTTCTTGAAGGCTTCAATGTCTTGTTGTCTTTCTGTAGCAGGAGTCTTCGAGTCAATGGCTATGGCTTTCACGCCATTTTCCTGATACAGTTTTGTGATTTTCTGAGCATGAGAAATATTGATAGCATACACGATGCCCTTTCTGTCTTTACCAAATTCTTCCAAACTCCGATAGAGCCTTTCGATACTCGGTTTCTTATTCAGCAACATATCCATTTCCTTGTTCTGGTAGTCACCATCTGCCCCTCGCTTCTGCAAGGAGTCGATGAGCCGTTGCGTCATACCATCTGATTTGATGCTCACAAAATCGTATGTTGCCAATCTTCCCTTGCTGATAAACTCAGGAACACTCCACGACTGCACCAAGATATCAAACAGATCAGTAAAACCCTTACCGTTCAATCGGCAAGGTGTAGCCGTCAGTCCCAAGAACTTAGCTTTCGGGAATCTCTCCCACATCTCCTTATAGGTCTTGGCAAGGGCATGGTGCGCCTCGTCTATTACTATCATTCCCGGTTCTTCCTCTATTTCGTCATAGTGTCTCATCAGCCACTGAATGGACATCGCCTTGACGGATGACAATAGGGAAGAGGTGTTTGATGCGGAATAAGAATGGAACTTTCTTACGGTTTCGTCTATCTGTGATACCAGCTCTCTTCTATGGGCTACAATCCATACTTTCTCCATTGGATTGTTGCTCACGAAAGAGTCTATGACTGCTGTTAACAGGTATGTCTTACCTGTTCCCGTTGGCATTTGTGCCATCACGGACCGATAAAGGCGCAACGCCTTCTCAATCCGTTCCTTCATATCCTCTTGGTAATCAAAAAGTTTGATTTCCTTCATTATTTAAGAGTCTCGTTAACTTTACTCCAGTCTTTATTCATCAATTCCTCGATGATGCTATGAATCTTCAAGGCATATTTTGTTCTAGGATGATTGCCATATTGTGTTCCTCTCAGAATACCTTCATAGAAGATGGTTACGATGATTTCAGTCTGTTTTCTGAACGTCGTATATTCATATTCATCATATTTCTTGTTGTGCCAATAGTAGGAACTAGCCCAATAGCGCTTATGGTTATCCAGCATCTCCGATGCCAGGAAACCATACTTGACGAGTGTTGTCTTCTTGGTCTTCATGAGTTCATTCATCTTGCTGTGGAACAACAGAAAGGCATTGAACGACATTCCCTCCATGATGGCTTTCCATTCTTCACTCTTTTTCTTGACAAGAGCTTGGTCTGCCTCTACTTTTGCCGTGACCTCATCCTCTTGCTTCATTCGCTCTTCCAGATAGGTGGTGTCCCATTTCCTCCATATCAGCTTCTTGATATACCCATCCAGTTCCAAGGCAAACTTACCTTCTTCTGTCTCTTTGACATGGTATTTCTCTTCCAACAATGGTGTACGCATCTTCGACGTGATTAGATATACAATTGATGTAATCCGCAGTCGCTCTGTACCAGCATCTTCTCCTGCTATCACCTTATCACCCAAGATAGAAACGGTTTCCTCCAGTTCGTCCAACTTTTCGTCAGTAAAGAAACCATATTCCTTCAACTTCCTCATCATTCCATAGATTTCAAAATACAAGGCATTACAGAATATGACGAAGTCCATGTCTTTCAGCGTTTCCGTGAAGAAAAAGAAATAGGTACTAACTGGGTACATCTCCATATTCTGTGGTATTTCTATTTCCTCAGGCAACTCTATTCCCGAAGCCTTGCCGTCTTCTCTCGCTGTCGATATAATCTCGCCAGTCTCAGGATTTCTGGCATCCAGATAATTGCCGAAGTCAAAGTTCTTGTCTATCTCGTCAATATTTGTCAACTCCTTCAGCAATATCTTTGGCTGCTTGGCATCGCTCTTCATGATTTCCTTGAACACGTCCAAACTTGCCATGCACAGATTACCCACGGCAGAGGCAAATGCCACATTCATCAGCAGATTGCCATGCAACAGATCATCAAACTTTTCTCCATAGATGCGCATGGAGATATACCATTCCTTGGGATTGCCCTCAAAGCCGATGGGGGAGATATGGATATCCTCAGCCGTATCGGTATGCTGTCCATACAGACTGCTGATGACAGGATATTTCTTCCGGAAATGTTTTTTAATGATCTGTTCGTAACGGTCATAACCGTTCTCTGCAAAGTCCAATACATGTGCCCATCTGCAACATGCCATGATATATCCGTCATGGTTCAGGAAGTTCATGTTGAAGTACTGGTGCTCGTTGATTCTTACCGTCACCTCCAACTGCTTATGGGTTTTCTTATTGAACGCAAACGTGCCTTCAGACGGAAAATCCAAAGGTACACTGGTTGTGAACACTGGTAATATTATTGGTGTTTCTCTCATTGTTTCTGTTTCATTATTGGTGTAGTTGATAATTTACAGGAGTGATTTCTCCATGTCGTTTGGCTCACGAGTCACAGCCATCGGCTCTCCCTCAAATGGTGTTTCAGGCATCAAGTCCATCAACTTCTTCTTCATGCCTCGATGATTGGGATATTGTCCTGCTGTCTCTTGGATATAGCGGCATACCTCCTGGCGTTTCTCCTCGTTGTTCCATATCTTGACAGCTTCCACCAGGGCTTGATAGCTGTCGAATATCAGTTTTCCGATACGTCTTTTGTATTCGCCTACCAGTTCTTGTATGTCATCTCGGTTGATGAGCAGAGGTATATGCTTACACAGCGCTATGGCGATGGCATACGCTGCATCGGGTCTCTTCTTCTCCAATATCTGTGGAATGGATTTCTTGTGCCATCGTTCCAATAGGCGTAGCAGAGCCGTGAAGTCATCATTGTCTCTTGGCTCAAAGCTTACTTCCTGCATCAGATATTTGGAGTATTCCTCTTCATAGTCCACGCTCAGTCCTTTGGGAATATAGTTGATTCTCGGTCGTTCCATCTTGGCACGATATCGTTGCTTCTCCATGGACCGTTTTCTCTGCTCGTCCCATTTGATGCGCAACAGCTTTTCTTCCCTTATCTGGAGTTCAATATCTCTGAACTCAGGTGTGTTCATCACCTCTGCCTTCAGATGCTTCTTGATGACTTTTTTCAGATAGCGTCGCCATGCCTCTTTATTCTCTTCGGTAACGAATGGCGGACATTGCTCTCCGTAGAAGGTGTGCCAGGTAAATGGCTCGAAGTCGAGGTGCCAGAGGAAGGATTTGTGTGGGGTGTTATTGATTTCCATATGATTCTTTTTTGGACCTTTATTGTTAATTATTCACTTAAAGTGAACATGTTAGCTATAAAAGTTTTTTGCTCCAACATTAAATATTATACAAAGACAACATTCCACAAATTACGAATTTCTTCACAATCGACAAAATGATCCTTGCTTATTGCAACACACAATAAATATCGAGGGCGACTCATTGCTACATAAGCAATTTTCAAGGATTCTCTCTTTATTGAATCTCTATTGGAAGGATTGTAAACATTACCTTTAAATTGTTCCCATAAATTTTCGCTCTCACATCCTGTATGATAGAAAGTTTCCATATACAAAGTCGCCAAGTGGGTTTCTCCTTTAACAGAATGTACTGTATCTATTTTTATTTCTATATTATTAGCCTTAAAAACATTTATAGTATCATTACTGCAAGTTTCATTTATTTGCAATGAGGGAACATCAACTTTACAAAAACTCGATATAATATTGACTTCATATCCAAAAATATCATGAAAATCACTATGAAAGAAATCTGAAATCTTTCTGACTGGTGTTATTGTGTCACCATTTAAGATTTGAGCCGCACTTTGAGCTATTAATTCTTTGAATCTTACTAACGTTGAAGAACTGTGATTTTCCAAAAAATCAAACAAAGATTGTTTTGTGAAATATCTTTGTCCATTATGTATATCTGCTATTCTCAGAAATTCTAGTACTCCACTAATTAAGTTCGAAACAATGCTTTGATATGTAGTATTACCTTTATTATGAATATATTTTTGCAAATTACAAGTTTCTCTCTTGACAACAGCTTTTGACTTAGTAAATTCTTCATAATAAGATTGAATACTCAACTTCGCAGAATCTTTATTGCATCCTGTCCATCCGACTGCTTTAATATTGTATCTATGAAGCGAATCTTTTGCTCGTTGTTCATTTGCAAATTCCAACAATTTTCTAGAGTGACCACCAACAACAATATTTGTAGTTTGAAGAATTTCTGCAAATTTGTGCAAAACCATTTTAGGATTGTCATACACTATTAATATTGGCTTTAACGATTGAATTTCAGGATTTCCACTCAATGGCGAGGATGCTTTAACTCTAAATGGACTTATTACTGTAGCTATTTCCTGACCAAATCTTTTACTCATATTAATCTCCAACGGATTATGTGCTTTCCAAACCTGATCTGCTACAACCTTATTCTGATAAATTGCTTGATCTTCATCCCCAAAATATTGAACTTTTATTTTATTTTTGTCAAATGCCGTGTTCAGAAATTCAAATTCTTCAGCCTTGGTATCTTGCATTTCATCAACAAAAAGATATTCAAAACGTTTAGCCAGTTCTTCCTTCAGACATGGAAAATCATTCATTAAACGAAGAGACAAGTTATAAGAATCATAGAATTTTAAAATGCCTTTTTTAAGCAAATCTTCCTTAATTGATATGAATTCTTGTGCTGTCTCATTCTGTAAATTTACAAATTTACCACCTTGATACAAAATTTTGCCATTAAAGAAATCTGCTTTCGAAGATTGTATAAAAGATATCAACGCTTCATCTTCTGCTGGTGGCAACATTGTATTTTTTTCTTTTCTAATTTTATAAAGATTTTGTATTTGAGTATTTGTAAATTCATTTCGAGGAAGTTTAGCAAAATCAGAATTTTTCCCTATCAGTATGAAGCCTTTGCTATTTTTTATGATTCTATTTTTTTGCAGCAATTCTTTACCGCCACATAAATCAATATCTTCAGAAGAAATACGAAATAAGGAATCGTAAACAGAATGATATAGTTTATTTGCCAATTTGGACCTACCTAATTGTTTGTATAAATGATACATTTCTTCATTTGACCTATCATTATCTACTAAAGAAATCCGTGAGCCATAATAATATTGCAAAGCTGCGCTTGCAAAGAAATCATCTACGAAAGTTTGCATCGTACCAAAATAATTTGGATAGGAAAATAGCACATCTGCCTTATGACCTAGTTTTGACTTGATTTCATCTATTGCAACATTGGTGTAAGTAAGAACACAAATGCCCTTTCCGTATAGCAAAGGCATTTTATTTGCAAGCAAAACTAATTTCGCCAACAAAGTTGTCGTTTTACCACTTCCTGGACAGGCTTTTATATCTACGGATTTCTCACAATTAATAATATCTACTTTATCTTTGTCGAAAAAACCATTTTTCCCTGTCAAAAGTCGATAAACACGTGATAATTCTTCATTATTAGCAAACATATGCATAGTATTTTATGGTTCTGTAACATGCTTGATAGCATCAACGATGTATTTCAAGTAAGGATCATTTTCTAAAATATATTTGACAGTATTCTGTGAGTCGTCATTATTCTCTCTTTCCTTTTCATGTTGCCTTAAAAGAATGTCTGCTAGATATTGAGCCGTTATAGCTTTAGAAACTTTTTTATCATTCAGACTTGAGAAAATTTCATACGACAGCTGTTTGTCATGAGTTACACTTCCATAAGTACAACAAGATTTACCATGACAACGCAATAATTTTTGCTCAACCTCTTTATCAGTTTCTTTCAAAAGACTTTCATAATCAAAACTCTTGTTTTCTTCTTTCTTCCCAATAAGTATTGCTTGCCATAAATACTTATACAATCTACTGCATGCCAATTCATATTCTAATGTCCATTGTGGAGATAAGAATAATCTTATATTTCCTTCTTCTGTTTCATGTTTTAGCTTTTGCTTCTTCTCTGTTCTTTCCTTTTCCAAAAGTTCAGGATTATAATTATCAACAGGATATTTTTTCCCCTTATCTTGATAATACTCCAAGGCACGTATATCTAAGTCTGAGACTATCGAAACTGGTACTCCGAAGTCAGCATTATCCTTTCTTTTGAAAATGTCAGCATATCGTTTATAAGCAGTACTTCCCACATTAACTATAGAAACACCATATCTATGAAGAGGTCGTCCAATAATATATGCAATAGTTGGTATTAAAAGATTCTCAGCATCTCCCTCTACAAGAATAACTCCTTTTGCAAAAAAAAGATTAGCTCTTGTCGCCTCCAAAAAACGTTCTAAAAATCTATATGAAGATTTGGATAGTTTGGTGTATTCACTCCCCATTGGAAACACATTATGCTCTTTTACAATAATAAGGTTTTCTAAAGGAATCGTAGAGCCTAATACAGTACTATGTGTTGTCAGTATAAACTGTCCAATACCTTTCTGTTCTTTTATGTAATTAATAAGGCTTAATTGGTATTGTGGGTGCAAATGGGCTTCAAGTTCTTCTATCAATGTAAGCTTCAAACCAGAGTTCGGCTGCTCTTTGTAAAGTAACAATTCAGCAGCTATACACAATAAGTTTAAAGAACCTAATCCGGATTTGTTTGTTTCCAAGACCAAATCTAATTGCCGCAAAATTTCAGGTAGTTCACTTCCTGTTAGTTGAATGTTTGCTTTTCTATTCTCATTTTTTCGCAAAAAATGCCCTGTCAGAATACCATTCAAATCCGCAAGAATACTTGTTCCTTCTTCACCTTTCTTTGAGAAATATCCATCTACTTCCTTTTTCAAGTTTTCGTAATCTTGTTCTAATTTATGCTTCTCACTATCTTTGCTATTTGTTTTGAAAGCAGGCAAAGCTGATAATATTTGAGCCAAACGAGATTTATATCCATGTGTCATATCTGTTAATGCATCTCGTAGAGGTTTCAAATAAACAACTCGTAATTTCTCTCGTGCCTCCCAATCCATTTGAAATGAAGCGTTTTCCCCCACGGCGAACCGCTGGATAATGCGTCCGTCAACTCTTTTTGCATACAGGCGAATTTGCAAATATTGCTTTTGATTATCCTTGCGATAATCACACCATTCCAAGAAAGCACCAGCTTCTGCTACTGAAAGACCGTCAAACTCGCATTCAATTTTTAACTCAGTTGCCCTATTTGCATTAGCCGTATTTGATTTGAAAAAATCCTTTTCATCAAAAGAAAAATACTCACCGCTTTGTGTACGCAAGACATAACGAATAGCATCTATTATTGCAGTTTTTCCTGTATCGTTTTCTCCTATCAACACATTTAGCCCATCATTAAATTCAACCTCAATCCCAGGTTTTGCTGTATCGAACGTATCTCCAATCATTGAGTAACGTCTGAAATTCCATATTCGTAGTTTTGATAAATACATATCTGCTCTGTTTATTCAATTACATAATCATTTCTATTTCATCAATTGCTTCATAATATCCTGTTTCATCATCGTCAAAGGACGCTTGAACACATCCTCTGTATCAGTATAAGTTCCCAAGATAAACCTATTTATGTCGAAACCGTCTTGAAACAAATCCTTGAATCCATCTTTCAAGGCAGCAATCCCAGATGAAGAATAAATATTGTGCCTCCAAAGCAACTCTCTTATTTCTTCTGAATGTTCCTTATATC
>UMDN01043609.1_pt1 | contig 19201 bp, 17 predicted proteins | sample 1964491 | NCBI WGS metagenome assembly UMDN01 (sample SAMEA4835994, study PRJEB28245) | human gut metagenome | biome: gut microbiome; material: fecal sample | place: Denmark | collected 2008 | reverse complement strand
AACATCCAAAATATGCTCGATATGATCTTACTTGGTTGTTCAAAAATTATAATTCAACTTTCTAATCAAGGTGGTAAGGGGCTGAAAGTTGCTTAGATTAAGGCTCTAACGTGTTCTACTTTCAATTATTTACCCATAAATATGCATGTCATTTTTATGTTTGCATTATAAAGTAAAAAATTTTCTCTCTACGTTGACAAACAAAACCAAGTCAGGCTTAGTTTTATCTATTATTTGTTTTAACTGATAAGGATTCTGTACAAAGCCGTAACAATGAGCTACTTTGTAAAAGTAATCTGATAAATAGCTTTTTAAAGCATACCCATAAGAATCGGATAAAAGCAACACTGTTCTTTTATCAACTGCTTGTTCGTTAACAACAAGTGTTCCATATTCAGGTAGTTCAAAATTCAATTTTTCTTTCGATATGAGTTTATTAGAGTTAAGGTCGATAACTTCGACAAACGGAAGCCCTTTTCTTGTAACTTTGACATCATCCAAGTATTCATTTTTAGGTTGCTTAATGTTTCTAACAAGATCTCCATTTTTGTGTTTAAAATAAGCAAACTCATAGTCAAAAGGTATGTAATCATTGACAATATTCTGCATTAAGTAATCGAAAGCAACTTTAGCTCCTGCTAAATTCCAATGTGAATCATCAGTGTAATATAAAGATCTATATCCTAATTTGCCTTTATAAGCTCGAATTGCGTTATATGGGTCAATGACTTCAAAACCATTGCTCTCCAAAACATTCTTAAAATCCGAAAATAACCGATACTGACCTGGTTTTCCATAATGTTGATCCATAAATTCTGGGTATATTCCGTGTTTATCAGGACCCACAACAAAATAGAACTTTGCATTGGATAAATTTGATACAACTTTTAAATATGGAATTTTTGTCTTAAAAATAGAATTTCTAAATTCTGTGTTATTTAATAAAAATGAATGTTGCTGATAAACTTTAGATACATAATTATCAGAAAAAAACAACCATCCATCATTTCCTGCAATTGAAATCTCACTCTTATCAAACTTAAAAAATGAAAAGTATTCTTTAAACACAGGAAATATCGCTTCTTCGAATTTAACTTTATAAAAAATTCTGTCAGTTACATATTTTTGCAAATTTGAAAAGAAGTGAGCTTTTCCAAACTTAGGAAAAGCTGTAATATTTCGATTCTCACCTTTTAAAACCAAATTACTAGGTGTGGTAATCATTCCTGCGACAGGAACAAAAAAGACTATTAAAAGTAGAAAAATTCTAATTATCTTCATCTTGTTTCAAACCTAGAAATTAAAATAAATGAATGGATTTTGAGCACCAAAATACATTACTAGAATTGACAAAATAAACAGCAAAGAATTAACACTGTATGCAAGAGTACTAATAGTTGCTTCTTTTGAATTTGAGGAATCAAATTTGTGAATAGTAATAAATGAAATTACTATACCTACTACAAATGCAATATAGTTAAGTACTTTGTAAGAACAGATACTTGCATTACCAAAATTACTAATTCCAAACATCACTGACAAGTAATCTACAGCCTGTGTAAGATTATCTGCTCTAAAGATTACCCAACCTATTAAGACTACAAATACGGCATATAAATGAGTCAATATAAAAGGAATTCTCTCAAGGACTTTACCTAAAAACAGTCTTTCTAAGATTAAAAATAGACCGTTATAGAGTCCCCATACCACAAATGTAAAATTAGCACCATGCCATAAACCGCACAAGAAGAAGACTGTAATTAAATTAAAGTAAATACGGCTTGTTCTTACTCTAGATCCACCTAAAGGTATATATACATAATCTCTTAACCACGATGATAGTGAGATATGCCATCTTCTCCAAAACTCTTTGATTGATCTGCTCTTGTATGGGCTCATAAAGTTTTCAGAGAATCTAAAACCAGCCATTGCAGCTAAGCCTATTGCCATATCTGAATATGCTGAAAAATCAAAGTAGATCTGCAACATATAGGCAATAGCTCCAACCCAGGCATCTAACATTGAAATATCGGTAATGTTGTAAGCAAAAGCAAGATCTGCCATTGGGGCTACAGAATTAGCTATCAGGATCTTTTTATTAACACCTAAAATAAATCTGTATAAGCCATAGTTAAATAAGTGTGAATTATAGGTTCTATTACCTAAATCATCAGTTACTTGCTTAAATCTAACAATAGGACCTGCAATTAGATGTGGAAACATAAAAAAGTAAGTCAAAAAGTTAATAAACTTACTTTTACCGTTTAACTCACCTCGACTTATATCAATAAGATAGCTTACAGCGTGGAAGGTAAAGAAACTGATACCTAATGGAAGTGCTCTGTGCTTAAAGTTAATGTTTTCAATAGCACCACAATCTTGAAGCAGAGATATTAGCCAATAAGCATATTTGTAAAAAACTAAAGCTAGTATGTTTATAGAGACAAAAATGATGAGTAATACTCTTTTACATACTTCACTTTTAGATTTAGATACTTCTAGGAGATATCCAAACAGATAGTTTAGAAGTCCATAGCAAATAAGTAGGGTAAAGGAACTGTTATCTCCGTCAAATGAGTAAAAGAAAAGACTAATACAGATAAGAGAACAGTTTCTAATCAGATTCTTTTTTTGAGATAAGAAGTCGATTACTAAAAAAAGAGGAAAAATAAAAAAGATAAAAGGTAAACTTGCAAAAACCATTTGTAACTCATAATTCAATACACAATATTTTGATAAAAAGGTACTACTCGATGGCTCAGGTAATATCTATCTTAACATTTCATTGTGATACTTTTCTAATAAACTCTATCTGCAATTTCTCTCTCTGCATTAAGATAAATAACAACATCCGGATGTTCTTTTCTGATCTCATCAAGAATTTTTCCAAAATCGCGCATAAGCCTGTTCATATGAATTACAGTTTTGTAATAATCAACTGTGTAAGGCAAGAACAGAACACCAAAAGAATCTGAGATTAGAATAACTTTTTTTTCTGATATTGAATTGTCATTTACATACTTGTAGTTCAAATTCAAAGGATAATTAACATCAAATTTGATCTCTTTGGATGAATTTGAAAATAGATCGGTCGCATTTACATTGACAATTCTAACATTATCTACAAAGGCATTATCCAAAATATCTCTTCTTGGATTCTTAATATTACGTACAAGATCTCCATATTCATGGTGTGAAAATATAAATTTATACTGCTGTGAAATGTAATTATGATCAATTTGCTTCATCACATTTTCAAAGGCGATATAGGCGCCATACTTATTCCAATGTGTGTCGTCTCCATAATAAAGAGAAATCTTCTTGTCAGGATCTTTAGATGATACTAGAGCACCATAATTATCGATGACAGTTATGCCTTTGATATTCAATGCTGACTTTACTTTATTAAAAAACCTAAATTTTCCTGGCTGTAAAATATTCTGATCCATGTACTCAGGATATATACCATGTTTATCTGGGCCAACAACAAAGTACATATCTCCAGCAAAAGAATCTCTAATAGCTTGTAGAGTAAAAAGTTTCTTTTGAATTTGATTTGGATTAAATTTCAGATCTTTTGTATGCTGGGAATAAACAAAGTCTGAAAGATCTCCTGCAAACAACCATCCACTATTGCCAGCTACAGAAAACTGAGTTGATGAGACGTTGAAATCATTAAAGTATTCATGAAAATTTGCATACAGATTCTCATTTACATCTAATTTGAACAATAATCTATCATTAAACCAATTAACTAACTGAGAGAAGAATCTGTCTGAATACACTTTAGGAAATTGATTGATGACTCTGTTCTCACCTTTTACAACAGTATTATTATCAGTAACAATAAAACCGATTGCAGGTATTGCAAACATAAGAAAAACAAGACAGAACTTTAAATACCTAGTCATTTATTTTCCCTAGAAGTTAAAATAGATAAAAGGATTCTGTGCACCAAAGTACAACACGAGTACTGACACAAAGATCAAAATAAAGTTAACTAAATATGCATTGCTATGTGTAACAGCTTCTTTTGCATTAGATGAGTTAAATGCTTTTAATTTTAAGAAAACGATTACACAACCTGCTATAAGAGCTATATAATTTAATATCTGAGCCTGACAAATACTCTCTTTTCCGAGATTTGTTAATCCAAACATAACTGATAAATAATCGACAGCCTGACTCAAACTTTCAGCTCTAAAAAATACCCAACCAATTAAAACTACAAATACGGCATATAAGTGAGTAATTAACTTAGGAACCTTAGATAGAAGATCTCCTAAAAATAATCTTTCTAGGATCAAAAACAAACCATTATATAGGCCCCAAATTACAAAGGTCATATTAGCTCCATGCCAAAGACCACATAAGAAGAAGACTGTTATCAGGTTAATGTAAATTCTAAAGGTTGGTACTCTAGATCCGCCTAAAGGTATATAGACATAGTCCCTCAACCATGATGATAAAGAAATATGCCAGCGTCTCCAGAAGTCTTTAATTGATGTACTTAAATATGGTTGATTAAAGTTCTCTGAAAATCTAAATCCTGCCATGGCAGCTAAACCAATTGCCATATCAGAGTAAGCTGAGAAATCAAAGTAAATCTGGATCATGTATGCTACAGCACCTAACCATGCGTCAGCTGTTGAAATGCTTGCTACATGATAAGTAAATGCCATGTTAGCTATAGGTGCCACAGAATTAGCAATTAAGATCTTTTTATTTACACCTAAGATAAATCTGTATAGACCATATGAGAAAAGTGATTGGTCATAAGTTCTATTTACAAGATCGTCTTTTACTTGTTTATATCTGACAATAGGACCTGCGATCAAATGAGGAAACATGAAAAAGTAAGTTAAGAAATTAACAACATTACTTTTACCATTTAACTCACCTCTACTTATATCAATTAAGTAGCTAATTGCATGGAAGGTAAAGAAACTGATACCTAAAGGTAAAATTTGAGGCTTAGCAGTTATATTATCTGCAATACAATTGTCATGCAGTAGATTTACTAACCAGAAGCTGTATTTATAGAAAACCAGTGCAAGTAAATTGGTTACAACGAACAAAATTAAAGTTAGATTTTTTAAAATAGTATTCTTTGATTTTACATACTCTAAGACATAGCCAAAGAAGAAATTTAACACTCCATAAGCTAACAAGATCTTTAATGAATGAGTACCACCATCAAAAATATAAAAGAATAAACTAACTAAGATAATAAAGATGTTTCTAATTAGATTCTTCTTATGAGATAAGAAATCTAATGTTAGAAATAATGGAAGAATAAAAAAGATAAAAGGTAAACTTGCAAAGACCATTAGTAAAATTAATATCCTTTAATCAGTGATACTTATTTGCAGTCTATACTACGCACAATTTTTCATTTAGCTCAATCAAAAAATATGAATTGGAAAATAATTTTCTACACATTGAATGAACTATTTTCAATCTTTTAAAATCAATATTCACTTCGTCAAAATTAACACCCAAAAGAACTGTTCTACATAGGCATTACCAAAATAAACTATATTAACAATAAGTTACTATAAAATCTTATAGAACTATTCATTAAAAATCATTATTCTATCAACTTTGCACATAAATCATTCTTAAAATAATATGCAACTTACTTTTATTCATAATAACAAACTACAAAACGACGTAGAATCTAATGTGTTAAAAATATGGGAATATTATATTTTTCTATGAACTTTAAACTTCATCTTTAAACCTAAAAGACACAGCACATAATGCTCATGATAGTAAGTTAAAGATAATATTCTTTGTAAGAATGACAATTGCTGATGCTCAACACCATCATACTTAATGCAATATTTTCTGTCAGACTTAAACAGCTTTTTAATAAACTTAGAACTGTGTGAAGTCAAAGACTCTAAATGTTTTACTTTCAGATTTGTGATTAAATAATTCTGTCTGCCAGCTTGCTGATTTCTTCTAAAAAGGAAGTGATCACCATAGAATACCTTTATTTCATTGGGTATTTCAAAATAATTCTCTTTCTTACCAAAGTAAGCAGATCCCCAAAAGCCAGCCATCTTATCAGACCTTTCAAATTTAATGTCTGTATCTTCTGGATAGGTATCAAATTCACTTTTAGGAGTATTAGTAGCACAATCTATACCTGCTAAACCTACAGTGTCTTCTGAACTAGATAAGAACTTATCTACAGATCTAAATAGATTTTTTGGAAATATAATGTCATCATTTAAGATACCAAAGAAAGGTATTTTCTTTGATGATAACTTAATTCCTAAATTCCAAGCAGGATTTACAAAGAGATTCTCTTTTTGAGCAAATACTTTAACTTTTTTTAGATCAGTCTTAAATCCTTTGCATGAATTATCTATAACTAGAATTTCCCCTACTGATTCATCGCAATCTAGTTCTAACAATAACTTATTTAGGACCTCTAGATCTTTTTGCATAGTTGGAATAATGATTGACAACATTATTTTATCCCCAATTTAAGCTTTGAATAAGGAATCGAAACCATTTGATTACAACTTATAGGCTCTCATTCTAGTTAATGACAGATACATAAATAAATGACAAATAATACAAGAATGAAGATAAGAGCAGATTCAACCAAACACAGCTTTTTATACTTTTTGATTTTTTTATCTTTTTTATAGAAATTTGCCTTATAGTCAGGATCAAAAATTCTAGAAATACATTCTCTGCTATCAGCGTATAGTTTTGTATGGTGTAGCAAATACTCACGTCTAGCAAAATAAGGATCTTTTGTTGTTAATTGCGTTCTTGATCCATTTTCAAATTCTCTATGGTTATAAAGAACTTTGTCAATTCTATAAGGTAGTAAGCCTGCCTCTACAAAGGACATCCACAGATCATAATCCTCTGTCCAGCTGTACATATAAGACTTGTATTTACCTAGTTTGATAAAGTCTGACTTCCTATATAATGAGCTATTTACAATACAATTACCAAAAATGAAACTTTCTATATTAAATTTTGGAAGATTCCAGTCCTCGTTTACGGCACCGAACTTTCTAGCTTTACAGTAAACAAAACCAACGTCAGGCTTTTCTTCAAATACTTTAACCGCATCCTCAATATAGGTTGGTTCAATAGTATCATCACCATCTAAAGGCAGAATATAGAAACCTTTAGCAACGTCAATAGCTATATTTCTAGAATCTACTACACCAAGATTAGTCTCATTTTTTAAAACAACAATATTGGTATACTTTTTCTTTAATTCGTTCACTACTTCAAGGGAACCATCTGTTGAGCAATCATCTATAAAAACAATTTCGATATCTTTATAGGTCTGGTTTTCAGCCGACATGATCGCATCTGTGATGAACTTTTCTTGATTGAAACAAGGGATAATTATCGATACTAATTTTGACATATTTATGTTCTGTTAAATTTATAAATTGATCTGATCTCTTACCAAAGACTTTAAGCTGTTCTAGGAAACAGAATTTTAAGCTATTTTGGTTACATTTACACTCTCAGAGAGTACAAACAATAAACATATTGTATTTTTCTGTTTAGCAATAATGCTACACTAAAATCATAAGATTATGCTACTTACTTTATATAGGAAACCACAACATTTCTCAAAGCTACAATATATTTTGCAACTTCTGCAAAAACGATTTCTCTCTCATCATTATTTGCAAAGTTTACTCCGATAAACCTGTTGATTTGATCTATCTCATTTTTTTTTTCTGAACTTTGATACTTAGTATCTTTTCCAAGTTTTTGCAAGATAGAGTCTTGCTCTCTTAAAATCTCAGTCCACTCAATGCAATCATAAAGCTTTTTGAACGTAACTTTTATAAATCATCTTGAAGGGTACAAGGTTACTGAAATTTTACCAATTTTGCTCATTCCTGCACCGAGTTCTACCCAACTACATGTTTGAGGTTTAATTTTCGTAAAAGTGCGAGAAAACTCTGAATTTCTATACGAAATATCACGAAATTCATTCCATAATTGGATAAATTTCAACTGTGATTTAGTGTAATTACCAGCATATTGACTACTGTTATCTTTACCGTGAGAATCAGATGCCGTTATGATCGAAAAAGCTAAAGTCTCAATAAAATGATTCAAAGCTATTTTATTATTATCACTGATATCATGAGAAGAACTACCGTCAATTTCATCATTATCGACTTTCTCTGAAATTTCAATCTTAGCTGTTTTTAAGAAAAAATCACAAAAAGACTTTCGATATAGATCTAGATCATCAGTTAAAAGATCAGTCCCTTCGACATAATTGATGTCATTGCAATTCACATCTTCAATGCTCAGTGCACATAGAAGATTGTATAAATCAGATATACAAATCTTAACTTTAGCCTCATAATTCAGATCGCATTTACAATGAGACACTATGAGTGTTGTAGATCTTCTCATTGTATTGTTGCAGACACAGTGCTGCAAAAAGAAGTTTCGCCTTATCCTTGTTATTAAGATCGATTGAACCTTCACCAATGAATGTAAGCAGTAAAAAGGCATTTAACAGTCTTTTTAATGATCTTGGGTTAGAACCTATAGAACTTGCACAGAGATCGATGTAATCTTGTAAATCGTTATCATCAATCTTAAGGTTAATCTTGTTAAAACCGTCCTTTAAGTAGTTTTTAATATCGTAGGCAGCTACTGGTACTTTAAATGGCACCTGAATGATCTTGTCAAAGAAAGACTTACCCTTTTCATACTCTCGATTGCGTTCTTTTTCATCGATTTTTTCAGAGTTATATGAGGCAAAACCGTACTTTTTGATAGCACCTCTGATTACTACCTCATAATCAATTGCAAGCACAAAGACACACTGCTTACAATCTAGGAACAACTTTAATACTTCAAGTAACTCAACTGCTTTAGAAGGAACCAATCTATCCAAATCATCAACAAAAATCACTACCCTATCTTTATGTTCTCTTTCACAAGCACGGTCTACTACCTCTTGAAAGTGTTGATGCAGAGTTTCAATCTGCTCTGCGTAGTTATCATCAGCAGTCTTTTCTGTACACTTTTTTAGATCTACATTGATGTTATAGATAGATACAGACTTTAAAGCAGTAGTTAAGGCATTACTGCATACAGAGGTAAAGTGCTTTATAAAACTATCATCATCTTGAAGCTTATTTAAAAACACCTTAATCATTGAAAAGGCTAATGAGTTACCTAGCTCAAACTGAGAGAACTGCTAGGTATTAAAGAAAACTGGAATGACATCTTTTTCAATCTCATGCTCTACCATCTTCATGATAGAGGTCTTACCTGAGCCCCATGAACCTTGAATGGAGATTGTCATTGGAGTGTTACAGGCTTTAATGAATCTTGATAAACCGTCTAAATGTTTATTGATATTAAAGAGATCGACAGTAGCAGCCACATCGGTAAGGCCCTGTTTCTTGTTATCTTCAGTACTCATTTAAGCCTCGTAAAGAGTAATCTTTGTATGTTTGTTTGTAAGTTTAGTTAAAAGTCATAAATCAAGGTGTATCAACAGCTTTAAACCAATGACATCACGTCAAACGCCTACAGATGATGACTGTGACCTATTGGTTACAAGTATGAAGTTTAAAAGCAGCATCATCTTTTAATGATTGAAAAGAGGATTGCCTTACTTTTGAGAAACGTTGTCTTGCATCTACTTGCACCTAAAGTTTCTAGTATATAGCTTATTGTACACTACAATAGCTTTCTTCACTGAAAATTTACAGTTAGGATTCAGTCAACCTTGAAAAGCTAATTATCTTCCTTGTCTAAAAGCACATCAGAACCAAACTCGTCAGACTCAGTATTTTCATCATAGAATTTACAAAAGACCATAGCTACGTATCCAAAGATATTAACCTTTCTTTGGGTTAAATCTAACTTTTGCTCATCATAATCCGTATTCCAAGTCTTTAAGATTATATAAGGATTCTCAATTGAGATTTCACGGATGATGGCCCATTCAGAGTCATCTGTAGCTAATAAGACGGGCTTATTTAGATAAGTCTGCACATTAGGATCGTTAACGATAACAGCCTGCATGCCAGGATTTAAAGATCTGCCTGACAATCTAGCCATACTGTCATCAGCAATGTTAAAGAGAAAAATCTTCCCTGATGAATAATAAGATTGAAGACCTGATAAGAGATTAAAATTCTCTTTATGAGCTTTTGTCAGTACAGAAGGAAGATCTGCTTCAAGATTAAGATCTTTTGCATTAAGCACTGGTATCAAGCACATAGAATTGTCTTTAGACAAGCACTGCTCAAGACTCACGCCCTCTTTAGGTCCTTTGACCAGAAGCTCAACAGGTACATTTAAGAACTGAGCTAATCTTGAGAAATTGTAGGAACGAGGAAGGTGACTGCCCTTTTCCCAAGATGAATAAAGAGCTGGAGTGATGTTTAGTGCTCTAACAATATCGATCTGTTTGATATGCTTAAAACTTCTAATAAATTTTAATCTAGCAGCAACGCTAGATTTTTTGAAATCATCAACATTATCCATTTCCATTAGATACATCCATAATCGATATAAAGACTGATCTTTTCATTAAACAACTAATATGTGAATCATCAAACAAACTTGATAATGTAGCAGACAGTTTAACTTTATAAAAGCTTACCAGACACTGTAAAGATTAAACTCAAAAGAATGAACTTGCAACTAAGACGACCACGATATTGACTAGTGTTTAAGATTTTGCAACTTAAAATACTGATAGTAACGAGCTTCATTGATACGCTTTCGATTTTGTTCTTCCCATGATTTAACTTTTGAATACTGCTCTTCATTAAGTAATAACATACGTGTCTTGAATTGATGTGCAAAAATGCAATCAGTTCTTCTATACTCAAGATTTGGAGCTAAAAGCATATAAATATCAACGTTAAGAACGTTTGCTATCTGCTCTAAAGTGCTTAATGGTAGGTCAGCATTATTTTGACGCAAAGCTTTCAGATAATACAAACTAATTTTTCCATTGCTAATTTTATTAAGCTCAGAATAACTTAGTCCCTGTGCAACCAAACACTTTCTTACGTTTGAGCAGACAATTTCTTTAATGCTCATACCACCTCCATATCTTTAGATAGAAAAAATAATTTTATTATTAATAATTAATACAACAATTTTCATAGTTTGTAAAGTCATTAAATTCTAGCCATGGCTAAAGAGTTATTTTAAAGTAAACTTGACTATTATGATTATAAGATATATTATCATAATCAGATTACACACAAAGAACTGGAGCAATTTTATGAATTTTACTAATACATCGCAAAAATCTGTAATAGCAATTCCTTTAGACAACATAAAGACAAAACCTCAGGTTCGATCTTTACAGAACAAAGGTTTTGAAGCACAAGATGGCTCTGAGGCATATCCATATAATGCAGTATTATCTGATGATTCAATTGAAGCTCTAGCTTCATCTATTCGTTCACAAGGGTTACAAAATCCAATCATAGTAAGACCTGCTCACATCGATGATGATTATTCAAAACCTGTAATCGAAGACTGTTACATCATCGTCTCTGGTGAAAGAAGATACAGAGCTACACTACTTATTCAAAAGCTGCAACAAGCAGAGATCGTAGCAGGTACTTTTAATTCTCAAGAAAAATTAGTTGATAGTATTGATGCCATTGTTAAGGATTATTCACATGACTCTGATGTTTATGCAGATCAGTTAACAGAAAATATCCAGCGTGTCGATTTAACTGGATTTGAAGTTTCTGACGCAATTATGAATTACAAGAAAAGCTATGAACAGGAGCACCCTGATCTTCCTGCTTTAAAACGAGAAGATATTGCCAAAACTTTTGGCAAGAGCCTTTACTGGGTGTATCAGATGACATCATTTGCTGAGCTCGACGCTACCGACGATAAGGAACTAATCTCTTTATTTAAAGAAGGTGTAATTAGCCGTTCCCCTCGTGCTGGCTATGAGTTAATCAAGCTTTACCGTAAAGATAAACAGGCTACCTTAGAATTACTCCGTAAATTCAAGGCAGAAGGTAAAGTTTTTGATCGAGGCGCAATTCCTGGCTTAAGAGATCTTATTGAAAAAAAGAAAAATGTAGACAAACAGAAGGAATCATCTAGCTTATTAAAGGATCTTCCAGGACTATCACTATCATCTACTGAAAAATCAAATGATAAAACTCATTCTCAAGCTACAGCTCCTAATCTGGCATCTAACGCAGAAAAGTCTCAGGAGCAGATTGATAAATCCAAGGATGAGCGTTTAAAGAAAAACGCTGAAGCTAGCATTAAACAAATTACTCTTATGCTTGAGGATGAGAATGGCGATTTGCATAGCTGTGCTCTTACAGATAAAAGCTTAGATATTAAAGAGTCCGTTCTTGATTTAATTATCAAGCTAAAAGATAGAAAAGATATTAAGATTAAATTGAAACAAGGATTTGAAGTAAAAGTTACATCTGAACAGATTAAGAGTATCTGTATTGACTTGAAATAATTAATATCAATTATATAGAGGTGATAATATGACAAAACAAGACATCATAGTTTTAATTTCAGCCATTAGACCATACTTTGGAAAAGATTTTAATAAATGGATGAAAGAACTTACATCAAAGCATCCTATATTGCAATGTTTTAGTCATGCAACTTCTTTTGAAGGGTTAATAGCATTGCTAGAAGAAGAAATAAAAAAAATGGAAAGAAATGAAAAAGAATTACAAGAAATTCAAAATGTTATTGACAAATTAAATCCTTATTACTTTGACGATGAGATTGAATTTGATGCTACTAAGATAGATCTTAGAAAATCTTACCCAATTTTCGATTTACAAAAATATGCTGATTGCAAAAATGTCAACGACTTATATGATACTTTAAAAGCTGAACTAGAAATGTTGGAAGAACGACCTACTCGTAACATGAAAAGCTCAAGATCACTCCATCTATAGCTATAATTTAATTGACAAAAATCTGAGGCTTCGAGCATAGTTGTGGGTTAAAGCAGAAGCCTCTGAATATTACATTTCCCCTTAAAGTTCGTTTCTATTAGCTAATTTTACTGAGTGAATTAATGCATTAACTGTCTTTTTAAACTTAAACAGCTTTGTATACAAGAACAGTGAAACTAGCAAAGTTAAACAACTAAATACAAAATAAAACAGCTTAGGACTGAAAATATAAGCTGTTTCAAATATAGTAAACCTTAAAGATGAACCGTCGATTACATATGAAAGGACAATGAAAACAAAATTAAGTCCAAACAAGGTATTTAATAAATTTTTATACCTATCGATTGATACAGCAATAAAGTTATACATCTTTTCGTTAACAATATCTGAAATATCAAACGCTAGAACCAATCCATAAAAATTTGAATATAAAACAGTAAATACTGTAAACAAAATTGGATTGATATCCTGCAATGTTGTCAAACACATAAAAACAGGAAAATGTAACCAGCTAGTACGTATAATAAGAAAATTGTTATTACAAGGATCATAGTTAGTCAATCTCCATTGCAAATCTTTGCATTTCTTGAATCAACTGAGGTTCACTAATAATGTATTTTTCAACAAGTTCTATTTCTACATTCTTGGTTCTTAGAACTTCTCTACTAGAAATAATTTTTCATTCTTTTGTTTTATCTGACATTGCGCAGTAAATTTTAGGATTATTTCTCTCCGATCTTTACTGCCATAAATTTTAAACCTCAGTGCAGATAAAAGCTTTGTAAGTCGAACTTACATAATATCTGCACCATTCCTCGCCCATAGACAGCAAAATCTTCTGCATATCTTTGGGCACTCCCGTTAATTTTACAAACTCACTACCATGTATGTACGTCAGACAAATGCTGGAGTTACTAAGGTACTGGTAAACTCTCATCATACTAGGTCTTGTAAGTTCAGTCCTGTGGTCAGGAGATGGAATTGAAAGTTTGTTCTCAGCCATCTTTTTACGCATCAGATATTCTGTTGCAGAAAAGATAAGCAGAGCAAGTGTCATTAGCCACATCAGCGCATTGATACGGGAAGGACTTTCAAGAAACAGAGCTCCCACCAGGATTTTTCTGTCCTTTAAGTATTTCCAGTTTCTTTCAACCACAGACTGTTTCTTATAGGTGGAAAGTAAATCACTCATGGTACATCTACGCTCTGTATCATTGGTACAGAGAACATAATAGGTTGCCTTTTCCACTGTATCTTTTACAGCCTCTGTGTCAATCTGAGCATTTGCTCTTACTATGACACTTACTGTAACTTTCTCTTCATCCTTCTTAGGGCGACCTTTACTTTTATACCCTTTGACCTCTTCATAGGTAATGTCTCTTACAGAAACCAGTTTTAACTTTGAAGTCAGTTCTGTTACCTGTTTTTCAGCATCAGCCATACACTTGCAGGGATGCGTCTCAAGCTTTTTTAAAGTCTTAAGAACTGATTCAAGTTCTTTTTCAGCCTTCTTATTTACAGTCTCAGTCTTTCTTCCTGTAAGCAGTTCATTCTGTACTAAGAGTTTTCTGACTTTCTGCTTTCCTATAACACCTTCACCACACCACATGGACTTAGGACTATCAGAATCATCTTTGTCTACAGGTACAAGTGACTCAGGTGATGCCTTGAGTTTCTCAAAACAGAAGACCGCCTCAGTGTTCTTATCAGGTATTCTGCTGACAAAATAAATTCCGTTTCTGGCAGCTGTCATGGCTATTTCACTAGTGCACAGTGCACTGTCACCTACAAGGTAACGCAACTCACTAAACTGCTGTTTTATAAGTTTCCAGTAATCGATAATAATGTTTCTGAAACTTGTCTTGTCACTTGTATGACCACTGACACAGGTTGCAAATAAAGGCTGTCTGCTCAGCTCATTTATCTGATTGAGTTCAGGATGTGAATCTCTGCTGTATCCTGGGGCAAGTACCAGATTACATCCTTCTTCAGCTCTGGTTATGCCCTCATAATGAAAGCTCGTTGAATCTAAGTGAACTTTGTCAGGCTTTAGCCCTAGTTTTGATGACACTGCTTTTGCACATTTTAAAAACAGTCTTTCAGGTCCGTATTCTGCTATAGCATCTAAAGCTCTTGAAAGTACATCACGGTTTAAATCGTGTGAGCTGATTGTGCTGTTTCCTGTAAGTCCCTGTATAGGCTTTTCCTGATAGAACTCCTCTGTTCCGTACAGTGACTGATATGGAACATTCAGTACCAGACAACACATCAGTTTTACAACTTCACTCTGCTTTACTTTAACGTGTGCTCCTGTCTTACCTGCACAAAGTTCTATTACCTCAGCCAATCCAAAGTAATCAAATGCTGCGGCTGTAAGTCCTATATTGCCTATCTGTGTACTGAAAAGCTCTTCGCTGTTTTCAAATTCAACTGCCATCGTCTTTTACCTTTGTTCTGATGGCTCCTTTTTACAGTACTAAAAAGACATTCTCAAGCAAATTATAGTTTGCGTGATCCGTGGTGCACAATTAACAAATTCAAGTATGCTGAAGTGATCCTTGTGTCTCAAAATTAAGATTATCATATTGTTTTATATAATAATCTTAATCAATAATTGCAAATATAAAAGTGATCGAAAATCAATAAGTTACACTAGCCCGAAAATTATTCCTAAAATTTAATGCTCAATGTCAGTAACAAGAGAGAATCTCTTTCAATTGATTACTTAGCATCTCAGATTAAAGGACTTCGACAAAAGAAGTATTCATCAGATCGTGTTGCACAAGCTTTAGTTTTATACAAGACAACCTGCTTTACACTGATTAAAAAGATTGAGCTGGAAGACTTTACTAGCAGTCCTTCAGCTGATGACAAGGTTGATGTCATATCAGTACCAGCTCTTTCAGCTACAAATGAAAGCTCTCAGAGTACTTCAAACCTGAAGCAATCTGCTTCACCCAAAACTACTAAGCTCACCAAAGAGCTACCTTTGGTTCCTGAGAAAATTGAATATGAAGTGCCAGCTGAAGATAAGACTCCTCAAGAAGATGATGATTATGAAGTTTCTCGTGACACATATGCTCCTTACCATAGACGAAAGCCCTACTTTAACAGGAAAAATAGTTTTGACAGCAACAGGAATTATCGAGAGCAGGTAAAGATCAATGTTAAAGGTATGCAGATTAGCTTTAATGCTTCAGATGAAGTTGCATACAACATGAGACCGGATATATAGCTGCATTTACTACGTTATGAAAAGTTATCAAAATCTCTTGCAAGTTTAAGTGGGTCCATATATAAAGAACACCGCTTAAGCTTGTTGAGTTGTATAAAACATAATTATGATTCATTTGTTTACACTTGCTTTAAAAGTGTGAACTTAGTGATGATTCATAATTTCGCCATAAAAAACTTTACTAAAGTCAGTGACGTGTTCCATTGAGCAATAGACCGTTGCCAGACAGAGTTCAGACAAATTTTGAATTTATAAGGTTGATTTACAATTGCACAATTTATGTTGATAGTATCAGTGCCTATGATGATGGCTTTGACGATGATTTATTGCTTTAGGTGAGCATTTACCATCAACTTACCAAATCACAGCTATGATTTACGATCAATCAAAAGCTAAAGAAAATCACTGCAACTTACTTACAAGATCTTCTAGTTATACCATTCTCTTCTTATAAGATCTTTGCTGATGGAAATTTTATTAAATGAGATTTAATAGCTGTTCAAGGATATTATCCTATGAACAGCTATCGGTTAAGACTCTTAGATAATCCTGTTATCTAAGATTGGTGGAGTTGATAATTAAGCTAAAGCTAAACCTAACAGATTTACATTAAAGCCTTTTAAGACCTCAAGGTTATCTAAAGCCTTATTTAAATCTGAAACATCTAGTTTCTCAACTACAATCACACCATCACAATTAGTGATTTCAGACATCGTCTCATCAGTAATTACTTTTACTTCAACATTGTGATTTAAAGCCACATCACGGATGATTGATACGGTGTCTTCAATGGTGTTTTCGGCTAATGATGATGACACAGCAATAGTTTTAGTGCCTTGCACTAAAATTTTTACAAGTTCAGTAAACTTGTCTTTTTCAGCAGTTGACACCTGTGAGTAGCTGCTCTCATGCAGACAACCTAATAATCTTAAGTTGTAAAGATCTTTTAAGTAGTTCTTATCTCTTAGTTTGCCTTCAAAGAGGTATTTACCACCATACACGCATGATGATATGAAAATACCACCAAAGAGACCTGCTAAGATAAAGTTGATGTACTTTTGAATCTTATATGAGGACAACTCAATTAACTTATCCTCTAAAGGTACAGGTTGCACTAAAGCTGAAATTGCATCATTCTTTTGAGTAAGCTGAGCCTGTAAAGAGGTGATTAACAGATCTTCAGAGTTCTTTAAGTTCTGAATATCATCACCATTTACAACGCCTGATGATACTTTCTTAGACTTGATGATGAACTGATCGCCCATTTCATCTTTTAACTCGGTTACAAGTTTTGAAACAAAACCTTCTAACAAAGCCAAATTCTTTTCATTATTTGCCTTTACGGTAATATCAATTGTTCTACCGTCATCAGAATTAAGCTTAATTAACTCACTTACAGCTTTTAATGACTTCTTATGAGCAATACCTAACTGAGATGATAGCTCGTCTAATTCAGATTGTGAGCTTACAAGCTTTGAAGCTAAACTGATTACCTTTGACTCAGCTGTATTAGAGTTGATTGAAGAGTTATTATTACCCTGTGTACTGCTTACATTTGCAGGAACACTTAAAACTGAACTTGAACCGCTCTTATTACGTTCCTGGATATCGATGAAGTACTCAGATTCATAGTATTCATCAGTATCTAAGGTATATAAAAGTGAGTTCTCAGTATACTCAGTTTCAGTTGAGAGACTTCTCTCAAGACCTTTAATTTCAGTTAAGATTGACTTCTTCTGATTCTCATTAGCAGCTTTCTTATTCTCGTAAGCGCTTAATCTTGATTCATAATCTTCTTTATAAAGCTCGTAGCTTACCTTAACTTTTTGCTTTACTACCCTGCCATCTGGCTGCTTTTCTAATCTTTCAATATCAAATAGTTTATTTATCTGAGCTAATGGTACTTTTGAATAGTTAAACCCATAGAACTTGTATGAGAAAGCTAAAACAGACAGTATCACACCTGATACAAGCAAAACTTTCCATTTAGAGAGGATAAATTTGAATAGTCGAACAAGATCGATCTCGATCTCTGTATTTTGAGCGTCCATGAACACAACTCCATTTTGGATGGATTATATATTTATATATAGAGATACACTGCAAAATACAATGAGTTCATGATAATTGTGGATCTTTGCAATTAGGCTTAAAAAATATCTTTTAAAGTAAGCTTAATTAAATCTTGTGTTGACAAGCTTTCAATTGAACTTGTAAACAGTAAAAGACACTTTAAAACTAAAAGCTGTCATGTTCTGCATGTATTATTACAGTTATCGTAAAAATCTGAGTTGCTTTATTCTACAAAATATCATCATTCCAGTCACGGACTAATTTTAATCATATTGATGACTTTTATAGCTACAAATGTTGAAAGAATAAATAAGATAACAGCTTCGACTATCAATAGGTGACCTATCATCGTTCACCACCTATTACGTCGCCTAAAGGATAAAACACTTAGTCGTAGTGACTAAAAATAACCTCAGCTTTGTTAAGAGATATACTATTAAGGTACAATCTGATATTCGGTAAAAGCTCTTACCTTAGGATCTGCATTAAAGACCGCTGCTATTCTCAAAAGCTCTGCTTTCTTAGGCTCTGTATTACCATAGTCACGAGCTTTAATCTGTTCTACAGCATCAGTAAGTTTTGTCTTTGCCTCAGTCTCGTTTTGAGCATACTTCAACTCAAAAACTAAGCGTCTGTTTTTAGTTTCTATAATTAAATCAGCTCTTCCTTTTGAAGAGTGTCTTTCAGTTGTTGTTTCAATACCTGCACCTATTAAGAATAGGTATAGATAGTTCTGAACCACTGATTCACAGTTAATAGAAAAATGATCATAAGAGACTGAATTTATAACTGAGTTGAATCTGTCTATGATATCTTCCACCTCACCTGTATCTAATAGCTTTCTTACGCCCTTTGCTAAAGAATAGATCCCCTCTTTATAAAAGTTGATTGCAAGTAATCTGTTTAAAGCTTTATAGATTTCACCGTTTGGAATACCTAAATC
>UMDN01037596.1_pt1 | contig 19272 bp, 9 predicted proteins | sample 1964491 | NCBI WGS metagenome assembly UMDN01 (sample SAMEA4835994, study PRJEB28245) | human gut metagenome | biome: gut microbiome; material: fecal sample | place: Denmark | collected 2008 | reverse complement strand
GAAGGTCTTTACCAAGTATTCCAGGAAATATTTCCAATCGAAGATACGAGGAACAACTATAAGCTCGAGTTTATAGATTATTTCATTGATCCTCCTAAGTACTCGATTGAAGAGTGTCTTGAGAGAGGTCTCACGTACAACGTGCCTCTTAAGGCAAAACTCCGCCTTTCTTGCAGTGATCTCGAACACGAGGATTTCGATACAAAAGTTCAGGACGTTTATCTGGGTGACATCCCGTACATGACTCCTGGCGGAACCTTCGTCATCAATGGATCAGAGCGTGTCATCGTTTCACAGCTGCACAGGTCTCCTGGTGTGTTCTTTGATCAGACCCTCCACGCAAACGGTACCAAGCTTTATTCAGCCCGTATCATTCCGTTCAAGGGTTCATGGATCGAGTTCGCCACGGACATCAACAATGTGATGTATGCCTACATCGACCGTAAGAAGAAGTTGCCTGTAACGACACTCCTCCGTGCTATCGGTTTCGATGCGGACAAGGATATCATAAACATTTTCGGCCTGGCTGAAGAGATTGAGGCTACTCCTGAGAATCTGAAGGCAAATGAGGGCAGAAAGCTCGCCGCAAAGGTTCTCAAGACCTGGAACGAGGACTTCGTTGATGAGGATACCGGTGAGGTTATCCCTATCGAGCGTACAACTCCGGTTGTCGAGAGATGTGAAGTCATCAACGATGAGACAATTCAGAAACTTACCGATGCAGAGGTGAAGACTGTGCTTCTCCAGAAGGATGAGGCCAGCGACAGTGAGTATGCCATCATATTCAACACCCTGCAGAAGGACCCGACAAATACGGAAAAAGAAGCTGTCAATTACATCTACAAGCAGTTGCGTAATTCAGAACCACCTGATGAGGCAACCGCGAGAGACGTGATCGACAAGTTGTTCTTCTCCGAAAAGAGATACGATTTGGGTATCGTCGGCCGTTATCGTCTTAACAAGAAACTCGGCCTCGACACTGATCCTGAACTCCGTGTTCTCACAAATCAGGATATTACCGAGATCATCAAGTATCTCATTCAGCTTATTAACTCCAAGGCTACGGTTGATGATATCGACCACTTGAGCAACAGACGTGTAAGAACAGTAGGTGAGCAGTTGGCTAACCAGTTCAGCGTAGGTCTCTCAAGAATGTCAAGGACTATCCGCGAAAGAATGAACGTAAGGGACAGTGAGCAGTTCAGCCCTACTGACCTCATTAATTCCAAGACATTGTCTTCGGTAATCAATTCATTCTTCGGTACAAGCCAGATGTCCCAGTTCATGGACCAGACGAACCCGCTTGCTGAAGTTACACACAAGCGTCGTCTTTCCGCATTGGGTCCTGGCGGTCTTTCCAGAGACAGGGCAGGTTTCGAGGTTCGAGACGTGCACTATACTCATTACGGAAGGCTTTGTCCTATCGAGTCTCCGGAAGGTCCGAACATCGGTCTTATCTCATCACTTTGCGTCTATGCGAAGATTGATGACCTGGGATTCATCGAGACCCCTTACCGTAAGGTCGAGAACGGAAAGGTAAATCTTTCCGATGACGGCTGGAAGTTTATGAGCGCAGAGGAAGAGGAAGACAAACTCGTTTCTCTTGCCAATGTGAAGATGGATGATGACGGAACCATCGAAGAGGACAGAATCCAGTGCCGTCTCGAGGCTGACTTCCCTGTAGTCTCCAAAGAAGAGGTTGACTATATGGACGTTGCGCCTAACCAGATGGCTTCTGTGGCTGCATCCCTCATTCCGTTCCTTGAGCACGATGACGCTCACCGTGCATTGATGGGAGCGAACATGATGCGTCAGGCAGTTCCGCTTCTCAAGCCTCAGGCTCCTATCGTGGGAACCGGTCTTGAAGAGAGGGTCTGCATCGACTCCAGAACACAGGTGATGGCAGAAAGAAGCGGTGAAGTCGTATATGTGGACGCAAATGAAATCCACGTCAAGTATGACCGCACAGAGGACGAGAAATTTGTAAGCTTCTCTCCGGACATCACTGTTTACCATCTTCCTATATATAGAAAGACAAACCAGAATACAACTATCTGCCTGAAACCGATTGTGAAGAAAGGCGACAAGGTAGTTGCAGGTCAGGTGATGACAGAAGGATATGCTACCCAGAACGGTGAACTCGCACTCGGCCGTAACCTTATGGTTGCGTTCATGCCTTGGAAGGGTTACAACTATGAGGACGCTATCGTTCTTTCAGAGAAAATGGTCAGATGGGATATCCTCACATCAGTTCACGTGGACGAGTACCTTACTGAAGTCAGGGAAACCAAGCGTGGTATGGAGGAACTCACATTCGATATTCCTAATGTCAGCGAGGACGCTACCAAAAATCTTGATGACAACGGTATTGTCCGCGTAGGTGCCCATATCGAGCCGGGTGACATTATGGTCGGCAAGATTACTCCTAAGGGAGAGAGCGATCCTTCTCCAGAGGAGAAACTTCTTCGTGCAATCTTCGGTGACAAGGCAGGTGACGTGAAGGATGCTTCACTCAAGGCCAATCCGTCACTCAGCGGTACTGTCATCAAGACCGCTCTTTACTCAAAGGCTGCCAAAGAGGGTAACCGCAAGGGCGCCAAGGCTGAGCAGAAAGCAAAACTTGACAGCATCGAGGAAGATTTCACCAAGAAAGCCGAGTCTTTGTACGCCAAGTTCTTCGACAAACTCGTTGCATTGGCAGAAGGCAAGAAGAGTGTGGGAATCAGCGACCTTTATGGCGTTGAGATCATTCCTGAGGGCAGAGAAATCACTGCTTCCCAGCTCAGGACCATTGACTTCGAAAATATTAATTCAAACAGATGGACTGACGACGACAGGACCAACCTCATGATCCGTGACCTCATCAACAATTACTGCATCGCCTACAAAGAGGCTCTCGCAGCAAACAAGAGGATCCAGGACAAGGTCAAGGTCGGTGACGAACTCGGAAACGGCGTTATGCAGCTTGCGAAAGTATATATCGCCAAGAAGAGAAAGATCACTGTCGGTGACAAGATGGCGGGACGTCACGGTAACAAGGGTATTGTTGCCAAGATCGTAAGGGAGGAGGACATGCCGTTCCTTGAGGACGGTACTCCGGTGGACATTGTCCTGAACCCTCTCGGTGTGCCTTCCCGAATGAACCTCGGTCAGATTTATGAAACTGTTTTGGGATGGGCAGGTGAAAGACTTGGTCTCAAGTTCAGCACCCCTATTTTCGACGGTGCAAGTCTTGATGAGATTTGCGCATATACAGACAAGGCAGGTCTTCCTAAGTACGGAAGTACTCATCTGAGAGACGGCGGTACCGGTGAATGGTTCGACCAGTATGCAACTGTAGGTATCATCTATATGATCAAGCTCGGTCACATGGTTGATGACAAGATGCACGCAAGGTCTATCGGTCCTTATTCTCTCATTACTCAGCAGCCTTTGGGCGGTAAAGCTCAGTTCGGTGGTCAGAGATTTGGAGAAATGGAGGTTTGGGCACTCGAGGCATTCGGTGCGGCAAACGCTCTCCAGGAAATCCTTACTGTCAAGTCTGATGACGTGACTGGAAGGTCCAAGACTTATGAAGCCATCGTCAAGGGTGAGCCGATGCCTACTCCAGGTATTCCTGAATCTCTGAATGTGCTCCTGCACGAGCTCAGAGGTCTCGGACTTAAAGTGACTCTTGAATAGTAACAGTCAATTTTGATTTGATATATTATGCCTATTTTCAATAACAAAGATAACAAGGTAAGGAGCAATTTCCAGAAAATCAGCATTTCGCTTGCTTCTCCGGAGGACATCATTGACAGGTCCCACGGAGAGGTCCTCAAGCCTGAGACTGTGAACTACAGGACGTACAAGCCTGAGAGAGATGGTCTTTTCTGTGAGAAGATTTTCGGACCTACCAAGGACTACGAGTGCTATTGCGGTAAGTACAAGCGCATCAGGTACCGTGGTATCGTCTGCGACCGTTGCGGTGTGGAAGTTACAGAAAAGAAGGTGCGCAGGGAGAGAATGGGACACATTTCACTTACTGTCCCTGTTGCCCATATCTGGTACTTCAAGTCAGCTCCGAACAAGATTTCCGCAGTTCTCGGCGTTCCTGCAAAGAAACTCGAGGCGGTAATCTACTACGAGAAGTACATTGTCATCCGTCCTGGACAGACAGACAGGCAGAAACTCGAACTCCTTTCCGAGGACGAGTATCTGGCAGTTCTCGACCAGTACCCTGACAACTACAACCTTCCTGACGACGATCCTGCAAAGTTCGTTGCCAAGATGGGTGCAGAGGGTATCTATGACTTGCTGAAGGAGATTGACATAAAGGAACTTGCAGACAGTCTCCGTACAGAGATGCGTCTGGCCAATTCCCAGCTCAAGAAAGCGGAGCTGCTCAAGCGCCTCAGCATCGTCAAGTGGTTTGAGGAGTCCAACGGCATCAACCGCCCAGAGTGGATGATCATGAAGGTGATTCCGGTCATTCCGCCGGATCTCCGTCCTCTCGTTCCGCTTGACGGTGGCCGTTTCGCCACATCCGATCTCAATGACCTCTACAGACGTGTCATCATCAGAAATAACCGTCTGAAGAGACTTATCGAGATCAAGGCACCTGAAGTCATTCTCCGAAACGAGAAACGTATGCTTCAGGAAGCTGTGGATTCACTCTTCGACAACTCCAAGAAATCAAATGCAGTGAAGAGCGAGTCCAACAGGGCTCTCAAGTCACTGTCAGACAGCCTTAAAGGAAAACAGGGACGTTTCCGTCAGAACTTGCTCGGTAAACGTGTCGATTACTCTGCGCGTTCAGTCATCGTCGTAGGTCCTGAACTTCAGATGCATGAGTGCGGTCTCCCTAAATTTATGGCTGCCGAGCTTTACAAACCGTTCATTATCAGGAAGCTGATTGAGAGGGGTATTGTAAAGACAGTCAAGTCTGCAAAGAAAATTGTAGATAGAAAGGAACCAGTCATCTGGGATATCCTTGAGAACGTGATGAAAGGTCATCCGGTTTTCCTTAACCGTGCACCTACTCTTCACAGACTCGGTATTCAGGCTTTCCAGCCGAGAATGATCGAAGGAAAGGCCATTCAGCTCCACCCTCTCGCTTGTACCGCGTTCAATGCGGACTTCGACGGTGACCAGATGGCAGTCCACCTGCCGCTCGGCAACGCTGCGGTCATGGAGGCTCAGCTCCTCATGCTCGGTTCCCAGAACATCCTGAATCCTGCCAACGGTACTCCTATCACTGTGCCTTCACAGGATATGGTGCTCGGTCTTTACTATATCACTAAGATAAGACCTGGTGCAAAGGGTGAGAAGATGTCTTTCTATGGTCCGGAGGAAGTTATCGTGGCTCTCAACGAGAAAGCCATTGACCTTCACGCAGAGATCAATGTAAGGCTCCCTAAGGACAAGCAGCATCCTGAGGCCGGCACACAGATGGTGAAGACCACTGCAGGCCGTATCATCGTGAACCAGTTCGTTCCGGTAGAGGTTCCTTATGTCAATGACGTACTCGGAAAGAAGGCCCTCAGAAAGATCATTACTGAGGTCATCAAGAATACAGGCGTGTCCAGAACAGCCCGTTTCCTCGATGATATCAAGAATCTCGGTTATGACCGCGCCTTCCGTGCAGGTATCTCATTCAACCTTGGCGATGTCCTCATCCCGCCTGAAAAATATGACCTCATCAATGAGGGCTACAAGCAGGTGGAGGATATCAAGAACAACTACGCTATGGGTTTCATTACCAACAACGAGCGTTACAACAAGGTTATCGACCTCTGGACCTCCATTGACAACAAGCTTACAGGAATCGTGGAGAAGCAGATTTCTGCAGACCAGAAAGGCTTCAACCCGGTTTACATGATGCTTGACTCAGGAGCCCGTGGTTCCACACAGCAGATCAAGCAGCTCTGCGGTATGCGAGGCCTTATGGCAAAACCTCAGAAGTCCGGTGCGGCAGGAGCGGAGATTATCGAAAACCCTATCGTCTCCAACTTGAAGGAGGGTATGACAGTGCTCGAGTACTTCATCTCTACCCACGGTGCACGTAAGGGTCTTGCCGATACCGCCCTCAAGACAGCCGATGCCGGTTACCTGACACGTCGTCTCGTGGACGTTTCTCACGATGTCATCATCAATGAGGAAGACTGCGGAACACTCAGGGGACTTATTGCTACAGCCATCAAGAACAAGGACGAGGTTGTCGAGTCACTCGGCGAAAGAATCCTCGGCCGTACGTCAGTACACGATATCTTCAACCCTATTACGGGTGAACTTATCATCAAGGCCGGTGAAGAAATCCGCGAGGCTACTGCAAACCTCATTGACTCTCTCCCTATCGAGCAGGTGGAAATCCGTTCAGTGCTCACTTGCGAGTCCCGTAAGGGTGTCTGCGCTAAGTGTTACGGACGTAACCTTGCTACCAGCAGAATGGTCGAGAAGGGTGAGGTTGTCGGAGTTATCGCAGCACAGTCTATCGGTGAGCCTGGTACCCAGCTTACACTTCGTACCTTCCACGTCGGTGGTACTGCATCCAGCACGGCAGCTGATTCTTCCATCGAGTCCAAATACAACGGAAAGCTGGTATTCGACGAACTCAGAACTCTTCAGAGAGTCACAGACGACGGTCAGACACAGGAAGTTGTCGTCAGCCGTATGACTGAGGTCAAGATTATCGATGAGAACACAGGTATCACATTCTCTTCATACGACGTTCCTTACGGAGCGATTCTGTACAAGAAGGACGGCGATACGGTTCAGAAAGGTGATCTTATCTGCGAATGGGATCCGTACAATGCGATTACCATCGTCGAGACAGCCGGTACAGTACGTTTCGAGAACATGATCGCAGGTGCGACATACCGCGAGGAGTCTGCAGACGAGTACTCTAACAACAAGGACAAGGTCATCATCGAGTCCAGGGACAAGACCAAGACTCCTTCGATCCTCATTCTTGATGAGAAGGGTGCCACACTCAAGCAGTACAACCTTCCTGTAGGTGCGCATATCCCTGTCAGCGACGGCACTCAGGTGAAAGTCGGCGACATCATCATGAAGATCCCTCGTGCGATCGGCAAGTCAAACGATATTACCGGAGGTCTTCCGCGAGTTACAGAGTTGTTCGAGGCAAGAAATCCTTCAAGCCCTGCTACAATTTCCGAGCTCAACGGTGAGGTCCGCATGGGTAGAATCACAAGAGGTAACCGTGAAATCTTCGTCAAGAACAAGTCCGGTATCGAGAAGAAATATCTCGTTCCTCTGTCCAAGCAGATTCTCGTTCAGGAGAACGACTACGTGAAGGCAGGTTCAAGACTCTCAGACGGCGGCGTTTCACCTACCGACATCCTCAATGTCCTCGGTCCTGTAAAGGCTCAGGAGTACATTGTCAATGAGGTTCAGGCCGTGTACCGCCTCCAGGGTGTGAAGATCAATGACAAGCACTTCGAAATCATCGTAAGACAGATGATGAGAAAGGTTCAGATCACTTCATCCGGAGATACGGAGTTCCTGCCTGAGGAGCTTGTGGACAAGTGGAAGTTTATGGATGTCAATGATGAGATCTATGGCAAGTACTACATCAAGGAAGCCGGAGATTCTCAGCGCTACAAAGTAGGCGACATCATTTCTGCACGTGACCTCAAGAACGAGAATGATTCTCTCGAAAGACAGGGTCTGAAAGTTATGGCCTTCAGGGAAGCTCACCCGGCAACTGCAAGTCAGGTGCTTCAGGGTATTACAAGAGCAGCCCTCAAGACAGACAGCTTCATCTCTGCCGCATCATTCCAGGAGACTACCAAGGTGCTCAGCGAGGCAGCTATCCGCGCCCGCGTCGATGACCTCGAAGGTCTTAAGGAAAATGTCATCTGCGGTCACCTCATTCCAGCCGGCACAGGCCAGAAGGAATTCCAGGATATCGTAGTAAGCAGCAAAGAGGATTACCTCAAGGAAATGAATGACCTTTAATAAGGTTCTGACATAATGATCAAGCCCGACTGTGATGAGCAGCCGGGCTTTTTTTGAATCTCAAGTTTCGCGAGTGCGAAAAACCGCTTATAGAGCCCGTGAGGGCTAGAGTAAGTAAACTATCTTTCGATGGTCGCCTCACGGTCTGGTCCGAGAGAGATGATCTTGATAGGCACCTTCAGGTAGTTCTCCATAAAGCGGATGTACTCCTTGAACGTCTCAGGAAGTTCCTCCTCTTTTCTGCAGCCCGTAAGGTCCTGGTTCCATCCCTTGAACTCAGTGTAAACCGGAGTTATTTCGCATTCCGTATCGAACGGGAACTGCTTTGTCTCCTTTCCGTCAATGATATAGGATGTGCAGACCTTGATAGTCTCGAATGAATCGAGGCAGTCAGACTTCATCATGATGAGGTCGGTAACGCCGTCGATCATCACAGTATATTTCAATGCTACGAGGTCGAGCCAGCCGCATCTGCGTGGACGTCCTGTCACGGCTCCGAACTCATGACCGATCTCGCGGATCTTCTCACCGGTCTCGTCGAACAGCTCCGTAGGGAACGGACCGCTTCCGACACGTGTACAGTATGCCTTGAAGATACCATATACATGGCCCACTCTTGAAGGAGCCACGCCAAGACCTGTGCAGACGCCGCCGATTGTCGTAGATGAAGATGTCACGTACGGATATGAACCGTAGTCAATGTCCAGAAGCGAACCCTGCGCACCCTCTGCCAACATAGGCTTCTCATCCAGCCATTCGTTTACAAAGTATTCACAGTCAATGAGATTGAACTTCTTGAGGAATTCGATGGCACTCATCCACTCTGCCTCGTCCTTGTCCGGATCACATTCGAACTTGAGGTCCTGGAGAAGCTGGAGATGTCTTGCCTTGAGTTTCTCGAACCTTGCCTTGAAGTCAGGGGCGAGAATGTCGCCGACACGCAGACCGTGGCGGCTGATCTTGTCGGTATAAGTAGGTCCGATACCTTTCAATGTAGAGCCGATCTTGCTCTTTCCGGCAGCTGCTTCATAAGCCGCATCCAAAAGCTTGTGTGTAGGCAGGATAAGGTGTGCCTTCTTGGAAATATAGAGCTTCTCCTCAGGATTGATGCCCTGCTTTGCGATGTTGCCGCACTCCTCGCGGAATGTAATCGGGTCAAGTACCACACCGCTTCCTATGATGTTCGTGGACCCATCCCTGAAAATACCTGAAGGAATGCTTCTTACCACGAAGTTATGGCCATCGAAATGAAGTGAATGGCCTGCATTCGGACCGCCCTGGAATCTTGCTACGGCAGGATACTTTCCGGCCAGAACGTCCACAATTTTACCTTTGCCCTCGTCTCCCCATTGGAGTCCAAGAACTACATCAAGTTTCATATTGCTTATAATTTACTGTTATTTCTTAGAAAGGAAGGTCGTCAGACGGACTTGAATAGTCAGGCTGAGCCTGTGGAGCAGCCGGCTGTGAAGCCTGGCGAGGAGCGAATCCGGCAGGCATGTCGGCTCCGCCCTGTGACTGGTAACCGCCCTGAGGCTGATAACCGGTCTGATGATTGTCGGACGGCTGCTGTGAAGCAGGATTGTCAGACTTGCGACCGAGCAGCTGAATGGAGTCAGCCACGATTTCTGTACGGTACTGCTTGGCACCTGCCTGGTCGTTCCATGACCTTGTACGTATGCGGCCCTCGATATAGAGCTGCGAGCCCTTCCTGATATACTTCTCAGCAAGGTCAGCGAGCCCTCTCCAGGCCACGATGTTGTGCCATTCAGTGTTTTCGCGCACCTCTCCGTTCCTGTCCCTGAACCTTTCGGTGGTGGCCAGGGTGAATTGTGCGACTTTCGGATTTGTTCCCTGCGGAGCAGGATTGTTCTCAAGGTAACGGACTTCCGGATCTTTTCCCACGTTACCGATCAGCATTACTTTGTTAAGTGACATAGTTATATGTATTAGTTCTGCAATTTAGCAATTATTCTTGGTTTTTCATCCTGGAAATCACAGCAGATTCCATGGCGTCCAGGTCAGGCATTTTGCCTGTCAGCACAGAATATCCCGTAAGAGCCTGGTACAGCAGCCATCTGAGGCCTGGAACATATTGTGCGCCCGCTGCATTGACCAATGTCCTGTCACGGAAAGAAGGCGTCTTGTAGTTTGCCTCCAGGATGACCTTTCCCGGACGCGGCCAAGTGTATCTGTCCTCACCCTCGAAATCCTCCACCGTAAGAGCCGAAATCCCGTCCAATGCCACAGGCAACGTATAGATAACGAGGTCACATTCCTTCACGGCAGCGCGGAAATCGCTGAGCTGGTCCACGATGAAGCCGTATTCCGGCATCTCGTCCGCCATCTTCTGAGCCTTTTCCCCGGTCCTGTTCATCAGTGCCGTGTCGAATCCAAGCTCAGCCGCAGCCACAGCCGCAGCCCTGCCTGCCCCGCCGCAGCCCACGATCAGAGCCTGAGGCTTGCGCGAAAACAGCATTGTCAATGCCTGTTTCACGTACTGGTGAATCTTGATATGGGCCTTGATGCCGTATCTTTCATAGAACTCCCTGACAATTCCCGGGACATAGGCTTCGGCAATGCTCAGGATGACCCCTGTAAAGTCCGAATTGTCAGCCAGGATACCGTTTTCGGTCTTGACAATGATATTTGCAGCACCGATTTTCCTGCAGCCGGCAGTGAAAATGTCAGCCTGAGAGAAAGCCTGCTGTTTGAACGGGGCCGTGACATTGATGCCCTTGTATCTGTCCTCAAAAGCCTTCCATGAACCGCCGAATTCAGCGCCCTGGATCAGGTCGTAGGAAAACTCTCCCGAATATGCTGCCTCGAACAATGCCGGAGACAGGGAAGTGGCTATAGGGTCGCCGATCAGACCGAATCTGTTCATAATTTGGAATTTCTTTGACGCACCGCCTCGAACATCAGGATTGCTGCAGAAACCGACACATTCAGAGAGTCCATCTGGCCGAGCATAGGAATCTTCACATGGGCGTCAGCGTGCATTCTCCAGAAAGTGGAAAGCCCTTCGTGCTCAGTTCCCATCACCAGGGCAGTGCCGCATTTCATATCCGTATCGTAGTACCATTCGGAGTCCTGAAGCTGTGCTGTATATATCTTTATATTGTTGTCATTCAGCCATTTGAGAGTCTCGCCGGAAGATGCCGCCACGACTTGTCTCGTAAATGTGGCACCCAGACTCGAACGTATCAGGTTCGGGTTGTACAGGTCTGTAAGCGGGTCGCAGACAATTACTGCATCTGCATCAGCAGCATCAGCCGTCCTCAGTACAGCGCCGAGATTGCCCGGCTTCTCCACCGACTCCAGCACGATTACCAGAGGGTTCTCGCGCAACTTGATGTCGCCCAATGACTTGTCAATGATTTCCGCTTCTGCGATCATGCCCTCAGTGCTTCCACGATAGGCGATTTTCTCGTACAGGTGAGCCGGGACATTGACAATGGTGCAGTCCTCACCGCATCTCTCTGCGATTTTCTCCAATTCGCGTTCCGGTATGATTTCCGGGCAGGCGAACAAGGTCCTGACTTTGTATCCCGCGTCCAGGCAGTGCCCGATTTCCTTTCTGCCCTCTACGACAAAAAGAGAGTTCTCGCGCCGGGTACGAGATTTTTCCCCAAGCGCGAGAAGCATCTTGATTTTAGAATTCTGTGCAGAAGTTATCTTTTCTGTCCGCATTGACTATTCCTGTTCGTTAGCCTCGTTCTTGCTCGGCATCTTCTCAGGTCTCATCTGCGGGAAGAAGAGAACGTCCTGGATGGTAGTGTTGCCGGTCATGAGCATTGTCAGACGGTCGATACCCATTCCCAAGCCTGATGTAGGCGGCATACCGTATTCGAGAGCGCGGAGGAAGTCATAGTCAATGAACATTGCCTCGTCGTCTCCGTTGCTCTTGAGCCTGGCCTGCTCCTCGAAACGCTCCCTCTGGTCGATAGGGTCATTGAGCTCTGAATATGCATTGGCAAGCTCGTGGCCGCATACGAACAGCTCGAAACGCTCTGTAAGAGTAGGGTCGTTTCTGTGTCTCTTGGTGAGAGGTGACATTTCTACAGGGTAGTCCGTGACGAATGTAGGCTGCACGAAATGTTTCTCGCAATATTCTCCGAAGATGGCGTCGATCAGTTTGCCCACGCCCATGGACGGCTCGATTTCCACATTGAGTTTCTTGCAGGTCTCGCGGAGCTGTTCCACATCCATGCCCTTCACGTCGATACCGGTGTATTCCTTAATGGCATCGAGAATGCCGATTTTCTTGTACGGCGCCTTGAAGTCGATTTCCACGCCCTCGTTCATCACTGTGCTCTTTCCGTAGAGGTTCATCGCAATCTTTTCGAGAAGGTTCTCGATGAACTCCATCATCCAGATATAGTCCTTGTAGGCCACATAGATTTCCATACATGTAAACTCAGGGTTGTGGGTCTTGTCCATGCCCTCGTTGCGGAAATCCTTGGCGAACTCATAGACACCGTCATAGCCTCCCACGATAAGTCTCTTCAGATAAAGCTCATTGGCAATACGCAGATACAGAGGGATGTCCAATGCATTGTGATGCGTGATGAACGGTCTTGCCGTAGCGCCGCCAGGTATCGACTGGAGAATCGGGGTTTCCACCTCCAGGCAGCCTGCATTGTTGAAATACTCACGCATCGTAGCGATAATCTTGGCCCTCTTGATGAAAGTGTCCTTTACCTGAGGGTTTACGATGAGGTCCACATATCTCTGTCTGTATCTGAGTTCCGGATCGGTGAACGCGTCGTGTACCTTGCCGTCAGCCTCCTTCACGATAGGAAGAACTTTCAATGACTTGCTGAGGAGAGTGAGCTCCTTGGCGTGAACCGTAAGCTGGCCTGTCTGTGTGTGGAATGCGAATCCCTTGATGCCCACCACGTCACCGATGTCGAGAAGTTTCTTGAATACGGTGTTGTACATGGTCTTGTCCTCACCAGGGCAGATCTCGTCACGTTTCACATAGACCTGTATCCTTCCGGTGGAATCCTGAAGCTCCATGAAAGAAGCGGCTCCCATGATTCTTCTGGACATGATTCTTCCTGCAATACATACGTCCTGGAAATTTCCTTTCTCCGGATCATATTCAGCCTCAATGACTTTCGCAGTCGCATTTACAGGGTACAACGGAGCCGGATAAGGCTCGATTCCAAGCTCTCTGAGTTTGTCGAGGGACTCTCTTCTGATGAGTTCCTGCTCGCTCAATTCCAAATTTGCCATATCTTTTGTTTCAATATTTTTTATTCTCGGTAAGTGTCACGCAACCAATCTCTGCGGATGATCTCCACCATTTCGCGACATCTACAAAATTACATATTTAATTCTAAAATTGAAATAATTAAGGTATCTTTGTATGTTATGCCGAAAGAAAGAGAATGGAGATTAAGGGCTCCGGCTGATCCGGAGAATGTGAAACAGCTCTCAGCAGAGCTGGGGGTGGATCCTGTGCTTGCGACTTTGCTTGTCCACAGGGGCATCCGGACATTTGAGGAAGCCCGCTCGTTTTTCAGACCGAACCTGTCAGACATCCATGACCCGTTCCTGATGAAGGATATGGACAAGGCAGTGGAGCGTCTTGAAAAGGCAGTGTCCGGCAATGAGAAGGTTCTCGTCTATGGAGACTATGACGTGGACGGGACTACAGCAGTGGCATTGGTCTATTCTTTTATCCGCAGGCTGACTTCTTCTGTGGATTTCTACATTCCCGACAGATATGACGAGGGTTATGGCGTGTCCAAAAAGGGTATCGACTGGGCTGCGGAAAACGGTTTCAGGCTCATCATAACATTGGACTGCGGAATCAAGGCCATCGACAAGGTAGAATATGCCGCGTCCAAGGGCATTGACATAATCATCTGCGACCATCATCTTCCGGAATCGGAGATTCCTGCGGCTGTGGCGGTGCTGGACCCGAAGAGGGAGGATTGCCATTATCCTTTCGACGACCTTTCCGGTTGCGGTGTCGGCTTCAAACTGGTTCAGGCATATTCCGCCAAATGCGGAATTCCGTTCGAGTCGCTGCTTCCGTTGCTGGACCTGCTGGTCGTAAGTATCGCTTCCGACCTGGTTTCAGTGGTGGGGGAGAACCGCGTGCTGGCGCATTTCGGACTTAAATGGCTGAATGAGAAGCCTCGCGTGGGGCTCAAGGCCATGATCAGTCTGGCGAATTTGGAGCCGGAGCACATCACCATAGACGATATCGTATTCAAAATCGGACCGAGGATCAATGCCGCAGGACGTATGGAATCAGGCCGACTTGCGGTGGAACTGCTTACTGCAGAGGACGATATGACCGCGATGAGCATCGGCACGAAGATCAATGACAATAACAACGAGCGGAAGAGCATTGACCGTGAAATCACCAAGGAGGCCTTGGATATGGTCCAGAACGGGACCTGCTGCACTTCAGAAAATGCAGTAATCGTCTATGGGCCGGAGTGGAACAAGGGTGTCGTTGGCATTGTCGCTTCCCGACTTGTCGAAGCATATTACAAGCCGACTTTCGTGCTCACCAAGTCAAATGGTTTCATAACTGGTTCAGCAAGAAGTGTCAGAGGCTTCGACCTTTACGATGCCATCAGCAGCTGCGCGGACCTGCTCGAGAACTATGGCGGACACATCTATGCTGCCGGCTTGACGATGCGTGAGGAAAACCTTGCGGAATTCGCTTCAAGGATAGACAGATACGTAAGTAGCCACATCACCAAGGAGATGGTGACGCCTGTAATCGATGTGGATTCGGAAATTAACTTCTCGCAGATAACCCCGAAGTTCTTCAGGGTGCTCAAGCAGTTCCAGCCGTTCGGTCCGGGCAACAGTTCGCCGGTCTTCCTTACGCGGAACGTGTATGATGACGGAAACGGCCGCAAAGTCGGTCCTGGTGGTCAGCATCTGAAACTGGAACTCATTCAGGAATCGCAGCCTTACCATCAGGTGTCGGCCATCGCATTCAATATGGCGGACTCATTTGAGCATATCCGCAACGGCAATCCTGTCGATGTATGCTACAGCATCGTGGAGAACTATTATAGAGGAAATTCCACCCTCCAGCTGCGTATAAAGGATATTCACGAGAGGGAAGACATCATATAGCCACGGGCTGAATCTGTCCCGCGTCTCGCACTTCATTGTCCTGATTTCTCAGTCGCTCTTGCGATTTCTTCGGCGATTTCGCCGTATTCCTTTCCGTCTATGTCAATGATTACGTGGGCGGTACGCTCATAGATCCGTTCACGTTCCGCCATCAGTTGCTCAACCCGTCTGACAAGCGTCTCCCGGTCAGGCAGGTCCTTCAGCATCGGCCTGTCCTCAGGCCACATGGTCAGATTGTAAACAAGCGTTTCTATACTCGCCCTCAGATAGATGCAGGTAGTCCGGTCATGGACAAGTCTGGCGGATTCCGGCGAAGTCAATGTCCCTCCGCCCAGCGAAAGCACCTTCACTCCGTTTTCGGAAATGATCCGGGCCAATGCCGTTGCTTCGATTGCCCTGAACCCGGATTCTCCGTCTTCCGCGAAAATCTGCCCTACACTGCGTCCCGCCTCTTTTTCCACAGCTTTATCCAGGTCAATGAAATCCCACCCCTTGAGTCGGTTCAGTTCCTGGGCGGTGCAGGTTTTCCCGCACCCCATAAAGCCGGTCAGAGTTATCATGGCCTACAAGTCGAACAGATTAGGCTCCTCTTCGTTCTCGTCAGCATTGTCGCTTCCGCCTATGTCTCCACGGCTTTCCGTCTCGTCTGACGGCTCGTGGTACATTGCCTCCGGTGAGAAATCGTCTGAAGAGTCCTCCTCTATGTTTGCAGAAATCGCTTCATGCACTTCCTGAAGTTTCTCATCGTCTTCCGGCTTGTGAAGCGGTTCGATGAACTCCACCTTGAGCACATCCAGCCTGTGGCATCTGTTACCCTTGGCAGCGATACCCTTCTTTGCAATAAATTCCTCAGCATCAAATACTTCCGGCTCTCTGTTCTCGTGTCTTCCGGTGAAGTACACCTTGAACTGAGGGTGCTTGTCCGCACTGAAGTCGGCAAGGTAGTTGCCTCTTCCTTCAGGGATGAACTGGGCAGGAGTATTGTCGCTCAATGTGAATGAGAAGCGCTTGATGTAGAACAGTTTGGCCGAGCCGTCGTAGTAAAGTGCAGCGTAGGTCCTGTTCTCGTCGTATTTCTCGATCCTCAGCAGGTCGCCCTGATATCTGTTGCTCAGGTCGTATGAAGTCGTATAGTATGTGCCGTTCTTGAAGATTGCAAGAATCTTGTCATCTCCGCTGAACTGTCCGAGCAGCTCTCCACGTCCATCTTCATTGAGCCTCATCACGTCAGGATCGAACCAGACGTCCTTTCCGCCGATTGTGGAAACACCTTTGGACTTCTGGGTGATGCGGCGTACTGCATTCTTGGTCACGACATTGCCTCGTGACAGTTTGCCCTTGATCGCAAGCTCGGAGAAATCGTACTCCATACTGAGATTCTTGAGTCGAGGTCTCGGTATGAACGTGATCTTCACGGTCTCAGCCTCGCCGTTGTGGTTTACTGTGAACCATACGATCTTGGAACCCGGCTTGCCCTGAGTGATGTCGTATTCCTTGTCTCTGGTGATGCTCGTGATGGCAAACCTCTTGGCGTAGTACAGGTCGGACTTGCCGTCTCTGTAGATTACGTTGTAGATGGTACGTGTGTCTCCACGGTTGAAAATGCCCACATAGAGCAGGTCCTTGCCGAAGAAGTCCTTCTCCACCACCTTCTTGATCCAATATTTGCCCTCCTTGTTGATAACTACGACCTCAGACATGTCCGAGCAGTCGCAGATGTATTCGCTCTCGTCTTTCTTGAGTCCGATTCCCACGAATCCTTCCGCAAGATTGGCGTAAAGCTTGGCATTGTTGCTGACAACCTTGGTGGCGGCGATAGTCTCGAATCCGGTAATCTCGGTCCTTCGAGGGAAATCTTTTCCGTATTTGGTCTTCAGGCCCTTGAAGAACTTGATGGTATATTCTGTGATATGTTCGATCTGGTCATTGACAGTCTTGAGCTCTTTCTCGATTTCAAGTATCTTCTGGTCAATGACTTTCGTGTCGAATTTGGATATTTTGCGGACAGGCTTCTCCACGAGTTTGAGGATATCCTCTTTCGTGATTTCCCTGAGCAGCTTGTCCTGGTATTCCTTCATCTTGGAGAAGATGTCGCCTACCTGGGCCTCCCAGCTCTTCTGGTCCTCTTCCAGGAGTTTGTAAATCCTGTTCTCGAAGAAGATCTTTTCCAATGAAGTGTAATGCCAGTTGTCCTCAAGCTCATTCTTCTTGATTTCGAGCTGCTGGCGGAGCAGATCCCTTGTGTGCTCCGTGTCGTAGATGAGGATATCATCCACGCTCAGGAACTGAGGTTTGTTGTCCTTGATGACGCAGGCGTTCGGTGCGATCGTGGTCTCGCAGTCCGTGAATGCGTACAATGCGTCGATGGTCTTGTCCGGGGAAACATCATTCGGAAGATGGATGACAAGGTCCGCCTCTGCGGTGGTCATGTCTTCGATCTTCTTGATCTTGATTTTTCCCTTGTCCTTCGCCTTCAAGATGGAATCAACGAGGATGTGAGTCGTCTTTCCGTAAGGTATCTCCTTGATGGCCAATGTGCTCTTGTCGATCTTCTCGATTTTCGCCCTTACCTTGACGCTGCCTCCGCGCTTTCCCTTCATGTATTTGGAACAGTCGGCGTATCCTCCTGTCGGGAAGTCAGGAAGCAGCTCGAACGGTTTGCCTTCGAGATATGCTATGGATGCGTCTATCAGTTCATTGAAGTTATGAGGAAGGATCTTGGATGCCATACCGACGGCGATTCCTTCCGTGCCCTGTGCAAGCAGCAGAGGGAAACGTACCGGGAGCTCTACCGGTTCCTGGTTCCTTCCGTCGTATGAAGTCATCCATTCAGTGATCTTCGGGTCGAAAATCACATCCTTCGCGAATTTGCTCAGACGGGCCTCGATATATCGTCCTGCGGCGTTAGGGTCACCTGTGAGGATGTTACCCCAGTTACCCTGGCAGTCTATGGCATAGCCTTTCTGTCCCAACTGGACGAGAGCTCCAAGTATGGAGGCGTCTCCGTGCGGATGGTAATGCATAGCCTCGCCCACGATTCCGGCCACTTTGCTGTAGGCTCCGGTATCATGTTCGTACATTGCGTGCAGAACACGTCTTTGAACAGGCTTGAGGCCATCCACGATATTAGGGACGGCTCTCTGGAGAATCACGTAGGAAGAGTAGTCGAGGAACCAGTCCTTGAACATGCCCGACAGCTTGTATTTCTTGCTGTCACTTCCCAAGAGTTTCTCGTATTTGTCCGATGGAGTCGCCGAAGAGTCGTCAATCGGCTCTTCATTCAAGTTCTCATCATCATCCAGCTCGTCCTTAGACAGCTCGTCATCGTCAAATTCTTTCATAAAGTCTGATTTTCAAATAATTATTCTTCGTATCCGAACTTCCTGAGTTCTTTACGGTTCTCCCTCCAGCCTTCATCCACCTTCACGAACATTGACAAGAAGACCTTTTTCTGGAAGAAATCCTCCATTTCGATTCTTGCCTTCGTGCCCGTGCGTTTCAATGCGCTTCCCCCCTTGCCGATGATGATTCCTTTCTGGGAATCCCTCATCACATAGATTACGGCGCTGATTTCATAGCGTTCCTCGCCTTCCTTAAACTGTTCGATCTCCACTTCGCAGCAGTAAGGAATCTCCTCAGAGTAGTTTTCCAGAATCTGTTCCCTGATGATTTCAGAAGCAAAGAATCTGAGATTCTTGTCCGTGAAAGCGTCTTTGTCGAACCAGGCCGGCGATACCGGAAGTCGTGAAATAACAGCATTCAGAACACTGTCAATGTTGAATTTCTCTTTTGCTGAAACAGGGATGATCAGCGCCCCGGGTATCCTTTCCTGCCATTCCGACATGGTCTTGACCACTTTTTCCTGGTCACTCACGTCGATTTTGTTTATCACGATGATGACAGGGCATTCCACCCTCTTCAGCTTTTCGATATATTCAGCGTTCTTGTCCGCTTTTTCCACAACATCGGTCACGTACAATATGACGTCCGCGTCACCGATGGCGGTGTCCACGAAGTCCATCATATTTTCCTGCAGCCTGTAGTTCGGCTTGAGAATACCAGGCGTGTCGGAATAGACAATCTGATAGTTCTCTCCATTGACAATGCCCCTGATCCTGTGCCTTGTAGTCTGGGCCTTCGCCGTGACGATGGACAGTTTCTCACCGACCAGGGCATTCATAAGAGTGGACTTGCCGACAT
>UMDN01046078.1_pt1 | contig 19982 bp, 44 predicted proteins | sample 1964491 | NCBI WGS metagenome assembly UMDN01 (sample SAMEA4835994, study PRJEB28245) | human gut metagenome | biome: gut microbiome; material: fecal sample | place: Denmark | collected 2008 | reverse complement strand
TAAACCCTATAGGTTGCGGATTTGAGGATATAAAGAATTAATTAATCAGACTACAATATGACAAATAACATTAACGTATTAGAGGTATTAGAGAGTAAGCCTAATGGTACTAAATTATGGTGTGTATTATTCGGCAAATGCTTTTTAAATGGCATTGATATCAATAATATACGTCCGATTAGAATCGGAATAGAAAAGGGTGATACATTTAAGTTAACAGCTAATGCCAAATTGAGTGACAAATATATAGATGGAGACTGCCTATTGTACCCTTCAAAAGAGATGAGAGATTGGTCTAGGTTTGCATGGAAGAAGGGCGACATACTGATTAGCAGTGACGGTGGAACAGAGGTTATTTTTGACAAATGGTACGATGATACTTACACAAGTTTCTATTGTAAACATTACCTTAATAGCGAAGATGAGAATAAAATCGTGTATTACGAAGGATTCATATGTACAACAGAAAGATATTCTCTTCAAAATAAAAATTCTGTTCAAACTTACATCAACGCAATAGAAGAGCGTTTAGGTGGAAGGCTTAATCGTGAAACATTGAAGATAGAAAAGACAATGCCTGAATTATATGACGGGGATATAGCTTTTGCTGATTATGGTAAAAGACAAGATATGTTTATTGTAACAGGCAGAACATTTTCATCTGATGGCTATACTTCATTTATTTCTTTAGATTTAAATCATATGACTTTGAGTCTGGGATGCAAAACAAGTTTCTTTAAAAAAGACCTTTGCGAGCTTCGCCTTGCTACTGAGAAAGAAAAGAAACAACTTTTCGATGCCCTCGAAAAAAACGGCAAACGATGGGATGCCGAAAAGAAAATGATAGTAGATTTAAAAACATTACAAAAGTTCAAACCGTTTGACAAAGTGATAATAAGATTAGGTGATCATGATACATGGAAAGCCGATTTCTATTCTCATTATTGCGCAAATGGAGAAGCCTATACAGTCGGAGACGTACATATTTCGGATCCAAGATATATTCTTCCTTACGAAGGAAACGAATCATTATTAGGCACTGCAAATAGTCCGAAATAAAAATACAACCTCCACGACACAGAATGAGCGAAAGTAAGTTAAGGCTTTATGCCCATATACCTTCTTAGCCCCAGCACAATACTGGTCGTGGAGGTCATTATAAAACTTAAAAATATGATAGACGATAAGAAAATAGAAACTGCTGCAAGAAGATACAGCGAAGTAACGGATTGTGATAAGCAAGAAGCCTTATTAATTGAAGAAGGCTTTAAAGAAGGTGCTAACTGGGCTATTAATGAGTTTCTAAAGAATCTGTGGCATCCCGCTAGTGAAGAACCAAGAAAAGACGTTGCTATTTTAGTAGAAACACATAATGATAAGAATACGTTTTATGGTGCTTGGCATAAATGGCAAGATACCTTTTACCCATCATGGGAAGATGTGGTTCTTTATGGTAGAGTTTCCCGTTGGCTATATCTTGACGATTTATTGGAAAAGAAAGGATGAGAACAATGAAAGAGTTTAAAGTTGGCGATAAATTCATTATTCCAAGAGGTAAAGATGGCTGCCTTTTGATAGAAGTTCAAGAGGTAACAGATTATAATATGATGCATCATCGTTGCAAAGGCTGTATCTTTAATGTTTTTTATTGTGAAAACAGTAGGCATATTTATGGATATTGCAATAGAGGAAGACGCTCAGATGAAAAGAATATAATTTTCAAGAAATTAAAGAACGTAAAGTTTACAAAACGTATGAGTTATGATTCAAGAAGCAATTGTAAGGAAAGACAGATTACACCTTGTGGAATTTGTCCTTTGATGTTCAAATGTCCTTATGATGAAGATAAGAACAAATATAATAATCTCAAAAAGTAAAGCGTATGGCAGCAAGATATAATTTTAGAAAAACCATTTCACGCAGATTGGAAATCTGTTGGAATGTGCTCACACATAAGACTTTTATAGCTTATACAACTGATGATATAGGTGACAAATGGAGTCTTATAAGTAACATAGAAAGCCTTGAACAATTTGGTCAATGGCTTACGTGTAGTTGGTATAAGAAGAATAGTAATTATAAGCATTAACCGTATGAAACAGAAATATATAGTTGGTGATGTTGTTATGTATGACAACAAAATCATGGTTATTAAAGAACTGAGAGACGGAAGTCACTTTGACTTGTCTTGCCCTAAAGAAAGGTTAGTATATGATTTTGTAGATATTGAAGATATAAAGCCAGTACGTCTTACTCCTGAGATTCTAGAGAAGAATGGATGGAAGAAATCAAAGATAAATGATTGTGCATACTTCTATTACAAAGATGGATTATTTCTTACTTATACATCGAAAGATGGTAAGTTTTGGTTTGACGACTTTGATTATAGTAGCAGTATATGCGTAGACCTTCCTTATGTACATAGTTTGCAGCACCTTCTCTTTGGTCTTGGTCTTAATCACAAAATGGAGGTGTAAGTATGAGTGTAGCAACACAAGTAAATCACCATTGTCCTTTCTATAAAAGAGAATGTGAAGAATGTAGACATTGGGATGAGGAGAAAATGGAATGTGAGATGGCAATTCTTCAAGACAGAAAGATTTGATGTTTAACAGCCTTCGGGAATAAATAGTAATAATATGAATATAGACAAATTAGAAAGAGCAAATATCTTAGCAAAAAGTTTAATTCCTAAAGTAGATGCGCTCTTAAATATACCTTCAAATATTATTAATAACACTGCTGATGCCCTTTGGGGATTAATACAGTGCGACGAGGAATTTAGAACTAAATTCAAGCAGCTTCTGAATGAAACAAAACAGAGATTGCAAAAAGAGTTTGATGAGCTTTAGTAACTAACCATCCACAAGGATATAAATATAAGTAATATGGAAGATTATCAGAAAAGAATGCTCGATGAACATAGTGAGTTAAAAGACCGTTTGACAAAGCTGAATGCAGCTTTAGCTAAAGATGGTTTCCGTGAAAAAGTTGGAGACTATCAGTTTAAATTGATGAAAGAGCAGTCATTGGGTATGCAAAAGTACTATCTCGCTTTAACTGCTCGTTTGACAGATATGGGTTTATTGAATGGTGGCGCAATGCCCGATAAGTAACTAACCACCCTCTCATTGGTGAAATTAAGATAATAACGAAGAAGTCGTGCTCGATTTAGATTGGTTGGCATTAGGTGTAGCCGTAAAATATCAATTACCGCTTGACAATTCACCGCAGAGCACTCTTATGTGGAAAAGGCATCAAGCATTTAGTACACATCGAAGAACGTTAATGAGTGAAAGGCTCATAAAGACTCCAATCCGTTATTATTCTGATAACATTATGGAGAGGGTAAAAAGAATAGAATATGAGATTTAGCTATTATAATTTAGACAAAGATGACTTTAATAAAAAACATAGTCGCTTTAAGAAGAAAAAGTTGTTTACGATTTGGTTTAATCATCTCTTAGAGATGATTCAGTTTGAAAATTCAGATAGAGGTCTTTTGTTGTGGGTTAATACTCCGAAGACTGTTAGGGTATTTGGATATTGGAAACAAGGTGGCTGTGGTGGAAGTAAGAAATTCTATCAGAGTTGGAATAATGATCATTGTGGCTGTTGCTAACATAGTAACTAAACATCCCTCTCCTTGGCAACAGGGAAAGGATAAAAATGGGAGAATATGATAATTTATTTAATATTAGGCATCCTTCTTGTGGTTCTTTCTATCTGTTTAGGAATGGCAATCATGCATGCATCCGATGAAAAAATAGGCGTTATAATATCTTATTTCGGATTTATATTTGGTCTATTTCTTATTATCGGGTATGTAAACAGCAAACCAAAAGCAATCGATGTATATAAAGGTAAAACCGAATTACGTATTACATATGAAGGGAATACGCCAGTAGATTCTGTAGTAGTTTTTAAAAAAATAAAAGGATATAACAAAATTACAGGAGAGGATAAAAAAGAATAAAATATGAAGATAAAGAAATTGGCGCATTTATGTATGATAATAGGTGCTCTTTTAGCATCATTTGCTCTATTGTATACCCTATTTTCGGTAAGTTGGGGACTTGGGGTCTTTGTTTTAGGTGCTGAATTATTTATACTTGGATTTAATATTGCAAGCAAAGATTAAAAAGAATAAAATATGGAAGGATATAAGAAATACATGATAATTGATCATGATTTAATCCAATTTAGATTGGTTATATTGGATGAGGAAAATAATGTAGTAAATGTATTATTTACATCGAAAGAATATGAATCAAGTTCAATATTCGATAAACCTTTCAGCGAAGATTTATATGAATGCCTGATGGATGCTCACCAAAAGTATGATTTTAATGATTGGGAAAATGTTCCATCTATGGAGTTTCAAGCCAGAAGAAAAGGAACTGACGAATGGATATATTTATCAGACCCGATAGAAGATTTTATGAATACTTAATACAGCTTTAGAAAAAGTCAAGACGTAAAGATATATAAAATAATACTGACTCTATGAATAAAAGAGAATGTAAAAGATTATTCTATAAAGAAAGTGTTAGAAGTCTCTTAATAACAGGCTGGGCTTTGGGCTATATAAGTCCTAACGCTATTAATTATGTAACAAAGAAATTAGAAAAAATTACAAAATTGAAACTTAGATACTACCTACATAATAATGTAGAAGAGGATTGCTTTGTAATAAGAAAAAGAGACCTATAGTATATATTAAATAAATTAAACAATAAGAACAAATCTTAATAATATGAAAGCAAAGGAATTAGCAGAACAACTTTTAAAATTACCTCCTGATTTTGAAGTTGTATTCAATACAATAAACGACGGTGGGACTCATGGGTTCAATGTCGTTCAATACAAAGACATCGAAGTAATGGATGTCGGTCGTGAAACTGTCATACTTGGTGGTGTGGACGTTTAAAGTTATTTATTAAATCGCAATAAAATGATGATAGAATTATTGATAATAAGCATAGGGATATTGTATTTCTTGACTTTTATATTCGGCTTTTTTGCTGTAATTTATATCTGTCAAAGGTCGAAAAATCTGATTTAATCGCCTTGCTAAACAACTTGAGAATGGAAGTAGAAGAAATACGTTAAAATGTAATAAATTGAAAAATGATTACAATAGAATTAGGTATTTATATAATTTCAGTCATAGGAGTAATCTTGTCTATTAGGTATGACGATATAATATTTAATAAGAAAAATGGCTCTATATTTCTATCATTCTGTCCAATAATTAATACTGTTTTATTATTTGCAGAATTGGTTATTTTAATGGGCTTATTATACGATATAATTGCACGTTTGGATTTAGATTCAAAGTTTTATAAAGCAATCCGTTTTGGACGAAATAAAAAGTAACTAACCACCCTCTACCTGTTGCCAAGAAGAGGGTAAAAAGAAGAGAATATGAGTATACAGATATGTAGAGAAGCCTATCAAGAATTGATAGACGGAGATTTGCAATGGCTTCTCAAACAATCTGAAAGTCTTGAAAGAGACCATATAGAGGCAGTGCTAAGAAAGAGTGTTGAACTTTTATACGGAAAGGGAAAATAAATATGAAATGGGTATGTTGTAATGGTGATGGCGTTACATATATATGTGATGTTGAACCTGTTAGAAATTGGAATAAAAAGATATGGGTAAATCCTTGGGCCACTTTTAAAAAAATATCTTATAAAAAGGCAGTAACTCTTACTGGAAAGGAATTGTCTTGGGAAGATGATGCTGTAATGTTGTAGGATTGAATATGAAAGCATTAAAGAGATTACAAACTGACGAGATGTCTCTTAAATTAAACTCTTATTATAAAGATAAAGTATCTTATCTAAAAGTAACTATTAGCGATAATTCTTATTTTAAATATACAGTAACTAAAGTTACTCCAAGTGGTAAATCTGTTGGTATATATCAGTTTAGTTCAGATAATATTGACTTCCTAATATATTACAAAGTTTGTTCTCAATCTGAGTGGGATAGTGCAATAGATAGACTTAATGTATGGTTTAAAGATGCTAGTTTAAAAATTAAAAAGTTATGACTAAAGAAGAGTTTAATGAAATTGTTAAAATTCCCTCTGAATCTTTATGGGGTAGTCATAGTATAAATGTGGAAAGATATAGATTTAATAGTAAAGAATTTCATAATTGGGTTATACGAGACTTAAATTATAAATTTGATAGTATCTTTACTAATGAAGAAGGAGATATTAATCTACAAGAAATGTATACCTCTAAAGTGTTTACTGAAAAAGAGTGGGATTCTTTATTACCACATATATTCTATAGAGACTTTAATAAGGACTTTGATAAGTTAGTTGAGAAAGTTCTTCCCCTATTTAATCGTATTCCTCAATATTGGAACGATTTACCTCTTGAGATGTGGCAAGGAATATTTAGTTTTGGAACACATTGGCGTACCGAAGGTCTCTCTTTAAGAGAATCTATAAATAAACCGGAAAATGGAGAATTATATTGTAACACTTTGTTAGAGATTTATCCTATATTTGAAGAATTTATAATTAAATGGGAGGATCAAAGATTTTTATATAGATTCTGTGAAGCAGTTGGTCCAGACCAATATAAGGGATTATTATATGAACAATAATATATTATGATTAAAGCAAAAGAAGCAAGGGCTATAACCCATTCTGTTGAATTAGACCAACAGATATTACATGAAATAGGTTTTACTATAATTAAGGAAGCAAGTCAAGGTAATTATGCTGCTCGGATTGGTTCTATACTTCCGACAACTAATGTTGACAAATATTATGATTACCTTAAAGAATTAGGATTTGAAATCAGTCCTATTTATAAAGGTGAACATGGAGTTTATGTAGTTTGGCGTTAAAAAATAAAAGATATGGATAAACTGAGGTATAGAAGTAATATTTATACTAGGTATACTGTTATTGTGGATAATTTTCTTTATGGGATTTATTGTATTTTATTATAAATTCGATAAATGTAGTACTTCCGTGTATTGGTGGACTTTTATACTTGGTTTTATTGCTTTAATTTATTATATCTGTCACATTTAAACGAAAGAAACAATGAGCATCACAAAAGTTAGAGGAAAAGAACTCGTCAATATCGAGTTATTTCAAGGTTTGGCAGGAAAAGTATTATATATAAATGATTATCGAATAACGCCTCATAAACCGATAGGTGTAATGTCTACGGCTTGGAAAGGACTTGTCGAAAAATCTGATTTAATTAGGAGTCTTAAATTAATAACTAAAGAATTGGAAGGGCAATCATGATAATGAGTGCAACTTATTTGTATGTACGATGTGATGAATGTGAGGAATTACTCAAAGATCCAAAGACCGAGAATGACCTTTTCGGCGATATGAAAGAACTCACTAAGGTGTTATCTTTGGCAGGATGGCATTCATTCGGTGACAAAGTACATATCTGTAAAGACTGTTATCTTAAAAATCATAAAAAAATGAATATAGAATCGAACATTAATAGATATGAATAAGCGATATTATGGAAACAAGAAACATAACTATTACTCTTGAAAAAGCAATAGAGTTATATAATAGTGGTAATGAATCTCTTAAAGATTTAGCTCTTCAAGCCTTTAGTAAAGAAGATTTGATGAATAATTTTAGAGATATCACAACTTTCAAGAAAGCTTGTGATGTGCTTGGTCATAACTATGATGATATTATATCTAAAATAAATAGCATAGCTGAAATTAGTAGGGCTTCTGCCGCAATGTTCAAGTTAAATATTATCAGAAAAGCACTCAATTTTGGTTATAATTTACATCTTGTGAAAAATGCCGGAGACTCTGACCTTTATTACCCTGTCAATCTTTTTATAACTAAGAGTTGCACTTTTTATAAAAGTGAACTTGAATCAGGTAAAATAGAGATAATAGGTAAGATTAAGAGTGAAGGAAATAAATATTATGTCATTGGTAATAATGCCGATATTCGTCGTTATGACGGTGTAGGTTGCTTCTCGGAATACTATGGTATCGGTAGTGCTAAAGCTGATATCGGACTTTTAGGCTGTGCCAATGAAGAGATAGCTAAACATTTTAGCAAATACTTTGGTATGCTTATCACAGAGGCCAAGTATGTAGATTTGGTAGATTTTAAAATTATTGAAGAGAAATATAAAATATAATCCTTTCTTGGTAACAGGGAGAGGGTAAAAAGAAGAGAATATGGCACAAGAAGGATGGATATGCCCTAGATGTGGAAAGGTAAACGCACCTTGGGTAATGCAATGTTCCTGCAATAGGAACACTCAGATATTACCTAAAGTCGGTGCTCCTTACTATGAAGGAGACCAAGCAACGTGTAACGCAAAGAAATAGTTGGAGGAAGCGTAATGAGTAAGATTAATGTCAAAGAGTCAATTCTGTCGGTTGTTAAAAAGAGTAACTTAGAAATACTCAAAATAGATTTAATGAATGATGAAGAATCCTTTGTTAGGTCTTATGGCAAGGAAAGAAATGAGTTTTGCAAAGTTTATAATAGTTTAGATGACTTAGATTTTGAAGTAGAATCTTTCGTTATGAGTGATGAAGTCCTAGGCACAGTATATTGCCGAGATAAAGACACTAAGGAGCCTGTATGGCTATTGTCTCATGGAGATGAATGCTATTCTTGGTGGGAAGTTAATAGAGTTCCAGAGTTTTACAAGAATCAATTTAAAAACTAAAGAATGAAGCACTCTTACGAGATTAAACATATCTTTACAGGTAGTAAAGAGTATAAAATGCCTAATGGATTATCAATACGTGTTAAGATTACTGTAAAAGAAATAAATAAAGTATGATAGGAGATATAATTTTATTCTTAAAGACATGGTGGAAGCAAAATGTTACCTGTCATCATAAGTATGTCTATAAAGAATTAGGAAGAATCAATTTTGAAGAGTGTCGAAAGTGCGGAAGAATAAAAAATTACATAGGTTAAAATTAAAGAGAATAAACAATGAGCAAAGAAAAAGCGATTGAGAAAATTAATCAAGCAATATTTTTAATAAAACCATATTTTGAAGGAAATCTTGAAGCTAAAAGATTTACTTTAAAGTATTTACAGGAGGCACTCAAAGAGTTAGAGGATAAAAATATGGATAAGGAGGATTTAGTAATTATCGATTTATTCCAAGGTTCGGCAGTAGAGACATTATATATAAATAATAATCGTATAACTCCCGATGAACCTATGGGTATGATGAAGACTATATGTTCTATCAAGGTACCAAAGCAATTTTTGATCAGTAAACTTAGAACAGTACTTAAAGAGTTGGAGGATGAATAATGTGTGAAATAAACGTTAAAAAGTCACTTCTGGAAGTTGTTGAAAAAAATAATCTAGAAATACTAAAAATAGACTTAATAGACAGTAACGAAGCTTATGTTAGATACCATGGTGGAAATAGAGATATGTTTCCTGGCAAAGTCTATTCTACGATAGAGGACTTAGACTTTAAGGTTGAATCCTTTCATATGCAAGAAGATGTTCAAGGTACAGTATATTGTCGAGATAAAGATACTAAAGAACCGGTATGGATAGTGTCTTATGGAGACGAAGATGATTCTTGGTGGGAAGTAAATAGGATACCAGACTTTTATAAAAATAATCCCCAATCTTATCGTGTTAAGCCTGAATTTAAGTATCGTCCATTTAAGGATATAGAAGAGTGTTGGTCAGAAATGCAAAAGCATCAGCCGTTTGGGTGGCTAAAAGATAAAAGTGGTAATAAATTAATAATTGAAAATGTAGATTCAAGAGGTTGTGTCGAAGTTTATAATGGGGGTGCATGTTCTTTTAATGAGGTGTTTGAATATTTCACCTTTGCCGACGGACTTCCATTCGGTGTAAAAGTGGAGGAATAGTTATGGACATAGATATTGTAAAAAGAAAACTGACAGAAGTCCTCGTTTACATGGAGAGTTACAAGCAAAATCATTACGAGGGGTATTTCAATCAGATGGAAAATGCTCTTTATGGATTATCAAGAGAACTTAATAAGAAATAGATATGGCTTGGGTTGCGGTAAATAAAGATGGTGCAGAGTTCATATATGATGAAAAACCTACAAGGGGTAAAAACGATTGGGAACCTGCAATAATAGGTCAAATGCCTTCAGCCAATGATTGGGGGGAGGAAGATTATGACAATATATATGATGACTATGTTAGACTTCCAAAAGGTTACATCAAGAAACTAATTGGAAAAGGACTATCTTGGGAAGATGAGCCTGTCGAACTTGAAGGAGAATAATAGCATATGTTAAAATTAATTTTCATATTTTGTTTATTTAGTTTTTTTACTTTTCCGATTATTTATGCTGGTCATTTATTAAATAAAAGAAGTAAGAATGAAGGACAATAATAACAATTCACGAATTTTAAACAAGTTTGCCCGTTCAGTATTGAAAGGTATGAAAAGTTTAGATTCAGACATATCTCAGTTAATTGATAAACACTTTTGGTCTTTAACTGAGGATACAAGTGAATACACTGATAATTTATGGCTTGCCTGCGATAAGGATAATGAATTAGTATTATTCAAACATAAGCCTTTCCGTGATAATTGGTATGGTTTTTGGAGCGAACGAGAGGATGGTATTTCTTATAATTGTAATGATGAGATAACAGTTAGAGAACATAAGGCTAACAGATTTATAATTCCGAGGAATGACATTAATTTATCATGGAAAGATGAACCGATTAAGGTAAAATTAGTCAAGGTTTAATTTCTTTTAACTTATAATATTTGGTAGGTTAAAAGAAATTTTTTATCTTTGCACCATAATTTAAAACATTAATATATAAGGAAATGGAAAAGGATAAAATTATCGAAAGTTTGGAAAGTCGTCTATCAGACCTTGACGAAGAAAGACAAAAAATAATGGATCGTCTTATCCAATTGGAAGAGGAAGAACTTAAAGAGAAATTTCACGTAAATGATTGTTTCATTGACGTTATTTCAAGTGGTATCTATTACTACGCATATAAAGTAATCCGTGTTAATGCAGATAGCATCCTTGTCGTAAAGGTTCTCAGAGACCATATCGAGCAGAAAATTACTACATCGTCTGCTACCACCAATTGGGAGAAGATTACCTCAGAGCAGTTTGATACTCTCTTAAAATTAGGTCTCGATGTTATCAATAATCCTGATAATGATAATTCTTTTGATCGAGAGATATGCGCAATTAAAAGTAGCCTTAAAAATTAACATTATTACTCAAGAATATGAATAAAGACATTAACGTTGCCGAAATTCTTAAAACCAAGGAGAAAGGCATTAAATTATATGATACCGTCAGAGATATAGATGTATATCTATATAATATCGTCGGGGAAAATGATGAGATACATTGTTCTCTTGAAAAAGATGGTTGTAAAATATTAGCTTATTCGTATAATGGGACACTACCAGGTTTCGTAAACGGTAAGATGGTATTAGTACCATCCAGAGAAATGAGGGATTGGGAGAAATTTCAATGGAAAAAAGGTGACTTGCTATCAGTAATCGAGAGTAGAGGACGTTGTGGTTTAATTCTTTTTGACGAATGGTATTCAGATGACTATACATCATTTAACGGCTATAACTACGTAGTCACGGGTAGATATAACCTTACTAGATGTAAAAAATATAGAAGTTACCAAGGTAATGTACCGACCGAAAATTTTGAAAAGAACGATGACAATTATACTAGACAAAATTACAATAGTTACATCGAAAAATATTTCGGCAAGGTATGTGATGAAGAGTCTACTGAAATAAAAGAAATGCAAGAATACATTTTTAAGAAATATTATTACGGTAGAGAAGAAGGGACTTTGGAATATAATAGTGGCGAATGCATTCCCGCATTTACTCCGTCGCAAATCAAACAAGCAATGAAAGATGGCTTTAATTATGCGTTAGAAAAGTCGGTAACTAATTTACAAAATACGCTTAAAAAAGATACGATTAATCAGAAGATTAACGATGTAAAGAAATTAATCAATAATGCGATAGAATATCTTGAGGACACTAATGGTTATGACGATGACGAGGATGATAAGATTTCTTTTGCAAAAGATTACCTGTATCAATCGATTAAAGTTATAGAAGATAGTGATAAGGTAAAAATCGTTACCCTAAGTGAAGGCGAATATCAGACCATTCTCAGTTTAATTCCGAAAGATGTGTTTAAATAAATTTTTACATAAGCTATTTTATATCCAGTTAAGGGTCGCCACTTATTTTTTGATGTTGAACATTATTTTCCTATATGGGTTTATTGTCCCAATAATGACCGTTAAAATATCAATTAATAATATATTAACCGATGGTATAAAAGAAGTAACGGATATCTTGATGTTACCTATTAATATTATTAATGACATCAATAATAATTTAAAGAAAAGATTCTCGGACTTTAAACATAGTTTAGAATATTTTTAGTAAATAATTTTAAAAAATATAAATATGGACAGAGTTATAAAATTTAAGGCTAAAGGTCTTGACGACTGGGACTGGAAAGAAGGAAATCTCGTCGTAACAGACCTTATCGGATGTGACGGTCCTATAACGGAGATAATCACGACAGATGAAATGAGATATAAGGTCGATCCGTCGACTATCTGTCAATTTACTGGACTGAAAGACCGTGATGGGAAGGAAATTTGGGAAGGTGATATCGTCATACGATATAGTGACCAAGGGGATATTACGGCATATGTCGTCTGGGAAAATGAAAGTTGCCGTTATACATTAGTGAATACTCGTAATAAATATTATACTATCAATAGCTTAAGATATGATACACTTAAAGTTATTGGTAATAGATACGATGAATGTGACATATTGTCTTAAACATTTACAAAAAAAAATGAGTAAAGAAAAAGCTATAGCATATATTAATCGAGCCAAAGAACAGATATCTGGCGATTTAGTTACGGTCAGATTTTGTCAAATGGCTTGCGATAATTTGGATAAAGCCCTTAAAGAATTGAAAGAAACAACAATGCTTACATCGGATGAGATGTATAAAATGAGGCATTGCATAGGTCTAGATAATAAAAATCCAAGAAGAGGCGTATATCAAGCATATCGTAATGGTGTATCATATTATGAACCGGACCCTATATGGGAAGGGTTAACTTCAAAAGGATTTGCAAACAAACGTATTCTCAAAGAGAGTGATTTTACACATTGTGTTAATGGCGATTATGCGTATAGTGTTAATAAAGACGGTCTGAGAGCAATGGAAGACTATTTAGGTTTTAGAATTGAAATGTAAATATGAGTATGCAATTATGTAAGGAAGCCTATCAGAAATTGATAGACGAGGATATTGAATGGTTGTTGAAACAGCCGAGAGATGTTGAAAGAGACCATATAGAAGCTGTTTTAAAGAAAAGTGTCGACCTTTTATATGGGAAAGATGATTCTATCAATGATAATCGACAGGAAAAAACTACTATATATCAGATTTGGTGTGACCATACTACGGTTAGTGGAGGGTTTGTCGGCGGTAGTAATTACCCTACGCAGTTAATGTTCACGACATTAGAAAAGGCACGTGAAAAAGCCGAAAAGGGGTGCTATTTCAATAATGAGGACATTATCATAACTGATCCTTCCTATATTTTCGACTATGATAAAACTGACAATTATACGGATTTCAAAAAAGTAGGTATCGATAATATCCTATGTCATAGGACTATCTATGGTGATTGGTCTTGTACGACCTTTGATACGGATACTAATAAACCTTTAGGTGACTTTTGCGCCGATGCTGCTCTCGTATGTGTTGCACCTCTTAAAAAGGTTATAGAATTAAACGAAGGTTATGAATACATTAAGAACAGTGAATGGACGAGAACAATTATTCATAACTTTACAGGGCACGTATACCTTGATTTCAAGAAAGATGAAGATGGCTTCGAATATGTTGAGGTCGTAGGTGAAGGTAATATTAATTTCAGAACAAAACAAACGGGGGCATAGCAAATGAAATACAATTATAAATACAAAGGTCTTGCAGAAAAGATTAAAGAAATTTTACAAGAAAATTTCCCGAAGAATAAAGACCTCACGGATATTAAATCTGCTTTGCTTGATGACGATGATTTCATTAATAAACTGACAGATGCAGTCAAGGACAATTTTACTCTCGATGATATGAATCGTATGTTTACAAAAGACGAGATTTGTAGCTTAATCGACGGCGATGATTTATATTATTACTTCGATAGTAATGTAATGCTAGATGCAATAAGTGATGATACTATTATACGTTATTTAGAACACAACGGATATGAGTGTGAGCTACAAGACGATTGGATGCCAATTGATCACATAATGAAGGCTTGCAGCGATATTTCACCAAGAACAGTGAAAACTGCCGAAGATATGAAAAGGATCGTCTGTGATGAAATTGATAAACAAGATACAGGAAATGTTTTTATTTAAAATTTTTTCACATAATAAATTTGGTAATTTCAGAAAATTGTTGTACCTTTGCAACTGTTAAACAAAAAGGTTAATTTAAATATTTAAGGTATATGTCAAGAGAATCAAAGAATTTACACTTTGCAAGACGTTTTGCAAGACAGTTCAAAAGTGAAGATGATGCAAATTTGCTCATCGAAACAATTAGGAAAGAAATTCCTAATGTGCGTAAGGCAGATTGTAAATTTATGCTCGGTGTTACCCGTCTCTGTCTTGATAAGGAGATTACTACGGGTAATGATATCGGTAATATGAATGAAATAATTAAATTCATTACATCTGATGCACATGTTAACGAATATGATTATAATCTCAATGGCGAGCATTTGAAAGACTTATTCAAGCGTTTCATGGGTTCGATTAATGAGGAAATCCGTAGCGACTTCGAAAAATTGTCTAAGATGCAATTTACCAAGAATGATGAATATGATATTATTGAGGTACCTGACTATGAAACGGCATCGAAATACAGTAAATATACCTCTTGGTGCATAACTCATTATTCTAATATGTATGATAGTTATACGACTGAAGGTATGGGCACTTTCTATTTCCTTTTGAAAAAAGGATTCGAAAACGTAAAAGCGGTTCATAATGGTGACGATCCACTTGACGAATACGGGCTATCGATGATCGCAGTATCGGTTAATGCGAATGGTTCATTAAATACTTGTACTTGTCGTTGGAATCACGATAACGGTGGTGGTGATGGCATGATGAATACTAAAGAAATCAGTCGTCTTATCGGTATGAATTTCTATAACGTATTCCACGCTCCTAAATTACCAGAGGAAATTATGAATATCCGAGTTTTATTGTCAGACCGTAAGACTATTGTTAAAGTATCGGATTTTGACTCATTGACGATGAAAGCTGCGGGTGTCGAAGTGACGAATGGTAAATTCGTGTCGCTGAAACATACAAGGGATGATGATAATTCCAAGGCAATTAATTGGTATAAGTCTAACGAGAGAATTGATAAAAACAATGGCGAGTATCTTCCAACATACGAGGAATTAAAAGAGTGGTACGATAATCGGAAACTCATCGATTGGGCATTAATTAAGGTCGGTGGTGAACCAATGGATAACAATCGTTTTTATTGGTCATCAGATGAACGTACTCCGGGTTCCGTGTGGGGTGTCGTGTCGTCGGGTGGTGGCCGTGTTTGGGGCTACAAGGACGGCATCTACTACTACAGCAACGGTCGTTGTCGTGCGTTCGTTCGTCCGCTCAGCCTTTAACTCTTTACCGTGGGTCAGCAGTTTAGACTGCTGACTTATATTAAAGAGTATCGAAGTTAAGAAAATATGGCAAGAAATAGAAAGAAGAAATTTAATGAAACACAGATATATTTAGACGGCATAGCATTAAACGATGAATTGAATAAAATTTGTCTAAATATGCAACGTGATTATAGGAATGTATATTTTCCTATTTTATCTAATAATTGTTATGCCTTTTTACGGGCATTTTTGAAGGTATATGACGAGAATAACAATGATTTAAAATATAAATTATGCCGTCAATTATTTAGTCGAATTAGAGAAATTGAATTGTCGATCGACGCAGTATGGAGATTGCATATTTTGACTGATAAACAATATTATAAAATAAGGAAAATTTTAGGAGCATTACATAAACAAGTGGTTGGATTTTTGGACTCTCTGAAAAGCAAAGTAACAACGTTGATAAATTAAAATTGATTATTTACATATTTTAATTATATATTTAACCCAAGGCAGTGAGCTTTTAAAAAGTGAACTGAATGGATTTTCCTTTATTTTTAAAGGGGTTATGCACTTGTTTTTTTTTTAGCAAGTTAAGAAGATAATAATGACTTATCGTATTAGACATAACTATCTCCGGGTTCTGCGTGGGGTCTCGTGTCGTCGGGTGGTGGCCGTGATTGGAACTACAAGGACAACAACTACTACTACAACAACAATCGTTGTCGTGCGTTCGTTCGTCCGCTCAGCCTATGGATAATAAGGAAGATAAAGTTAATGGTAAAACAATTTGAGACGGAGTATGTTAGTTATGAAGAGTTATATCTGGCATATTTGGCTTGTCGTCAGAATAAAAGACGTAAGAGAAATGCCATAATCTTCGAAATGGATTCATATGTAGAATTATATGAACTATATTGTGAACTAAACTCCATGACATATGAAGTGGGTACATCGATTGTATTTTGCGTTGATTACCCCACCAAGCGTGAAGTCTTTGCTGCAAATTTTAGAGATAGAATTATCCACCACCTTTTAATTAATCGTCTGACCTCTTATTTTGAAAAGGAATTTATTGATGATAATTACTCTTGTCGTATTGGAAAAGGCACTGAATATGGTATACAACGTTGTTATGACAAGATAAAAGAATGTAGTGAAAATTACACAAAAGATTGCTGGATATTAAAGGGCGATTTAAAATCATTTTTTGCAACAATAAATAAAGATATTTTATATAGCCTATTATGTGATTTTATACTTGAAAAACTATACAACAATGAAGAGACCCAAAATTATCGATTCACTATTTGGCTGTTAGGCAAAATCATATTTAACGTACCACAAAAGAATTGTATACGTTGCCAAGACATATCACATTGGGAAAATTTACCTTTTGATAAGTCATTATTTAACCTTGATGATAATATCGGTCTTCCGATAGGTAATTTAACTTCCCAATTATTTGCATCATTCCTATTGAATGGTTTTGATCATTGGGTAATCGAAAAATTAGGTTTTAAATATTATGGACGTTATGTCGATGACTTTTATATTATCGATACCCATAAAGAAAGGTTAACAGAAGCGATTCCTCTAATAAAGGAATATTTGAAAACTACAAGTAAGTGTCACTTTGCATCCTAATAAAGTGTATATACAACATTATACAAAAGGGGTAAAATTTATAGGTTCTGTGATTAAACCAAACAGAATATATATGGGAAATCGATTGAAAGGAAATGCTTGGAATGTATTTAAAGAAATATCGGAAGATATTAAGAAAGGTTATACGTCAAAGGCTGATATATTACATTACAGATGTCGGTTAAACAGCTATTTAGGCTTCATGAGACATAGGTCATCTTATAATATCAGAAAGAAACTTTTTAGTAGTGAATACTATAAATCAATTAAAAATTATCTAATACCTTACGAGCATTATTCAATGGTAGTCATAAAAAGCGACTAATATTGTCGTTCAACGTATTATCATAAAAAAGAGGGGCAGCCGTCGTGATGACGTTTGTCCCTCGTTATTTTTATTATTACCTTTTATTATCAATTACATAAGAAATGCTTTGAATATTATCGACGTATAAAGGTTTGAGAATCCCATTACTTCACTCGCCAACGCTAAATCCTTTACATTAAAAATTACCTTATATAACAACAATAATATTAAACCTATTATTGGCAATACATAAGTACCAGACACAATATTCCATATTAATGAAAGTATACAAGATAATGCGACGGACGCAAGATGTATTCTTCTTTCATCTCCCAAATATTTAGGGCAAATACCTACGATACTTAATAACAAAGTCGATAAAAAGGCAAGGAATGTATAATTATCTCCGCTTATTTCCAACCAAGATGGTAATATTAAAAATGAAATAGAAATTATGATTGCACTGAATATCCACTTTCTCTTATTTAAATAAAAAGTGGATGATATGCAATCCATTTTACTACCATATCTCTTAAGACAAATACAAAGATATACTATATATATGATAAGTGATAAAAGGTAACAAGTTAATGCAAAAATTGACATATCATCCGTTTAATTTATTTTTATTCAGTGACAAGATTCAGTTTCTCAGGATAACCTACAGTATAATCGTATGAAACTATCTCATTGATTGTACTTAATGCTTCCACATTATTTCGATGCTCTGCGGTTTTATTAAAGCAACTCAAGGCATACATCTCCAACGCAGAAAGCAATTGAATTGCCTGGTCACACTTTACAACGATTTTAACAGTACCCAACCAAAGAGTTGTATTTTCCTGTCCCATATTCTTTGCAATAGTGGTAGAGTTCATCAAACTTACACGGGTATCTCTATCCAACCACACATCGACACCATTCAATGAGAATACATTTACATTTGATGATGTATCGTACTTTGTAATCTCATCGTTCTTCAATTCCTTCAATTCAGCGATTACCTCATCCTCGGTCTTGAAACGTTTGTCAATATCAACAACATCATATTTGTAAACAGTACGAGTTTTCTTCTCATCATTACCGTCAGGATTCATATCAGTATACTCTTCCTCGACTTCCTGTTCGTTGGCATATACATATGTATTGCCCAAAACACCATACTCGATTAATGGATGTCTTTCCAAAAATGTTAAACTTGTTATCATTTCCTTATATTATATAATATAGATTTATTTATTTGGCGAGAATGAATCATTGTTAAAATCATCGTCCTCAAATAAGCTTTCGTCTCCTAATTCAGAGATAATTGTCTCAGCAGCAACTTCAGAATACCTGTCATATCCTTCGAAATACAGACTATTAGCCCCCTTTGACAGTACTTTTGTCTTAATCGGTAATTTAATATCTCCCTTTTCGACCATTTCAAAGAAACAACGAATATTTGCACTACTATTCCAAGAACGATATGCATGACAAGTCTTCTTACCGTCTTTCATTACAGGAATTATTATCTGAAGCTCATAGAAGTCATTTCCCTCTTCTTTACTTGATTGCTTCTTCTCGTAATTTGTAATTGCGATCTTTTTTCCTAATAACTCATTGAGTTTTATCTTATTGCCAATTAATTTTGTCGGCATAGTATCCATAAAATTATTTAATTTATTATTAAAATCGACGGTCTTTATCCTATGTCTAAGTAGATAAAGATTATTTTCGATTGATCTCCTTAAATTTTTACTATCAGTCTTCAATAAGATGCCTTTATATCCAGCATAATGTTGCTGCCCACGAATAGCACCCCTAATTGTCCTGTGTCTTAATTCTGCCCTTATCTTCGTATAATCAGCCGAGAAATAAGTTTTACAGAAACGAAAGCCATCACTGACTTTATGTAAACTATAGTCTCCCTTAAGGTCAAGGTTAAATCTACCAGAATAATACGATATTTGAAATTCTCTAATATCAATTAATTTCTGCTTATCCTTATCACCAAATAATCTGTTGTCACCGAAACCACAATAAAACGTAGGACGAAATTTCTTCATAATTATCTCATCACATTCAGACAATACGAGCATCGCAAATAATTGTGACAATGTACCACCGATCGGTAATGAATCCAAAGATGTTAAAATATCGTGTAACAATATTCTTGTATATCTGTCCTTTATCGTCTTGAATAAGATACTCATAACGACTTCAGGACTTAATGATTCATAGAAATGACGGATATCCGTCATCATTACATAATCCTCAGTATGCTTTTTGCAGTATTCGATAATACGGTTTT
>UMDN01052092.1_pt1 | contig 20295 bp, 18 predicted proteins | sample 1964491 | NCBI WGS metagenome assembly UMDN01 (sample SAMEA4835994, study PRJEB28245) | human gut metagenome | biome: gut microbiome; material: fecal sample | place: Denmark | collected 2008 | reverse complement strand
GGGGGGGGGAAATGTGTTTTGGGGCAAAGCCCACAAGTCCTCTTAAAACAGGGCAAAAAAAGGCTCCTTTAACAACAGAACGAAAATAGGTGGTCAATTATAACCACCTAAATAGAGAATAACCAATAAAACTAAGAATACAAACAAACCAATTAATAAATACCGAATAGTACAATATAATTTATCTTTTTGCATCATAAAATTATAACGTGGCAAATAAAATAATATTGCTAAAATTTCGGGAAAATAGAACCTACAGTGCCGAAAACATTCTGCATTACACGGAAAAATGGCGCTGTCTTATGACCTCTATTAATATCATTAGTGATAGACTGCCAAGCATCACGAGGACCTGAGTTATTCCTTGCACCAACAGAATTCCAATAAGAAGTATTACAATTATTACGGGCTGTCTTGATAAGGGCATTAGCTGTATTCTGCTTTACATAGTTGTCTACCTTAATGCCTTCACGCTGTTCAACGAGGTTAAGAGCGTTCTCAATCGCCTGTCGTGCCTGCGCTTCACTTGCCTTGCCTGCAGCAACTAGGCTGTACTGCTGCGCTGACATGATAGCAAGTTCCTGCAAAACCTTCTGGTCATAATACTTCAACTCCTTAGCACCGAGCAAACCTTGCAACTGCTGCCATGCTGTCTGTGCTCGAATAAGTTCACCTGTAAACTGAGCATTATCGGCTTCACGCTGTGCCTTTGACACATCACTAGAGAACATTGCCTGCATGCGGGCAAAACTCATGTTATTTAAGGCTTCCTGAGAGTTCTTAAGGTTATAATCAGCCTTTGAATTGTATATCTCCCAAAGAAGCTTCTCAGCCTTATACTTGTTCTCAATCTTGAAACCTGAAGCCTGTTCGCCAAGACTAGAAGCCTGTGCTTCACGTACACCTTTCTGTGCCTGAATATCAAGCAAGGTCTGTATAACACCTGTCGCACCTGAGAAGTCAGGACGATAAGCCTGCATGACAGCAGGAGAAGCAGTGGGAGCGTTAACTCCCATTGCACTAGGCGAACCACCTGTGCCGGAAGAACCGGAAACAGCAGATGCAGTACCGGCATTACCGCCTGACATCATAAGATAAGGGTTAAGTCCGGCTGCCTCGAGGCGTGCACGCTGTGCCTTAGCTGAATTGTAATTCTGCTGAGATGCCATGGCATTATTCTGCATCATATAATTAAAAGAATTCTGCTGCTGCATCTTCTTCTGGTCATAATCAATCTGCTGATTGAACATGTCCTGATTATACTCTAATTGCCGATTGAACATACGCTCGTTATATTCGTTGTTCATCTGAGCAATCTGCAAATTGGTCTTGTTGGTATCTGATTGGCTCTTATTTCCTAGAACATTACCTAATATTGATGTACCTACACCAAGTAAACCACCTAATAAACTCATAAAATCAAAATTAAATGGCACAGCCGAAGCCATGCCATGGTTAAACAAATTATTCAGTAGAAGCAGACTCAGAGGTAGACTCAGAAGTTGACTCAGGAGCCTTAGAAGCCTCAATCTCAGAAAGTATATCCGCATAATTAGCGTTAAGATACTCAGACCATGCTAGCAACTCAGAAGAGGACTGTATATATCTAGACTTACACATATCCATAAGTTGTTCATCAGAAACTTTCTTACGAAGTTGTGCGAGAGAATCCGAACGAGGGGTAAGTCCGTCAAGCCACTTCTGAATGGTATCTCTACCGACAGAACTCAACCTGTTCTGATTGAACAGCATATAAATGTCATCAACGTAAGCAATAGCCGTCTTTTTATCAGAACCACTGAAATAAGTTACCTTTTCAGTCATAAAATCACGTATGGGCGAGGGCTGAACGAAATTATTACGCTCAATGCCTGATGCAACGTTGAATGAATAACGTGCGATATCTTTTCTTTGTCGGAACATAAGCAATAAAATTAGTATGGTAAACCATTGTAATCGAAGTTACGGACTGCCTTTATATCAAAGAATGAATTGATAAGAAGTTGGTCTGTGTTTATAGTAGAATCAGCCTGTACACCGAAGATATTGTCAACAATATGCGGGTTAACCTTGAAGAAATTATATGTCATAGTAATGTCGGAGAAGCCTGCATCTTTACAAGCCTGACGATAAGCAGACAAATAACTCTCTGTGAGAGGAGAAACCCAAGAGACAAGAGTATCGATGAACGAGCCGTGAATCTCATCAATGGAAGTCTTGAGGTCAGCATAACGAGGCACGTAACCCATGTTGATCGAGGTTGGATCTTCGGGCAGATCCTCGAGACCGAATATCATTTCAGAAGCATATAACTGCTGCATGCCAATGCTGTCAAATTCAGGTATAGCATAATCGGTGAATGCTGTTTTGAAATTCTGACGGGCAATGCGATTAATTGACCAATCAAGCAACGGCAGACAATGATAGATACACATAATTATGCCGTGTTCCTTAGCTTCAAAATCAACCTTGTTACCATTAAGTGTGCCTGTACCTTTACCCTGAATGTCGGCTTGATTATCACCTGTAAGGTTAGTATTAACTACTTCGGAGATATCAAGGTTTGAAGTCCAACCACCAAGGTATTTACAATGACCTGACAAAGTCTCAGAGGGTGATACGTTGAAGTGTTTCTGCATCTGGGTTTGATAGTCCATTTTACCTGACTGAGCAATCTCACGCCATTTCTGTAAGCATTCAGCCTGACGAAGTGCAAGAACTGACAAACGGGAATCAAGGTCAAGCAACATCTGCTTATAACCTGTACCACCTGAAGAGGTTGCCTTTATACCATAAGTCTGAGGACTAGAAGTAGAGCCATTTGTGTGGAAACCTGCAATAGCTGTACCCATATCCTGAGAATTTCCGTCACCAAGGGTTAAGTAAGACTGAGAGTTAGCCAAGTCAATAGGAGCGAAAGCTACATCACCATATTGAGCCTTAGGAAGCATACCTGTAAAATAGTCTTTTTGGAAATTACAATAGTTCAAGTCGAACATAGTAGGGTTCTTAAATGCATCTTTAGTAAATGCAGAGAAAGGTATATGAAAATCATTACCTGCAGCATACAGATAGTCGAGATTATAACGATAAGGCGCAGCTGACTGCCATTGGTCATCACGAAAATAGTCCTCACATATCTTCTGATAAGCCAAGAGAGGGAAAGGAGACAAAACAATATTGTCTGCATCACTAGGAACTTTAACAGATTCGTAATCTTTACCAAAACCATAATTAAGGTAATTCAGCAACTTAACAGACAATTCAAGACGGGAGAAGCCAAAGAAATTCTTCTTATACTTCTCGTAAGTATCTGACAATGAATTAAGATTACCGAGATACTCCATTATGTCGGAGAATGTAAACCAAGGGTGACGCTGAGAAAGATTAACAGATGTAAGAGGGCTAGCAGCATGATGCGGATCAGGCATGTTGGTAAAGAACGTGGGAGCCATATTCCACAACAGACGATAGGGAACGAAATAAAAGTCGTAATACTCACGTAAACGAGAGTAAGCAGCAGAGTTAACAGGCTGTGTTCGGGTGAACGCCTGACCACGGATGTTGAATTTATCACCGGGGTAGACCTCTTTACACATAATAGGGAGCAACTCACCAACCTTAGCAGTGAATGCGTTTTTGAATGAGAGGTCGAAACCATTACGTTTGACGCTGTTCTTTAGCGCCGTAAGGGACATTACTGAACTCATAATAAATAATATTTAGTTAATAAAGAAACCATTTGCATCATTCTGAATCTTGTGTTTAATAGACTTCTCAAAGTTTTCATCAGACTTAATGACAAAACGCTTATAAAACAATTCCTTAGACAACTGAGATACATCTACATTACCGCAAGAATCGAGAGGTGTCTTGTTGATATAATACCAATCATAATTGGAAATAAGATGCCTGTTTTCAATCTGACTAGTATACATGCCAACAAGTTGGGCATAGTCATAACGTTGCCAAAATTGGCGTATAAGGGTAAATTTGCGATAACGCTCATGATAGCTGTCATTGTCGCAAACAAATGTCAGAAAATGACGAGAGATATACAACTCTCGGGCAATACTATTAGTATGGTAGTCAGCCAAGTAATCACTATAATAAGGGTTAGTATCAATTCCTTGCGAGAAATAGGATATGACCTTATTGAGCGCAGGCGAAGAACAAGGTAAACCACGTGAATCGCAAGAGAACTTAGCAGTAACAACCAAGTCAAGGATACAGCGAGCATAATCTATAATCGTATTGAATGAATAGCCTATTGCTTTTTTAACTTCGAGTAATATGTTATAAGACTGCCATAACTCAGTATCAGACTTGCGAGAATAGCCTTTACATTTCGGGAAGAACGTACACGACAAATTCCGCCAAGGCATGAACTCGACATAATTGCCATTGAGTTCTCCGCTCTGGTAAATAAAGTCGTCAACGGAACCCTTGTAAATTTCCTCTTTCTGACTTTGATGAATGCCGAGAGCGAAGCGGATAGAATGACACGAGAACGGCTTCGTGGACATATCGCCAAGAAATCGGGGAAGACAATAATTGCTATTAACGTATCGCGCAACGTACGAATTGCACTTACCTCGGGAGAGAGAGCAATCGACACGACCAAACTGCCATGCCTGACGTATAACCTTTGACATAACCTTTTGTGTCTTGACCTCGTCATAGAAGAATAAGACATGATAATGCGCACGGAATGTTTTCGGTCCGTACTCCGATACAATGTAATAACGTATTTTTTCATCTGAATATTTGCTTAAGTTTTTACGAACTCGTTTGAGGAATAACTGAGCGTCACGCTTTGAGGTGTAAGAAAGATATCCGTCTAACTTGCACTTAGAAGTGAGCATACTAACATAAGTCTCAAGAGAGGGGCATTTGTGCCAATAGTCATAATCTACGGTCATCAGCTTGCCTTTTTCATTCAGCCTGTCACAATAGGAATACCAACGAACCAAACGGAGTTCATTATCAACCTCAGGGTACATTCGTGGAACGTAGTCGTTAGAGTAGGTGAGTGTCGCAAACATGCAATATTTATGGCTCTGTTCCTCAATGGCACACAGAAATGACATCTTGTCGGCACGGCGTTTAAGACAAGCCTTGCAAACACCGCAACCGACCTGAATGACTTCGCCTGTGTACTTATTCTGTACATGGCGAGGGTGATAACATTTGACAAGTGGATAACCAATATAAGACATAACTAAATATCAAAAATTAAACTTAAACTAGTCTTGACTTTACCAAGATAACAAACACGATAGCGCAAGCGTGGATGTTCTTGCAAGAACTTTACAAGTTCGTCTGCCTCAAGGTATTTAATGCCTTTCTTACTTATCAGCTGAAACATAACAAATTGATTCGATAAGCCTTATTTGTACAACTTCACAAGAAACTTTTTGAATTAACTCAAGAGAATGACTTAAAACTTCATTTCGAGCTTCAACAGAAGAAAAATCACCACCACGCAAATAATATATACGAGCAGGACGACGTGATAAACGATAATACAACCGATAACTATAACGCTTAACTCTCTTCCTAATCTCCATAATCATTTCGTTTTAAGTTCCAAACTGCCTTCGTGATGAATGGTCGTAGTGTCTATTGTGACAACTACAGCCTTGCCTTTAATCTGAGCCTTGCGCTGAATCGTACAACTTGACAATGAGGTCACACCGAAGTAACCGCCAATCAAGGTAAGCAAATAAAGCAACACCTTGACAACAATCTTTATAATCTCTTTTTTGTCCATAATAGAATAATTTGTAAATTTGCGGGCGAATATAAAAAATAAATCTGATTAGTAAACTAATCGGCATTATGATAAATATAAAATAATAAATCTATGACTAATTATATTGAATTAAAAAATATACGAGTAAATAATTTAAAGAATATTTCATTAAAAATTCCTCATAACAAGTTTATTGTTATAACAGGTGTTTCGGGTTCTGGCAAATCATCATTAGCCTTTGATACACTATATGCAGAAGGTCAAAGGCGCTATGTAGAAAGTCTTTCGTCATATGCAAGGCAATTTCTAGGCAGAATGAATAAACCAGACTTTGATTATATTAACAATTTGCCTCCAGCAATAGCTGTTGAACAGAAAGTTAATACGCGTAATCCGCGTTCTACAGTAGGTACCAGCACTGAAATATACGATTATTTAAGAATGCTTTATGCAAGGATTGGGCATACCTATTCGCCTATAACGGGCAAAGAGGTAAAAAAACATTCATTAAAAGATGTAGTAAATTGTATAATGTCCTTTTCAAAAGGTACAAAATTTGTAATATTATCACAATTGCATATAAATGAACAATATACACTAAAGAGGCAACTTCAAATATATCTTCAGCAGGGCTTCTCACGTATTTATCATAATCACGAGTTTTACAGAATTGAAGATATTTTAGAGTCTAATATAGAAATATCACAAGACGAATCATTTTTATTAATTGACAGACTATCTGTAAATGACGATTCTGATACGTTATCGAGAATCTACGATTCATTAGAAACTGCTTTTTTTGAAGGAAGCGGAGCATGCAGACTCGTATTTATCCCATCATATATTTCTTATGATTTCTCTGATAAGTTTGAAGCAGATGGAATACGTTTTGAAGAACCTAATGATAATATGTTCTCATTTAACACCCCATTTGGAGCCTGTCCTGTTTGTGAAGGTTTCGGTAATGTCATAGGAATTGACGAAAAACTAGTTATTCCAAATCCATCGCTAAGTGTGTATGAAGGATGCGTACAATGTTGGCATGGAGAAAAAATGGCAAAATGGAAAGATGAATTTTGTTATCTTGCTGCAAAAGACAACTTCCCTATTTTTGAACCATACTATAATCTGTCACAAAATCACAAAGATTGGTTATGGCATGGCTTACCGTCACAAAAAAATAAAAATACAGAAGAAAAAATCTGTATTGATTCTTTCTTCCAAATGGTAAAGGAGAATCAGTATAAGATCCAATATCGTGTTATGATGAGTAGATATAGAGGGAGAACAATATGTCCTGAATGTAAAGGTACTAGATTGAGAAAGGAAGCACATTATGTTAAGATTGGTGATAAAAGTATCAATAATTTAGTAGAAATGTCCATTGACAACCTTAAAAAATGGTTTGACAATTTAGAACTAAATGAAACAGAGAAAAAAATCAGTAAGCGACTTTTAGCTGAAATTAATAACAGACTACAATTTTTGTTAGATGTAGGATTAGGATATCTAACATTAAACAGGGCGTCTAATAGTTTGAGTGGTGGTGAAAGCCAACGTATTAATTTAACAACAGCTCTTGGAAGTAGCTTGGTGGGATCGCTATATATATTAGACGAACCTAGTATTGGTCTTCATAGTAAAGACACATATAAGCTTATTCATGTCTTAAAAGAATTACAATCACTAGGTAATACTGTAATTGTCGTAGAACATGACGAAGATATTATAAAAGCTGCTGATTATCTGATTGATCTTGGACCCGATGCAGGTGCTAATGGCGGAGAAATTGTTTTCAGTGGAAACCCGGCAAATTTAAGAAATAGCGATCTAGAGAATTATTCAAATAGTCATACACTGAAATTTTTATTTAATACGGATAAAATAGAAATCCCAAAAACACGTCGTTCTTGGAATAAAAAAATAATAATCAGGGGAGCTAGAATGAATAATCTAAAGGGGATTGATGTAGACATTCCTTTAAACATTTTAAATGTCATTACAGGAGTGAGTGGCTCGGGTAAATCTTCATTAATTAGGGGTATACTCTACCCTGCCTTAAAACGAAGATTAGATGAAGTAGCAGATATTCCAGGAGAATTTGCTTCTTTAGATGGAGATTGGACTGAAATAAAACATGTGGAAATGGTTAATCAAAATCCTATTGGGAAGAGTTCTCGCTCAAATCCTGTTACTTATGTTAAAGCTTTTGATGATATAAGACAACTTTTTGCGGAACAACCTTTGGCAAAACAAATGGGATTCACAGCACAATATTTCTCATTTAATGCTGAAGGTGGAAGATGTGAAACATGCAAAGGCACAGGAATAATTACTGTAGAAATGCAATTTATGGCAGATTTGGAGATAGTATGTGACAGTTGCCATGGTAAAAGATTTAAATCAGATGTTTTAGATGTAAAGTTTGCTGGCAAAAATATCTTCGACATCTTAAATATGACAGTTACAGAGGCTATAGATTTCTTTACAAAGAATAATAAAGTTAATATAGCAAACAAATTAAAGCCTTTAGACGATGTCGGTCTTGGATATATAAAATTAGGACAAAGTTCATCTACCCTATCAGGTGGAGAAAATCAACGTGTAAAATTAGCATATTTTCTTAGCCAAGAGAAATGTGAACAAACTTTATTTATTTTTGATGAACCTACAACAGGTCTTCATCTTCTTGATATAAAAAAATTACTAAAAGCTTTTGATGCCCTTATACAACATGGGCACTCAGTGATTGTAATTGAACATAATTTGGATGTCGTTAAATGTGCAGATAATATTATAGATTTAGGACCAGAAGGAGGAAATAAAGGTGGAAAACTTATTTTTGAAGGAACTCCCGAAGATTGCATAAAATGTGAATCAAGTATCACGGGAATATATTTAAAAGAGAAACTTATAAATTAAAAATAAGTTAAAACGCTAAAAATGGTTATCTTGGTTTTTCTTTAATACATAAAAAAATATTACCTTTGCACTGCTTTGAAAGGAATGCCGATATGGCTCAGTTGGTAGAGCAATTCATTCGTAATGAATAGGTCCCGGGTTCGAGTCCCGGTATCGGCTCTTTGCGGTAATAGCTCAGTTGGTAGAGCACTAGCTTCCCAAGCTGGGGGTCGCGAGTTCGAGCCTCGTTTACCGCTCGAAATCAGATTAAAAATAGTTCTCCACTTTTAATTATTTATTGAAGATTGTTTTCTTTACTTTCTAACCCAATAAATATAAACCCTATTAGATTTTTAAATATTATTGTCTGGATATCCCAAAAAATCAGAGTGTTTTTATCAAAAATTGATAAAAACATAAATTCTTTATACAGGCGTATTTGTACAGAACAGATAATAAGTCAATTGAAATCATATTACAGATTGAACCACAACCCTTATAAAGGTGGATGTGAGATACCATGAAGTTTTTCTGGTAGCAGTGGTTTATAACTTCAAAAGAGAAATGAAAACCCTTTGGTGCATGTTTCAAAAAATATGCGAGATACTGTGTCAGAACAATATCTTGCAAAAATTGGCTTTTTAGGGACGAATAAATATAAAAATATATGCTACACCTTATTGCGGACTAAACAAATATGGTGTAGCATATCAAATCAATTATATCTGTAATACTTACTTCTTCTTCAATCCTTTATATACCAATACGCCAATAACAACTACAGCCAGCCCTAATAGCACATATCCAATCTCATGACTATATTGTGTTGCACGTTCATAAACATCTGCTGTCGTCTTTAAGTCTGTAAAGCGATAAATCAAATATCCCAACAGAGCAAGTATGGAGTTCCATACTCCAGCACCGAGCGTTGTATACAACAAAAAATGATCTAGCCTCATTCCAGCCAAGCCTGCAGGAATACTGATAAGCTGACGAACTGCTGGTATAAGTCTGCCAAAGAATGTTGACGCTGCACCATGTTGACGAAAATACATCTCAGCGTGTTCAACTTTTGCGCGGTCTATTAAACACATATGCCCCAAACGGCTGTCGGCAAACTTATAGACAATTGGTCTGCCAAGCCAACGTGCAAGATAATAATTAACCAATGCACCAAGATCTGCACCTATAGTGGCAAAAACAACAACCATGAAAATATTCATGCTATCATCTGCCATTGCTTTCCATGCTGCTGGGGGCACAACCACCTCAGATGGAAAGGGTATGAAAGAACTTTCTATTGCCATAAATACTGTTACAACCCAATAGTTCAAATTCTCAAGTACCCATCTAAATAATTCTGCTGAATCCATTTAATTAAAATATTTTTTTTGCAAAGTTATTGCTTTTATACATAAAAAACAAGAAAGACACTGATTAAGAGCAAAATTCGTAGTATATTCCTATCATGCCCGGTAAATCAAAATTCCTGTAGTTCTTTATATATTCTCTGTACAGGTAATCCCATGACATTAAAATAACTGCCTTTAATAGAGGTAACACCTATATATCCTATCCATTCTTGGATGCCATAAGCACCGGCTTTATCTAAAGGTTTATAATGCTCAACATAATAGTTGATTTCTGAATCAGACAATGACTTAAATGCAACATCAGTTACAACGGAAAAATGCTTTTGCTTAACCAAAGACGTAAGACACACACCTGTAACCACGTGATGAACTTTTCCGCTCAACTCATGTAAAATACGTTTTGCGTCATCTAGGTTTTTAGGTTTACCTAAGACCTCATCACCTAATATTACAACTGTATCTGCTGTAATAATCAAATTATTTGGTTCTATTATGTTTTTATATGCTTCTGCCTTTTTTGTTGAAATATATTCAGCAATTTCCATGACTGGCATATCTTCAGGATACGATTCGTCAATACCTGGTATTACATGTATGTCAAAATCAAGATCTAGCCCGGCTAAGAGTTCCTTTCGTCTTGGACTATTACTACTTAATATTATATGATAATCCTTTTTCATAACATTATTCATAAATTACCATCCAAAGGCAACAGCACTATCAAGCCATTTACCCTGAGCCCTAAGAACCTGTTCAATTACATCACGGGCACAGCCATACCCTCCTCTATAATTGCTAATATATTTACTTATAGACTTGATGTCAGCACAAGCGTCTGCCGGACAACATGGACAACCACAACGTGACATAACCTCATAATCAGGTATATCATCACCCATATATAAAATATCTTCGTCTTTTAAGTCATATTTAGCCAAAAAATCATTATACACCTTTATTTTAACAGAACATCCCATAAATATATCGGTTACTCCCAAACGCTCATAACGTATTTGTACACTTTGTGTGGTTCCTCCTGTAAGTATTACTATACGCAGACCTTGTTTTACTGCCAACTGAATAGCATATCCGTCTTTTATGTTCACTGTGCGCATAGGTTCACCTGATAAATGAAGGGGTATTGTTTCTGCGCTTAAGACTCCGTCCACGTCAAATATTATTGCACGTATCTTTTTTAAATCATAATTAATCATTTATTATCTCCTTTCTTCTGTGCCACATGATGTATGCTTATGCTCATGCATTCATATATTTGTTTGAAAATAGGATTATCTCGTAACATTTCAGACTGCATTCTAATGATATTCTGATCATATCTAACAGCAGGCCCAGTCTGTGCCTCATCCGGTTTCATATGATGAACCTTGTTTGCAGTTTCTTCAATTAAAGGCAGCATTACATCATACGGTATATCATGTTTACCCAAAAGCTCTGAAGATATTTCATAGCAATGATTTACAAAATTACAAGCAAAAACGGCTGCCAGATGTAAATGCTTACGAGCCTCGGACGACAGGATATACACACGCTCAGATATGCTATCTGCTAAATGATGGGATGTTTCAAAGGCTAAATCATCAACACCTTCAACAAAGAAAGGTATGTTCTTAAAATCTAATAACTTAGTCTTTGAGAATGTCTGCATTGGATAAAGAACTCCATAATGTTGTGCCATACCCTTAAACACATCCAAAGGAACACTACCTGATGTATGTAAGAATATCTTATCGTCGCGCCCGTTACACAACAAAGGTATTATATCGGCAATAGCACTATCTTTTACTGAAATTATATAAACGTCAGCATCCTTTGTTACGTCTTCAATATTTATCACTGGAGCCCCGCCTAAAGCAGTTGCCAGTGTTGAAGCAGACTCAAATGTACGACTATACACCTGTAATATGTCATTGCCGGCACTATGCAGGGCATTTCCTAAATTCGTTGCAAGATTACCGGCACCAATAAAGACAATTTTCATCATTAAAATTTATTTATATGCACATTCTCCCATTTTAGAGCCTCTTCATCTTGCAAGGCACGGTCTTCATTTTTATGGCCAAATCCCACAACGCATAAAACATTGTAATTTTCAGGAATATCTAAAATACCTCGGATTACAGTATCGGCAGATGTTCCGTCAGACAAGCCACGTCCGCGCATCTGTGCCCAACAAGAGCCTAATCCAAGTTCTTCAGCCTGAAGCTGCATTGCCAAAGCAGCAATAGCTCCATCTTCAATCCAGCAGTCATTCTGTAAAGGCTCACCTAATACGACTATTGCCAAAGACGATTTTGCAAGAAATTTTGCACCCATGTCTTTCGCATCAGATAATTTTTCGATTGCCATCTTATCATCTACGACAATAAAGTGCCACGAACGTCGCCCCTTTGAAGTTGGTGACATCAATGCTGCGCGTAATATCAGCTTAACATCTTCTGAGTCTATTTCTTCGTTGGTAAAATTCCTGTAACTACGTCGTTTCTGAACTAATTCTTTAAAACTATTCATCTATGTAAATGCATTTGATTTATTAAAGGTCTGCAAAGTTAGACATTTATAATTCAAATCAAGACATAACTTATTGATTTTTAGAAAAGATTTATTATTTTTGCGGTATGAATGAAATAAAAATCGTCATTATTTCAAAAAGTGAGAACTTGCCGTCAATGCAATGCAAAAAATTGTTTCACAGCGACGAAATGTTTAAAATCATAGAAAAGACCCCTGGTCAAAAACCATATATGGTCATTGCATATGATAAAGAAAATATCGTTGCACACATGCTTGTAATGTTAAGGCGCAGGGGTTCATTATTTCCGCCATATCTCTTTACACAGGGAAGAGCGTATGGCGAAGGCGAATATTCTCCTGATTGCAATAATAAAGAAGAGATATTTGGCGAAATGCTGAAAAGCATCACAAGAGAATTACGCAAAGCTCTTTGCCTTTATATTGAATTCAGTGACCTCAGTACAAAAATGTTTGGATACAGCAAATTCAGAAATAATGGCTTTTTCCCTGTTCACTGGATGGAAATACACAATTCGCTGCATAGCATGAAACCAGAAAAACGACTCACATATAAAATGAGGAAATTACTTATTAATGCAAACAGAGCCGGATTAAAGACGAATATATCAACAACGGACAAAGAGCTAAACGATTTTTTCAAAATATTGAAGAATTATATTTCAATAAAGATCAGAAGATATATACCTGACATAAAATTATTTCGTGAAATGCTGAATAACGGATGCTGCAATCTGTTTACCACTACGCATAAGGGCACAATGGTTGGCGGGTGTATTTGTGTTTATTCAGAAAGTAATTGTTATATGTGGTATCTTGCTACCAAAAAGAATTTCTTTACGAAACGAACGAATGCAATAACCGCTTGGACTGCAATAAGACATGCATATGCCGAAGGGTACAATCATATTTATTTCATGGACGTAGGACTGCCGTTCAAAAGAAATAATTTTAGAGAATTCATATTAAGTTTCGGAGGTAAACCTGTCGGTACATACAGATGGTTCAGATGTTCAATAAAATGGATTAACAAGCTTCTTTCTTGGTCATACAGAGAATAATCATACCTGCTGAAAACAATAATCGTGAACAATCCTCGTTATATACGAGATGAAAATAAAACAATTATATATAACATTATTGATGCTTTTATGCGTTATAAGCATAAAGGCGCAGACGTTCACCCTGCAGGGAAAGGTTACTGACAGCAACATGAGTCCTGTGGAATTGGCAACTGTTTCTGTAATTGAGCAGGGAAAAATGACAATGACTAATCTGAAAGGAGAATTCTCGATACAACTGCGCTCAGCTGACAGTGTTGTTGTCAGATTCTCCATGGTTGGCTATAAGACAAAAACGCGAGTATTAAGACGCCCTAGAGGAAAACAGACTCTTCTGATTCAGCTATATGACGATAATCAACTCGCCGGAATAACTGTCACAGAAAAAAAGAGGCAGACCGGAAGCACCCAACAGCTTGAGACCAAGGATATAAAGAATACTCCAAGTGTTACAGGTAATGCCGTTGAAGAGCTTATTCAGTCACAGGCCGGTGTATCCACACATAGTGAGCTTTCTTCACAATATAACGTGCGAGGTGGAAGCTTTGATGAGAATAGTGTATATATTAACAATGTAGAAATTTACCGGCCTTTCCTGGTAAGAAGTGGTCAACAGGAAGGTTTGTCAATAATCAATCCTGACATGGTTGAATCAATTGGCTTCTCAACAGGTGGTTTCGAGGCAAGATATGGTGATAAGATGTCGTCTGTTCTTGATATAAAATACAAGAAGCCCAAGAAGTTTGAAGCTAACGTTGCAGCCAATCTTCTTGGCGCCAGTGCATTTGTTGGCTTTAGCACAAAGAAGTTTTCATGGAGCAACGGCATCAGATACAAGACAAACAAATATCTTCTTGGTTCACTTGATACAAAAGGAGAATATCAGCCTAACTTCCTAGATTATCAGACGTATCTTACTTATGAACCGACAAAAAATTGGTCAATAGAGGTTATCGGTGACATCTCAGAAAACCATTATAACTTTTATCCGGAAGACCGCGAAACAAAATTTGGCACAATGGAGAATGTCAAATCGTTCAAGGTGTTCTTCGATGGTCAGGAAAAAGACGTATTCCGCACATATTTCGGTTCATTGAGTATATCAAGAAAGTTTGGCGAGAAAACAAAGTTATCACTTATCGCATCTGCTTTTCATACCAATGAGCAAGAAAGATATGACATACAAGGCCAGTATTGGCTTACACAGACAGAAACGAGCGAAAACCTTGGCGTTGGTACATATATGGAGCATGCACGCAACTACCTTAAAGCGACTGTCAAAAGCATAAAGTTTGCTCTTGAACATAAGACAAAGAAGCATGACATCCAAGCCGGACTGACTTACAGAATAGAAAATATAACTGAAGACAGCAAGGAATATGAAATGCGTGATTCAAGCGGTTATAGCATCCCTCACACGGGTGAAGATCTTTATATGATTTATTCTCTAAAAGCGAAAAATACGCTTGATGCAAACAGACTGGAGACTTATATACAAGACACATGGCGTTTCAGCAGCAAAGGTGAACATACATTCTTTACGCTTAATTACGGAATAAGATTTAGTCATTGGAACTTTAATAAAGAAAGCATCATTAGTCCGCGAATATCTCTAGGTATAGTTCCGGCATTCAATCATGACGTAACAATGAGATTTGCCACGGGTATCTATTATCAGGCACCATTCTACAAGGAGCTCCGAGACACAACAACTATAAACGGAATAACATACGCCAATCTGAACAATAAGATAAAGAGCCAGCGCTCTATTCATTTTATTGCAGGCTTTGACTATCGCTTCAAGATGAAGGATCGTCCGTATAAGTTTACAGCAGAAGCTTACTATAAGGCCTTGTCGAATCTTGTTCCTTACACGGTAGACAACGTAAAGATTGTGTATGATGCCAGCCAGCAATGCAGTGGACATGCCATGGGACTTGATTTAAAACTTTACGGAGAATTTGTACCTGGTACAGACTCATGGGTAAGCCTTTCGCTAATGAACACCAGAATAAATATTAACGGAAAGAGTATACCTCTGCCAACAGACCAAAGATATTCGTTAAATCTATTCTTTACCGATTACTTCCCTGGAACAGACAGATGGCGGATGTCACTTAAATTGGCATTTGCCGATGGTCTTCCTTTCGGTGCACCTCACAGACAACTTGACGAGCAGCCTTTCCGTGCCCCTGCGTATAAGCGTGCAGATATCGGTATGAGTTACAGGCTTTTGAACAATGAGAAAGGTGACCGCAAGTCTATTTTCAAGAATATATGGCTCGGTATTGACTGTCTTAATCTTTTGGGTATAAATAACGTCAATTCATATTATTGGATTACAGACGTAACCAATCAACAGTATGCCGTACCTAATTACCTTACCGGACGGCAGATAAACATCAAAGCATCATTTGAATTTTAAAAGCAAGGATGCATAAGAGCAATAAATAAAAACAGATTTGGCAATTTTAGGCTAAGTACAAATTGCAATTCGGAATCAGATATGATTAGCATGTTACATGCCTGATTTCATAAAAATATTTGTTCTTATGCATCCTTTCTTATATTTTATATTTTCCGGCATAAACACAAAATGTCTTTTAGTTCTCTTTTATTTTGCTTTTAGTCAAAATTGCATTAATTTTGCAATTATGATTAACTTGCGTGTCTTGTGAAACAAAAGCGTGCATTTAAAGTGTATGCTCACAGCACGTCAACAATATTTCAAACTCATGACCGAGAACAAGAAACTGATATTGTCGCTTGGAAGCAATTACGATCAGGAGCGAAATATCATAGAAGCAATATCGCTGCTAAACAAGATGTTCGCCAAAAACGATATAGTTTTCAGCAGACAGATGTGGACCGATCCTATAGACATAGAATCGGATAAATTTCTTAATTGCATGCTGTTCACCTATACTTCATGCGGACTTGATGAAGTGGAACGTAGCATAAAAGAAATTGAATGTATCTGTGGCAGGAAAAATGATGAGAAAGACAAGAATATTGTAAAGATTGACATTGACATCCTGCTATATGGCGATAAAAGACTGCACGACAAAGACTGGACACGCGGATACGTGAAGGAATTGATGAAAGAATGTCCTTTCTGAAAGTTGCAGACGAAACAACTTAATTGATTGAATATAAACTTTTTACATAATATATTATGAAAAAATATAGCGTAAATATTTTAACGATATTGTCAATGCTCCTATTCTGTGCCACGAACGGATTTTGTCAGACATTTGACGAGTATTTTACAGATAAGACCCTGAGAATAGATTATATATTTTCAGGCAACGCAAAGCAACAGACTATAAGTCTAGACAAACTAAACACTATGCCACGATGGTATGGCAAAAGGCAAAGGTTAGCCCAGGTTCCCGTTGAAGGCAATGGCCAAATAACAGTCAGGCCACATAATTCGGACAAAATCATATACAGAAACTCCTTCTCTACCCTGTTTCAAGAATGGCTGTCATATGATGAGGCAAAAACTACAAGCAAATCATTTGAGAATGTTTTCCTTGTACCAATGCCCAAGGATACCATCGATATTACAGTTGATTTATATAATAACAGGCGTGAAAAAAGTGCTACGTTTACACACACAGTTGCTCCTTCCGACATACTTATAAGGCACATTGGTGAGCATGATATAACTCCATATAAAGTTATCCAGCAGGCAGCTGACACAACCAAATGTATCCATATTGCATTTGTTGCCGAAGGATACACAAAAGATGAGATGAATGTTTTTCTCAACGATGTAAATATTGCCACAGAAGCACTCTTTGCCCATGAGCCTTTTAAGTCTAAACGTAAGTGTTTTAATATAGTAGCGGTAGAATCAGAATCAAAGGAAAGCGGAACAAGCGAACCTTCAAAGGGTATATGGAAGAATACGGCACTGCACTCTCATTTCGACACATTCTACAGTAACAGATATCTTACGACCTTAAATATTAAAGAACTCCATGATTGGCTTGCAGGCATCCCTTATGAGCATATCATCATATTGACAAATACAAACGAATATGGTGGCGGCGGTATTCTCAACTCTTATGTTCTGTCAATGACACATCACAAACAATTCAAACCGGTCGTTGTACATGAGTTTGGCCATAGTTTCGGAGGTCTTGGCGACGAGTATGCTTACGAGCAAGAACAGATACCGATGTATCCTCATGACGTAGAGCCATGGGAACCCAATATCACCACACTGAAAGACTTTCACGGCAAATGGGAGAACCTGATAAAGCCAGGAACCCCTACCCCAACTCCAGAAAGTACAGATCCACAAATAATACATAACAGGGTCGGACTATTTGAAGGGGCCGGTTATAGTCTCAAAGGTGTTTACCGAGGCGTGCAGGACTGCAGAATGCGCACAAACGAAAATCCTGAATTTTGCATCGTCTGCCGTAATGCCCTAACCAACTTGATTGACTTTTATACAAAATGAGATATTTACTGATTCTGATATTCTCATTACTAACATTGCAAAGTCATTATGCTGTCGGACAAAGCAACAAATCAGACTCAAAAATATTGGAACGTGCCTTAGACTATTTTGCAGGTGAAAAATATCATGAGGCGTTGTTGCTACTGAAAAAGCTTGATGAAAAGTATAATCTAAATCCTAGGTTCAAGGCATATTTGGGCGTCTGCTACTTTCATGAATTCGATTATGAAAAAGCATGCAGTTATCTTGATGAAACGATAAATCAGCTCGATGTATATTCGCCTGCAGAGAGAAGTGTCTATTATAATGTTGCCGCTGAAAGCCATTTCATGCTTAACGAGTATGAAAAAGCAATTCCTTTATACGAAAAGAAACTGCTGGTTTGCTGCAATGAAGAAAAGGGCGACATATACTACAGGCTTGGCTTCTGCTATATGTTTAACAGCAAATGGGAATGTGCAGCTGAATATTTCAAGTCCGCCATGAGCTATTACACCACTTTCAATGCAGGGCAGAAAACTACAAGAATGGCTCAGCTCGATAAGATGATTAAAGGATGTGAGGAATATGCAGGCAAGCTATAATTACAATTTAAAGATATTGCCGGATATGTTTGTGCATATCCTGCAATATCTTTTATATCTTCATTATTTGCAAATAACGTTCTTTACAAGAATATCATTGTTCATTTGAAATTTATAAAATTTTTATACAGAATGTTGCAAGATAATGGGCTATATCAAGAAATAACAGACGGTATGGCAACATATATAAAGTATAAAATGTACTTAATGAATAAAAATACACATCAGATCCAATAAATTATCATTATTATTGCTAAAAATAAATTTTAATCATATCTTTGTAGAAATTAATAAGCGGACTCCATGATGAACATAGCAAAAAGTAAAATACTGCAATTGACGGAAAAATATGCAACGTCCTCACATATAAATTTTATAGTCAGAAGAATATTCTTCTTCTTTATAATTATCGGAACTATGGCAATGCTATTCTCTTTCACATCTATGCCACATAAAAGACTTGCAGATGAAAGAGAAGATTCTGTAGCACAGGATGAAGACTCCGTAGTGTCGGTAATCGCATGGTTTAATAAAAATGACACCATGACATATTGGATAAATGAGAGCACATGGGATATAAGAAAAGGTGACACAATAAAGACAGCCGGAATAAATACTAAAATTATGATAACCGTAACAGACTCCACCAAGAAGGGATATGATATGGAATATTCCTTTCTTGACTTTAAAACTGATTCTGTTAAAGATTCATGGAAACAAAATCTCCTAAATGAGGCACTTAATAAATATAAAGAAGCAATAAAAGGCACAACCATAAAATTCAGGACAGACATATATGGCAAAATTATCAAATATGATAACCTTAATGAGATAAAAAAGCAGTCAAAGCAGCTTTTCATGGAAACTATTAAAGAGATGTCTATCATTGATAGTTTGGCTGTTGCAGGTATTGATCTTAAAACTTTATTAAAAGATGTTGACGCGGATAGACTTGTACAAGGATATATAGATGAACTTGAGTTGATGTTTAAACATCACGGGACGACATATAACATCGTCAGTATAACAAATCATTCAGATGCCACTGAAGATGATTATGAAACAGACTCCTATGTGTCTGTTTCGGAAAACAATGAAACTTATGACTACAGAATCGTGGTCGACGTTAACAATTACATTCCGAAAGATGACATAAAGGCTATAATCGAAGGGGTGGCCAGTGCTTATTTGGATGAAGATAAATTTAATGAGGTTAAAGAGGATATGGATGAAAATTTTGATAAGCAGGTATCAGATGATTTACTATATAATACTTATCTTTCAATAGACTATTTCTATGACGGCTGGCCCAAAGAAATAATTAAGCAAGAGAAAAGAGTCATAGGTAAGATAGGAAAGCTTTCTCAAAAATATATCACGTGGGACTACCGTAGTGTCAGACATTAATTTCAATACAGAAAACTAAATTTAAATTTTCTTTTTGATACATGAGACGACGTTTTTACTGTCATTATGTCATTCTCGTTTTGTCATAAATTCCTGCAAAATTAGAAAAACAAGAACCTTAAAATATGCTGATTAGGTAAAATATATTTACGTTATTAAATAGTCGTCCCTTAAAAAGATTATTATCTAC
>UMDN01050839.1_pt1 | contig 20717 bp, 21 predicted proteins | sample 1964491 | NCBI WGS metagenome assembly UMDN01 (sample SAMEA4835994, study PRJEB28245) | human gut metagenome | biome: gut microbiome; material: fecal sample | place: Denmark | collected 2008 | reverse complement strand
TTTTTGGCGATTGTCTCCGCTTTCTTATCTACATCGGACTCACGCATCTCCTTCGCCTCATTGTCACCGATTACAACCTCGGCGAACTTTGGCTTGCTGTTTAATTGTTTCTTGCCTTGTACCATAATTTGAATTATTTAAAATCATGGTGCAAAGGTACGAAACTTTATCTAGGCACACAATACGGCATTCACCGAATACTTACGATACTTTTCCACCATCTGTCCAATGCTAACATTATGCAACTTTGCATAAAGCTCAGCTCCACGATATATATTGCTATCTACACTAATCGTATTCATAATTGCATCGTAAACCACCAATACAGCGTCCTCACTATTTATCAGCGGGTTAGCCGTACCAGTATTTTTGAATAAAGTTTTGATTTTCTAAAATTTAACAATCAAGCGACGGCTTGGGATGTCTTCGTTACCTCAGCATCCGTACCATCTTCAAAATGGCGAACATGGTCACATGGTAGGAACGAGGCATCAACCTCCTCGCCACAAAGAATGCGAGTAAGGATATCCTCAATGTACTCACCAAAGTTCACTTTGTTCAATTTGCAACTTTCCAACAACCCGAACATAAACGCCAAATTCTGGGCTGAGAAGTGACTTCCTGTCTGAAGCCAATTGCGTCTTCCCATAGCGATATGTCTGAAACATCTCTCTATGGCTATATTGTGCATGTCAATTCGGCCATCCGAAAGGAATGTTCGGAAGGCATCTTCGTCATCAAGTATGTAATCTACGGCTCTGTGAACCATCTGACCATATTTGTCACCTGCAGCACGCATCTTTTTGAGCATTTCCATTCTCGAATCTACCAAATAGGCATCCACCAAATAATGGCGAGCGTGGAACCAACAGGCCTGGCGCAACAACTCTTGTCCTTCCAAGTCTTTGACTATAGCTGGATATTGAGGAGCTCTGTCTGCTACGAAACCTACAATGGAAGAATCCTTGAAGATTTTCTCTTCTTGCAACATGTGGTCGCGGGTAACCTCATCATAGAGCATCACACAAAGCGTTATATACAGAACAAATTATTCCGTGATTGCCTTGCTGCGATACCTGCCGAGCAAAAGGCAGAGTTCGATTTGTCTTTCGGTATTATTAATTATCTTCACCTTTTGATATTAATGAGTCCTTTGCTTCATCTGATAATTGATCATAAAGTTTAGCACAGACAGCTTCGCTATCCTTATGTTCAGCAATATACTTGATAACATATTTCATTATGCGATAGCTTTGATTTATCAAAGGCATATAGAACTTCGAATTGTTATATACCAATATTCGTGAAGCAGAATCATTCAAGAAAGCATACTCAATAAAGTTCTGCACAAAGGTATCCACATTTGGAATCTCCGTATCAAGTTCAGGTATATAATGTACAAAATACTTAAATTCGTCAATACTAGCATGACGACTTCCTACCGTGAAACTATTTCTTGCCTGATTTACCAATGGCAGATAATCTTCTTCATTTATTTTCTCAACAAGATTTTCCACAAATTCATCTTGAATCAAGCTAACATCATGATTAGTATAATATTGTTCAAACACCTTTTTCAGTTGTTGTAAAACGTATCCATCAGTATGTGCCCAAACATTAGTTCCCAGGAACGCATCAACAAACAACTGCCAATACCCATGAACAACCGCCCCATTCGAGTTAACCAAATCTGGCTTATGTTTTTCAAGGTATTCTCTACCAATAGTTACAATCCATTTAACAATAGCACTATCTGATTTCTTCAAATACGGGAATATGTCACTTGAAACATAACTGGTAAAGTCCTCTTTTACTTCATCTCTATCTTCTTTCAATATAGAATTAACATATAGACTGAAGTAATCAAGAATTTCATTCCATGGCAAAGTTGTAGAAACTTGAATGGCACTAAAATCTTTGATTTTCTTTACAATATCTAAACTACCAACAAGATGTTGCTGAATTATTGATTTTGCCAGTTTTTGTCTAACACTATAAACACTATCCAAGTTGATAAAAACATCATTGAAACATTCGTATTTTACACTAACTTTAGCTAAATCCTCTATATTTGCATCATCAACATCAGGAGTCTCCGTTGCCCAAATCATTAATAGGAAAACAAAATCCCAATATCCCGATAGACGAGAATACAAATCTTGTCCATAAACATCAGAATAAAGATTGCTTATCACCTTTGCCTCTGGAAGTTCTATTTTTGGAACTGGCTGCTTCTTTATTATACTATAGACAAATGACTCAAAATATAATAAAGTACATATATTATCCTTTTCAACTTCTCCTGCGCTGATTAGTTTCTTACAAAACTCCAATAGCTTAAGAAAATCATAATTTGAATCATTAGCTAGATATTCAACAAGGTTTGGAATCTTGCATGTTTTCAAATTGGAATCAGCCAAGAAAGCCATTAGTTCATTGCTAGAAGTGCTCAAGTTGAAATCAAGATAATTATCTTTCGCTACATGAAGATAATCCCAGAACACTTCGGCAGTAGTTTCTACTTTATCGCAAGTTGAAAAATTATATTCAATATTATTGTCATCAACGAATTGGCGCAATTCATTCATTGCGTTATAATAATCTTTTCCTTTAAAATTATTATAGTGCTGTAGCTTATAAACTACATTTTCAACTAGTTTATATTTATATTTATCAGAACAATGTGACAATAATAGTCGAGGCTCATTACTAAATGATTGTCTGTCGATATCATTTTTCTTCCATTGGTTTGCCAACCAATCCCATTTATGGCGAACATTGGGTTTATCAGCATCTGAAAGTTTATCTTCAGACAAATTGCCCAAGCCTAAAATATACTTGTTTACCAAAGTCAGAGGTGCATCATTTATTACATCCGTTAAGACCGTCACAAAATGAGGCTGAGTTGCAAATTCATTGATATCACGATTATCTCTCTGTTCAAAATAGGCACGTAGATAATTACGCATTGGCAATTGTTTGGCAAGTTCGTCATTAGTCAACCCATATGCGAGTTTAGTAAGATTTACTTTAGTTCGCTCTTGATGTACAAACAATGCTTCAACATCTTCAAAAATAGCATTACTCAATAAATATGCATCAAGTTTCATATTCCCTCTATGATGCTTAGTTTTTCGGCATACATATAAAGCTATATCTGCTAAAGGAATCACATTTCCCCACATTCTAACCAATGCAACCATCTGATTTAGGAAATAAATAACATCTCTTGGATTTGGATCATGATTCAACACTCTGAAAATCTGATTGATTTTATTTTCATCCTCATGATTCCCGAAAGCCTGTTCAAAATAGGATTTAAAAAGAAGTTCATAATCAGATATTACAGGAGGAGATACACGATACACCATTGAGAACGTCTTTTTTATAAAATTATCACCAGACTCTTCTTCACTCTCTGAAAAAGCAGCGACAAGACGTTTCTCGTCATAAGGGATTATAACCCAAATATTTCCAAAAACTTCACCAGCAAAGAAAGCGTAGATAGAGCTCCACAATTGCCTTACTTTTTCTGGTGACAAACGATCCATATTATCAAAAACAAGGATTAGTTTTTGCTTATGATTGGCATCGATATAATCGGATATAGCTTGCATCCAATTTCTAAATTCCTGGATGGAAGGTTCTTCGTTACTCACATATTCCTCAGTCACTTTTTCCGCATCTTCCTTCGTAACCCAGTGCTTCAAAAAGTTCCAAGAACAACTGCTCATGGCAAAAGCACCAATAAGTACTAAACCCATAAAATAAGGAGCAAGTAATAAAACCCAATAGATATAACCGTTATCATCATCAAATCTGTCCGAACAAATTGTCGATGTGACATTTGCGATACAAACTACTGCCAACATAACCAGAGTAAAAGAGCTTACTTTAACGTTTGGCTTTGTCGTTGTGACAGTCTTATTAGACAACAAATAACTAAGTAGAGAATTCCAGCTATCTTCTTTTTCATCTCCATTGCGAAGCCTAACTTTACCTTTACCTACTAAGAATTCTTTCTTTATGAGTTCCGTTGTAAGCACTTCCAGGATAGATCTACGCTGCAAATCTTCTTGATGCCCCCAAGCATCATACGTAAAGAGATAGTAACTTCTATCAAAACCTGATATATCAGAAAGTTGCTTGATTACATTTGACTTACCTGAGCCCCAGTCTCCTTCTAGTCCAATAATATGAGGCAGATTCTTCACATTATTAATTGACTCATATATAGCCTTAGCAACTAACTGCTGTGATTTACCCTCGAAGAAATCCTTACCATGAGGAGAATTAGAAATAAATTCATTCATATCACATAAGATTTATATATTTTATACATATTCATCAAAGAGAGAAACCTCTTCTATGTCGATAATCGGAGTTAACTCTTCCCTCAACTCATTATTACAAATACTGGTTTCCGGAAAACCTGACTTGATGTTTGCTGCCACCCATTCATTATTCCAAAGATGTACATCCGGAGTATTAGCAACGATCTTACATATTTTTTCCGAATACTCAATCGGATGAGGCAATTTAAAAGTGATTCGCTGTAGCCATATTTGCAATTCGCCAATATTAGTTAACCTCTGAAACTTCTTATAAATAAACTCTACAATCTTTTCGCGTTCATCTGTAGTTGAGAATTTATCCAATAAGAAGCTGATTATTTGCAAAATATTCCGATATGTTTTGGGACTTTCCAATGCAATATCGGTGAAGATAGAAATCAAGACCAAAGCATTCTCCTGCTCTGTGAACTTTTTCACCATTCTTTTTGCAAACGAATTCAGCAACTTTACTAATGTACCTGAGTCTGGATAATGTTTTCCGAACTGTTGTATATAGAGTGCTTCTTGCTGTAAGCTTGAAGCCAAAGTCAACACATGGTGTCGACTTTTATGATAAAACGGAGATGCAGATAGATAACCTATTTTATCTGGTTTGATAGAATCTGTAATAATATCCTCTGAAAATTTTGTCTTCTTTGAATTTAGCTGTAGATTAAAATCACCTAAGACTTCATGAAGCAAAAAAGCTATACGTTCAACTTGTTCCTTAGAATTAGCAAATATACGATAATCATCTCTATATCGAAGAATCTTATAATCTTCTATTTTCTCTCTTCTAATTCTCAAGCTGAGAATTTTATCTGCATAGCCCAATATCATTTCAGCTATAAAGTCAAATAACGTACTTCCCTGAGGAATTCCATTCGTCTGTCCATTTTGCATTCCCTGAATATACGTATCAATCACATTCCCTAAAAGTCCATGTTTTCCTTTTTTTATCTTAGCCTTATTCTTACCCATCATCGCCCATGCAATAGAATGAGTGTACATTGAAGGATAGCAATTAGTAATATCTGTTACCAACATATATCGAAATTGCAATGCCAATTCTAAACTTCTTTGTTCCATTCCTTCCCACCAAAAAGATACAGCGGCAGCTTGATGCGATTTGTCGGATTCTGATTTTACTTTTGGAATACCGGCAACTTCTATTTGTGGAACAGAGAACTTTTTAAAGCGAGTTAATATTTCATTCCATGCATTCTTTGTAGTCATTTTTTTAACCAACAAATAATAAAGAAAAGGATTCGCCAATTGTATAGATCGATAAGAATACATAGCATCCTTTTTCTTCAAAATTTTATAGTTTACGCCTTCAAAACTAGAAGGCATAGCTTTTGGTTTTGCCAATATGTCTTCCAATTCTTTGTTTTTGACTTGTTTTTGAACAAAAGACAGAATATCACCAAATTCTATATATTTCGGCAAATTCATGTTACAATAATTTTCTGATTCCAGAAAATACTGTCTAGCCTTCGTAAAAGATAAATCCAAGACTGTTTGCATACGAATGATTATTGATTTTTTGGAGCTTCCACCAAATCCACTTTATTCACTTTAAAATATCTCTTTACTTTGCTTGAATTACAAGAATCGCAAGTTGGCGTAATGTAAAGAGCCGATGTATCCTCACATGAACGCACATGTGCTCCATGTACCCTTGCTGTTGATACAACTTTACCACAGGAAGGACAAATAAATGTTTGTTTAGACAAATCTATCTGCGATTTTGGCTCATGATTTTCTTTCCAATATTGAATCATGCTTCCTTCTGTTAAAATATCATCAGCATTAACCACATAGGTTTCAAAACTGTAACGTCCCATACCAATAGCATCAGACTTTGAAATACCAGGAGCAAAACGTCGAAATGTACATTTTATATTATCAATATTATCCCCACCGTTATCAACTACAAGCCAAAAATCCCCATCACAAGGTGCATTTAAATCAATGGGCATTTCCATAGGGAAATGAATCCCCTGACGTTTCCATTTTTTATATGCCTGGAATTGTTCATCCGTGAATAAATGAGCATACAAATAAGATACATCAGCCTTCAATAATATCAATTCACCCTTTACACAACTTGAAAGTTGCACTGCATAATAATTTTCCATACTTATAATATATTAATGATCAAGCAGATAAATAAAAATGCTAAACTAATAAAACTTTGAAAATAGCATTATGTTATTCTAAATAAAGGATTATATATTGCACCCCAGACGGTCCCATCCCGCACAACCATGGCGAAGACCGCTTTGGTCCGCCAACCTTATAGCGTAGCGGTTCTGAGCACCGGAGGGCGGTTACAGTCTCTCGTCCCTGAGGGTTTCTGTCCCCCAGACCTGGGGGAACCGAAGGGGGCGTAAAGACTATTGAAGAGAGGCTTGGTGAGAAAGGTGGAGCCTTTCTTAAGGGTAAGGAAGGAAGGACGGGTAGGTTTTCGAAAAACGGGCTACTAGGCTCCATCACCGAAAAGTAGCTTAAAAAATGGGAGAGGGATCCGTTCGCCCGTATATCTATTATCTTATTCCATGTATCTTCTTCCATACAGCAAACCAAGTTCTGAACAATGGTTCGCTCAATGCCTCGGTAGGATAATACTTTGCGAAGCGTAAGTTACGCAAACTCATTCTGAGATAGCGATGAAGTTTGCCTTCATTCTCCTTGCTTCCAAGTCGAGTGTCATATTGACCAAAATTGCCTCCTTGCATGATTTCAGCCAACAAAAAACGACCTTCATTCACATCAATAGGTGCAATCATTTTCGCCTCAGGTAACCCCAAAACTTCATGCAGCACATACATCACAGCCCCAGCAAACTTCCATAAACCAAGATATTTCAGTTCACGTTGCAATGCCGTCAGATTCTTCACTCTTCACTACAACAAAGTAGTAGTCTATTAATTGCCGTAAACCAATACCCTCAGTGAACACATGGCGATAGAGGTGAGAGAGGATATATATAACATTGAAGTTCATCGTTGGCACTGTAATTTCCCCATACCCATCTGGTAATGTAACTACATTCGAACATTGCAAATCCATTACCTTCCCGAACCATTTCTGCATCCTGCTATTATGAATAGGGAAAAACATATATGAAGGAGTAAAATGCACCTCTATTGCCGTTTTCATCACAGGAAAGTCCACATGGTGATAGCGCATCACCTGATTCGGGCACACATTATTAATATATTGCATCACTCGTTTCCTGGCACCAGTGAGATAGATGTCTATATCTCCAGGCGTTCTCATATAAGGGTCAGGATAAAGCAACGCATTCCCCTGCCCCTTCAAGATACAGTTAGAAAAGCCCTCGTTCTCGAAGTTCTTGCAAACTTTTACGGAATCCTGAAAAGTCTGATATTCTGCTTTCGAATCATTTCCGCCATCACCATCCATTGCATCAGTATCTTCTGCTCTGGCGCCAACTCCTTTGGCAATCGCCGGATGCCATAAAACAGAACACCAAGCAAGGCTTGTTTCTTGACAATGACATATAGCACTTTCCAATCCGCATCCTTTACCGAGGCAGGTATTTCCTTGGCAGAACCAATGCAGAATCGCAAGAAATCAAAGAAAATCTTTTGTTGTTTCAACATAAAGTTGTACTTTTGCACGTATGAAAGATAAATTACAAAGAGCCATCGGCCATATTATACCGACGCTCCTATTCATCATATTACTTCCCATATCGGTAGTCTTCACCCCCATTCACTGGCTGTACAAGATTATCCGAAGATTTTTTCTGCGATAAATCTTGCAGGAAACAGCAAGCCTGCCATCACATAACGCTTACGGGTATGCGGTTCCTTCCACATTCGATAAACAAAGCGGAGATTTGTTTTATCCACCCATGCAGGATAGTAATCTATCTCATTCTTGGAAGTCTGATGAATAAATCCACCACAGGTAAATCCGACACCCTGATAACCGGCATTCTTCACCTTAAGCAGGAACTTCTCTTGCATCAAGGCTCCCATTCCAACAATCAGAAAGTCGGGATTCAATTTGGCGATATACTTAGCCTCAACATCCATTTCGCTTTCTGAAGCAAAGTAACCATTACGATAACCTGCAAACTTCACCTTTGGATACCGCTCACGGAATATCTCCACAGCCTTCTCCACCTGTTCCTGCTTAGAAGCCACAATATAGATGGTCTTTCCATGTTCCTCTGCATACGAGAACAACTCCGGTGCCATCGAAGTCATATCAAAACTTCTTCGAGTCACCAACTTGCCATAAACCAACTTGATGGCTTTCACCAGCAAACCACCATCGGCAAATATACCATCCATCTTACTAAACAGCTCTTTATTATCCAGAGCTGTGAGATAAGAAACAGGATTGAGGAAAGTATAAACCTTACCATTTGTTTCAAAGATCTGTTCTATTCCATGTCGATTTGTAGAACAAATACTTGAAACTAATATTGATTTTATCATATTCTTGAATTTTCATTTAATACGAATACCTCAGCCATCCGAATCCCTTCGCTTCCTTTATCTTCATGATTACCTCGGAAGCCAAGAAGCAGAAAATGATTGTGAAGACAAACAGCATAGGTCCATTCTCCCAACCAAACAACTGCTTTGGAATCTTCTTAAAGCAATCGTGGATTACATAGAAGTGTATGCTGTAAGTTCTGAACTTGCGATACAACTGCGGATGCTCTGGCAACAGCCATGTATAAGCAGCAACAAACAAGGCCACGACACAAAGAATATTCGGCACTACAGGCACGTAGAAAGTCAAGACAAAGAGCAATAATGCAGCTATCCATGCCCAGCAATTTCTCACATTTTCCATCCCAGCAATTATCTTCTTGTTCGCCATTGCATATCCTATGGCAATCCAAAGCAAGCCCGATGGGAATGACAGCCAAACTCCATCTATGCCAACATATTGCTTATACCATTCATTTACCACCAAGAAGTTATCTGGAAGAAAATGACTACTTGTAGCAAACTGATATGCAACAAAACATATCATTAATCCTATCCATTCTTTAGCAACTTTCATTATCAAAGTCACCAATGAGACACCTATCAACAATGCTCCCAAGAACCAACTCGCATCAAACATGCTTCCGAAAAAGAAATCCCTCACAAGGTGAAGAGGAGCCCATACTGACATCGGATGGAAGTAGTTCTTTTGGATATAGATAATAGGACTCCATACCACACACCAAAACAAGTATAATAAGCAAAGCCGCTTCACAAAATTAAGCACCAATCCTAGTTGTTTCTCTTCATACCTTGCCTTTCTAAAGAAAAGGAAAGAAGAGATAACAAAGAAAGTCGGAACAGCCATACTTTCAAGTGGTTGTATTATGTACTCCCGCAAAATGGGGATAATAATGGAGCCATGAATATAAAAGCAAAACACATATTAGAGGACAAACAAGGAAGATATTCCTCTTTTCTAAAAGCGCTTTTACATTTCTTTCTTGAAACTTCCATAACATACCTAAAACCAACGAATAAGAGCTTCTATACCAGTATTGAGGCATCCATATTTGCCCCATTTGTATTTGTGTTCAATATTGATTTTATTGTAACACCAACGAACATTGCATAACCGTTATTGGCTGCAAACAAGAAATTCTTTTCCATCTTATAAAATTTTGTTGATTATTTTGTTTATTACATCCTTATCTACATTGATGTCAAACTTCCTTGCGAACAAGCATCCTGACTGTATTACATTTTCGTAGTCATCCATCGTCAAAGTCTTTGGTGATGGATTGTCAGGACTAAACACCACATACCTCATGCAGCCTTCCTTTGCGAAAGTGAACTTTGGATTTGCCGATAATATCATCTGCTTGTAATGTTCATCTGGAGATGTAGTATACTTAAACACATAACGATATTTTGGATATTTGGCTACTATTTCCTTAATTGCCGAAAAGGTAAGACTACACCAGTTTGCTCCATAAGCATAATGCAAAGACGCATTTTTCAAGCGATTTACAAAAAGGATTTGTGGCAATAGCAACAATCTCCTAATGAAATCAACCAAAGGTCTGTTTCGCCTATATCTCACTAAAAAGTGATAATATTTTAACCGTTTTTCAAATTGCTTCGGTTGACGTATATCAATAAATTCATCTTCCCGCTTATCAAAGAACTGGTGGATATAATCTTGACTTACAATAGGAAGGTCTACCCCTGAAATAAAATGTACTCTACTATACTGTATTTGGGGATTAAGTACTGCTTTAAACAAATTATATTCAGCATCGACTTGCGTTATATCGCTCCATCTCACATCTACACTTTTCGCATAATAAAGTTTGGAGTATTGCAACTTGATATGCCCCCCCTATATTTTCAAAAGAAGCAATAGACTTTGCATCAATATGCAGGAATATATCATTCCTTGCATCATCCAGCACATCTAAAAGCATCTGCAACTGTTCCCAGCCACCATGCGCCATGATGCAGTATGCATGTTTACTTGTTGTTTTCATTTTTTAATCTGTCATATTCTGCAAACTGGACTATTTTATCATTTTGTTTTTCCCATGACAATGTATGCGCCAAAACTAAGTCTCTGAAAGAATTGTCCTCCACACCTCTCTTTATCAATTTTGCCAATTTTCTTTCATCATCATGTATTTCTGTAGAGAAATCAGCTTGTAAAGTAGTACTATCGAATATACACTGCTCCCAAACCGACTTGTCATCAAACATCTCTTCTGGTATAGCTTTTCGAGTGCCAACAAAAGGAATACGAAGCGCTGACACTTCGGCAAGTACTATAGGAAAGCCCTCAAAAATGCTGGACAATACGAACAAATGGGAATGAGACATGTACTTGTAAGGATTGGTATTAAAAGGCAGGAAAACAGTTTTACTCTCAATCTTCAAATCTTTCGCCAACTGCTTCAACTTGTCCGTATAGTCACCATTTCCCATCAGCACAAGGCAAACATCTTCGCTGTTTTCCTTGAGATATAAGGAAAAAGCCTTCAATAATTTCCATTGTGCCTTTTGATCAGAGAATCTTCCTATGTTCATGATGTATTTCACATCATCTCGTAAGGTAAAATTATCTACCACCTCCATCGACTTGTCTTTAATATCTCTTCTATCCACATAATTATTAATCACGCTGATATTCTCCATTCTCACGCCAAACGAAGATACTAGATCGTCTTTCACCTGTTTTGACACAGCTACAACATGAGGGCATCTGTTGTACATCCATCTAATCATGGAGTACAACACCTTTCTGACAATCCCAGACTTCACTTTAGTGTATTGGATAGAAAGCACATTATGAACCGTCAGTACTCTGGTTGCTTCCGAATGAACCAAACTTGCCAACAAGTTACTCTTTTCTAAAAAAGAGAAAATCACATCAGGTTTATACTCTACAACAATCTTTCTTAACTTTTTAAACATAGAAAACTGTTTCCAAGTTTTTTTCAATAGATTATCTTCATCTTCGCTTGAAGCATAAACCACATTGAGCCCCTTTTCCAACGGACTACTGCCTTTGGCACCAGTCAAACAAAACACCATCACTTCCTGCCCACTGCTCATAAGATGATGATAATAATCAACCAAAATTCGTTCAGCACCACCTGTGGCAATATGGTCGATAACAAGAATAAATTTCATATTAGTGTAATTTTTATAGACTTTTATTATAAACCCTACTCTCCCTACATTAATTCCCCAAACATCTCTTCCAGGCTTGCCTCATACCCTCCTGGGAAGGGACTGGGCTCATTGGGGTACGCCTCATGATACACATCCCTCAACTTGCGACACGTCTTCGTCTTGTGGGGATACACATCGTTCATTAACTCTTTTAACGCCTCACTGACGTTTAAAAATCCTTCTATCGTTAACAAATATCAATATCAAATGTGTTGTTCGTAAGATATATTAAAAACGTACCTATATACTCAGGTACACTTTTTATCGACTTTCAGATTATTTTTCTTAACTTTGCGACAGAAACGGAAGGGAGACTACCGCAGATCTCGCAGATTAACGTAGATACCCCTTTATGACTTCAGCTGAAGCTGAAGCGCCTTATAAACTGGCTCATACTCATCTTCACACAAATCAAGACTATCTTCATTTGGTTCTGCTGGTGTCCAATTTTGCAAAATAAGTCCATTCAACAAAAACAAACCATAACTTTCAATCAATATAGTATAAGGATGGTCATTCAAGAATTTCCAAATTTGTTTTCTTGGTTCTCCTTTTACATAATTGCATATATCCCTAATCATTCTACGTTGGGCTGTATTATCCGTTAAGGCATACTCCACCTTATAGAAATTCTTAACTATAAAATTTAGAATGCACATCGAGGGAATACCTTTCAACAATTTATGTACATCAACTGTAGCATAATCATCGTAAAGACAATCATATGTTAATGCGATATAAGTTTGGGGAAGAAATCTTTCTGATTTTTTAATACTCATATTTTCTTTATTTTCACTACCTTAGCTGGTACACCAGCAACAACAACATTATCAGGAACATCTTTTGTCACTACTGCACCAGCTGCTATTGTCACATTATTACCAATTCTTATTGGGCCCAGAATTGTTGCACCAGTTCCTACATAACAATTGTCTCCTACGAAGATTTCTGTTCCATCAATTGGATGAGCTCGGCCAAAAAGAACCATTGGAAGAACTGTACAATTCTCTCCTATATGTACCCATGAATCTATCCTAATAAAGCCTGGATGCACTATGAAGAAGCCTTTACCAACAGCATTTAGTCCAATATACATTCCATATTTCAGGCACATTCTACGATGCTTCAAGAAATGGTACGCATACATCAACTTGCCCCCCCATTTCTCCGAATGAGCCTTCCAATATTCTGCTTTTCTTAAGTTTGTCATATACTTCCTAATCATTGCATTTTCACCAAATGTGAATTTGGCAAGAAGAGGATGCTGCATACCTTGTGCCTTACGGTCAGCATATATATACTCCCAGAGTTGCTGTTTAGTTGTAATCATATCTATTTTAATTTAGCTAATATTATCATCAATGTTGGGGATTTAAGCTTTGCTAATGTATAATATACTCGCTGCTTAAGTGGTAATCTCTTAAAAGGATATAATGAAAATAGTCTCTTCCAAAAATTATCATTTAGGACATAACGAATATCATCCTTAACATTACCATTATTATGCACAAATCCTGAAATAGAATTTCTGAAATAAAGCATTTGAGATCTAAGAAGATGTAATTCATACTTCTCCTTAGCCAAAATACCAGCCAATTTCTCCTCAAGAATCTCGAAAAAATTATAGTTTCTTTGATATTTTTCTCGAGAATATTGATGCGTCAAAGATGAAGGATTCATACGATAGGCATAATGACATTCTGGAACATAAACTACACAATTCATCTTCGAAAATAAATCTATATCCCATATTAAATCCTCAGATAAGCATTCCCTCTCAGATAAAAATCGGATGTGATTATCCTCAATTACCTTTCTAGAATGAATGCAACAGCAAGAAGACATCATATACTTAACATCTCGCTTACACTCGGGAAGTGGTCCAACAACATCAAGCATAAAATCTACAACTTGCTCCTTTCCTCTAAAAACCGTAAGCTTATCAACATCATGTCGCTCAGTAAACTTACCACCAACATATAACTTGATTCCACATCTCACTTCATCAGCATTGTACTCTGTTGCTACATTGTAGAGATGTTCCATCATATCTAAATCGATAAAATCATCAGAATCAATGAATGCTACATACTCTCCTGTAGCAACATCAAGTCCTGAATTACGAGCAAAGCCGAGTCCACCATTTTTTTTATGGACAACCTTAACTCGCTTATCTTTATTAGCATATTCATCACACATTTTAGGACAATTATCCGGAGATTCATCATCAACCAGAATAATTTCAATATCCTTAAGTGTTTGGTTTAATAAAGAAACCATACACTCATCTAGATACTTCTCTACGTTATAAATCGGCACTATTACCGAAACTTTTGGATGTGTCATATTATTATATTTTTATTCTATTGAGTTTAAGAATTCATCTATCGATTTATAAGGAGCAATATGTTTAGATATCCATTCATCATACCCGTTGCCTAATTGAAAACGTACAGGAATTTCAGGATAGTCAGAAATATTATTCTTATCCACAAAATAAATAAACTCTTCTCTCAGTTCTGAAGGTAAGGGATTCCTATGAAATCTATTACGGAAACTTCGTATATATTCCTTTGCTTCATCAAGCCCTTTTAATTTGCGTTTCTCAAAATATTCCTCAAGACTACAAATCACATTACAGGGAACTCCTGCAGCAACAGAATTAGCCGGAATATCATGTGTAACCAAAGAATATGCACCTATAATACAATTATCCCCTATGGTAACTCCTTTCAAAATCGTAACATTGGTACCAAAATAAATGTTATTACCAATGGATACCTTGCCAGAAGAATTTACAAAATCATGAAAATAATTACGAAATACAGTACTCGACCAATCATGAGTCAGAATTTGAAAATGCCGATTCATATCTACATTATTTCCGATTGTGATTAGACTTGGTCTTGTAACATCTATTAATGCAGTCCTTGGGCTGCGAATAATACAATTATCACCTATCTTTACCCCCCCCATTTTAAGATAATCAATGAAGCGAGCACTACTACTCTTATAGTATAAATCTTTTAATATAGAAAAAATATTCATTCTATTTGTTCTTTATTTTATTTGATAAGAAATTGTATCCGCTGGATCATACAATTTATCTGTATAAGCCAGCAAGATAAAGTTCTTATCGCTGTTATTTACTACAATATGGGCTACTCCGTTGGGAATGAAAACGGTCTGAGCTTTTTCAAAAGGCATCTCGATATCTCTTCGCTCATGCGTTTCCATATCCTCCAATTTCAAGATGGCACAACCCTCAATGATGGTAAACCACTCAACAGCTTCAGGATGATAATGCCCACCCTTAGCCTGACCAGGCTTACCCATAGTAAGGTAAACCTCACCTGTATGAGAAGGTATGTCCTCCTCTGTTCCTGTTATTGCTTTCAAAAACCAGCCTCTGTCGTCTGCGATGAGACGACGAGGAATGATTCTTACTTTATCTATCTGTGACATACTTAACTCTTAATATGTATCAATTACATCTGTTATCTTAATGCTTGCCTCAAAACCTGTAGCATCATGCAGTTTCTTACCGTCCAATGCCAGGTATTTCATACCCACATCGGCACGTTGTACGCTACCAAAACAACCTTCCGGCACTTCCTTACCCATAGCATGATGAATCTCAGTTACAATCTCCTTAACTGTTACAGTCTCTGTACCTTGGATGTTATAAAGTCCTGATGGAAGATTCTTCTCAAATGCTTGAGCCAACATACGTGGTACCTCACTAACGTGTACATACTGTCGAGTTTGGTCACCAGCTGTAAAATGAAGTTCCTCACCATTGCGAATAGCATTGATTACGTATGGAATCAAACGCTTGGGATTTTCACCTGCACCGTAAATCGTTGGGATATAGAAATGCCAATGTGTGAAATCATGTTTGTATGAAGAGACGAAACTACTCAACATGCGTTTACTTACAGTATAGTCATTTGGTGCAGGACAAGTAGATGTGAGAACATCTTCTTCCGTAAAGAAACGTTCTTCATGAGTCTCGCCAATTTCAAAGACACTGCCAAAAGTAACAAAACGGCCCTTGTATCCAAGTTTCTTCAACTTATTACAGATGGTGACTGGAGCTGTAACATTGAGGTTATAAATCAGATTGAAACCTTCCTTGAGGTTTGCCTGAATACCTGCACCTATCGCATAAACAATGATATCTGAAGTCAATAAACCAGAGCAATCGAGTTCCGCATCCATTAAGTTTACCTTATAGAAATTATCAAACTTATGGGCAGTTGGTTCATCCAGTCCATACATATCCAGGTTCCATTCTGCTTCATTGGCATATTTAGCAATGGCAGTAGAAAGGAATCCGTTAGTTCCTAAAATTGAAATTTTCATTATCCTATGAATTTATTGATTTCCTCCACACAGAGGTCATATACATTTTCTGTCTTGTATCGCTTATACCAGTCAGAGGTAAGCATAGCACATTGCTTGGCATTCAATCTTGGTTTCCATCCCAAACGGGTCTTTGCCTTATTGATATTGAGCATCAAAAGGTTTGCCTCATGGAGGGCATTCGGATCAGAAACATCCTTCAACTCACCAAAACCAAAATTCTCAACGATGGCAGAAGCAACTTCCCAAACGGTTAATACACTATCAGCTTCCGGACCAAAGTTCCATCCTTCACAGTAACCTGTAGGATCATTCCACATTTTCTGAGCCAAGAGCATATAGCCAGACAATGGTTCCAACACATGCTCCCAAGGACGAACAGCCTTTGGAGAACGGATATCAATCACCTTGGTTGTTTCCAAAGCTCGGATACAATCAGGTATAATGCGATCCTTAGCCCAGTCACCACCACCGATTACGTTACCTGCTCTTACAGAGGCAAGACTTATAGTATGCTTCTTTCCATAGTCAGCAGGATTAAAGAAAGAACGTCTCCATGACTGTATAGCCACCTCGCAAGCACCCTTAGAAGAACTGTATGGATCATAACCTCCAAATGGGTCGGTCTCTACATATCCTTCCAACTGCTCATTGTTATCATAGCACTTGTCGGTAGTAATCATCACACCCACCTTCACACTCTTGGTAGCACGAATAGCTTCCATTATATGAATAGTTCCCATAACGTTCACCTCGTATGTCTCTACTGGAATCTCATAAGAGAGACGGACCAAAGGCTGTGCAGCCAAGTGGAATACAATCTCAGGCTGATACTCTGCAAAGATTTGCTTCATTTTCTCTCCGTCACGAATATCAGCACGGATATCAGCCTTAATCTTAGAACCGATACCTGAAAGAACAAAGTTGTCACGCTCTGAATATGGGTCTAGCCCTACACCTACGACCTCTGCACCTAACTCATGAAGCCAGATACACAACCAGGAGCCTTTAAAACCTGTATGACCTGTTACGAGAACTTTCTTTCCCTTGAAAAATCCATCAAATACGTCTATCATAATTATTCCTGTATTTTTAAATATTACCAGTTAACTTGCGAGCCTCAATAGAAGGGATTGAACGCTCCCAACGCTTCCAAGGAGCCTTATCTTCTGCAAGGAGTTTTTCGAGCATGTTCTTCTCACGAATATTATCCATGCACTGCCAGAAGCCTTCATGCACGTAAGACATCAATTCACCACGCTTAGCAAGCTCTACAAGAGCAGTCTTCTCGAATACGCAAGAATCACCATCCAACAAATCAAAGACCTCTGGTTGGAGTACCATATATCCTGCATTGATAGGTGCACCATCACTTGCATTCTTCTCACGGAATGACTTTACTGCAAAATCTCCGCTGATATCAAGTACGCCCTTATCCTGCGCCATCTTAACAGCTGTCAATGTTGCCAATTTGCCATGGTTCTTATGGAACTCAACCAACTTGTCAATTTCCACATCGCAAACGCCATCACCGTATGTCATCAAGAAAGGCTCGTTGCCCACATACTTCTGAATACGTTTGATACGGCCACCAGTCATCGTATTATAACCAGTATCAACCACCGTCACCTTCCATGGTTCCATATTGGTCTGATGGACTGTCATCTCGTTCTTACCATTGCGATAATCGAAAGTGATATCTGAGTTATGCAAGAAGTAATTGGCAAACCAATCTTTGATATACTCCTGCTTATAACCAGCACAAATTATAAACTCGGTATAACCATAATAGGCATACTCCTTCATGATATGCCAGATGATAGGCATACCACCGATTTCTATCATTGGCTTTGGCTTAAACTGAGATTCCTCAGAAATGCGGGAGCCAAAACCTCCTGCTAAGAGAACTACTTTCATATTTCTGTTTTATTTAATTCTTTGTTAATTTTATAATATAAATCAGCGTTTTTAACAGCATCTATCTTCCTTGCAAAAAAAGCATTCGTATGTTTTAACTTATCAAAGTCTGATATTGTCAAATTTCTCGGACCAGATAATCCTGCTTCCCAAATCATAAATCGTAAATTGTCATTTACTACAGGAAAGTGTTTATCAGAATTAAGCAACAATGTCATAACTATCATTTCATCTGGCGCAAAAGTATGAGCTAAACGTTTATATAACCTGTTATCAAACCACTCTTTGTAAACATAAACAGCCGCATTACGCTGTAAGGACCACCAACCAGATCCTCCGTAAATTTGTTTAAAAGGCAACTTGCTACGTTTTAAATGGAACTTTTTTTGAATTATGAGACACAACTTATTAAGCTTTGTCTTTATTCCTTTTTTACGGCAATCAAACAAATCATAAAGCTGATAATAGTCAAAACGTTCTAATCCACCTCCAGCAAACCGATTGGAATCAGGCAACTTAAAATAACTCACATAGGAATTTATATTATCTTCAAAAAAACTAAATAAATCTTCTAAAGGCTTTATTAGAATATCCTGCCCTGTAATGAGATGAAAATAAGAATTTTCTTTATTTTGCAAAGCCATACCTAACATACACATAATAGATTGCTGCAAAGTTGAACCACCCCAAAGAACCTTAATATCATGTATGAACATAACATTATTAGAATTCTCGTATTTTTTTGCCAACGGTATAAAATCTGCCCAGTTTAAATCATTGACATGAACGTAAATATTCGTTTTATCAGATAATAACTGGTTAATTATTGCATCAGTGTAATCTGGATTGGTATATACACCAAGCAAAAATGCATGCTTACCCATAATGATATTTTTTAAACAAAAAATGAACGTATAAATAGTATTATTCTGCTTACGAGAAGATATTTTCCCTTTATTTTTTGAAGGCACCGCCTTATCAACAATCCTTCATGCGTCTTTAAGCCCATCTTAGCTGTAGTATATAGCATCCTTGTTGTAAACTTATCCTTGTATGAACTTGAAGACATTATAGAATACCATTTCCAATAAGCATAAGAACGAGAAATAGAACTAATTCCCCAAGAAGTCAAACTATCCTCACAAGAATATCTATAAAACATAAGTGTTTTATTACTGTAAACTATATCTTTTGAAGCGCATGCGCGAAGCCAAAAGTCAACATCTTCACCCATACTACAACCTGTTTTAAATTTCAATTGTTTACTTTCGATTAAACTTCTTGAAATAACTACAGCACTAGTCAGAGCAATAGAACCTTTTCTTAGAACAGAATAACGAAAAAAATCTATAACAGCATCATCTGTTTTTATATATTTTCTTAGATTAAATTTTGCATAAGTATCCTCAATGACATTATTGAAAGATAAATAACCTAAACAAAAGACATCATAATCAGGATATTTCTTGATAAGTCGATAAACCTCCCGTAGATACGAACTATCCCAAATATCATCTGCATCCAAGAAACATATATATTGGCCCACTGCTTTTTCAATACCAAAATTTCTTGCATCAGAAACTCCCCCATTAAGTTTTGTATAAACCTTAAAACGTTTGTCCTTTTCAAATGTCTTAGCAATATTGAAACTATTGTCAGTTGAACTATCATCAACTATAATGACTTCAAAATCTTTATAAGTTTGAAGTTCAACAGAACTTAGAGTCTCAAAAAGAAATTTTTCCTTATTATATAAAGGAATAATAATAGAAAACATCATAACTATTAAACAGAAACATTATAGAGTAGAAAGAGAGTTTACTCCTGTGATTAAACAAATTAAGACGCAACAATTCAAAGCTTTAGATATATAGTGTATAGAGCCTAACATAAATATTCTGACAGGATTTTTAAAGTTTCATTTTGCTGCATTTTAATTGTAGCAAAATTGCTTTTACTACATTTATAATATCTAATTAACAAATCAAGATCTTGACGATTTTTATGGAGTAACCCAACAGTTTTCAATAAAGACTCAAATCTAGAAACACCTCTACCTTTATTAGGCAATACCACAAATGGTTTATTAAAAATTATAGAAAAGACTGTTCCATGAAAGGAATCTGTAACTACAAAATCTGCTTGTGCAAAAGATGCAAGCCATTCTTGTATTGAAGGATATATCAAAGACTTTAACCTTGACATAGGTATTTTTGAAATATCATTTTCCAGTTTTATTTTCCTAATAGGAAGATTAAGTTTATTACAAATATCCTTCAAAATATTTATCTTTTCCTCTGACTCATCTAAAAGATAAGAAAACAAATAAGGTTTATCACTAATTTTTAATTCGCCAATTAGTTTTTCCTCAAATCCGCAACCTATAGGGTTTAGT
>UMDN01004538.1_pt1 | contig 20769 bp, 26 predicted proteins | sample 1964491 | NCBI WGS metagenome assembly UMDN01 (sample SAMEA4835994, study PRJEB28245) | human gut metagenome | biome: gut microbiome; material: fecal sample | place: Denmark | collected 2008 | reverse complement strand
AACCCTGCCGATTCTCCTCGTTACAAAGCACTCGGTAATTCAATCGCTTTGCCTCAGTGGTATTGGATTTTCCAGAAAATGAAGCCGTATATCGGTGAGAATCCTACGCTTGGCAGTCTTTTCGATGGAATCGGTGGCTTTCCGCTTGTCTTTGAAAGTACGTATGGTGATGGTACTGCTATCTGGGGATCTGAAATTGAACCGTTTTGCGTTGCGGTGACAAAGAAGCATTTCCCAGAAAAGCAAAGAGGATAAAAATGGGATCTTTTATTGCAAGACAGCCTAACGGTTTGCTGTGTCGGTTTTCTTCGGTGGTCGATTGCGTTACCGATTACAACATGACAGAAGATGATTACATTGAAATGTGTGCCGAAAAAGCACGAAAAGAAGCAAGATATGTTCTTGACCACTGCATTCTTCCGTTTGAACTTGTGGATAAGTATTTCGTTCCCAATAATATGACAGTAAAAGAACACAAGCGGATTATGAAGAAAATGGAAAACCCTGCCGACAAAGCAACTCATATCCCGTAATAAGAAAATCTCATAAAAGGCTAATTCAAATAAGAGGTGACACGATGAACAGCAAAATTCCTGTCAATGCAACCATCGACCCCGGCTCTTTGAGTATTCCGGCAAGTCCTATCTTCCAAAAGGAAAAGAATACATATCTTTGTCCGTTTTGTGTGACGAAGCTGGAGAAGTTCGAGCGTGAATGTTCTGATTGTCATCGCAAGATGGATTGGAGTAGGTTTACTGAAAAGAAGGAGGAGATGTTCACTTGAATATAGATTTCTTCCAACGGCGCAAGACTCAGCTTGAAGATACGCTTCTTTTGAAAAATCAGGCGGTCGATATGCTTGATTATCTAAAGAAGCATTGTATCAACAACGACCAGTATTGTGCCATTCGAGATTACATTGAAGAAGCTGCTAGGATTCTGGAGAGTGACCTCGAATACGCAAACAACAAGCTGCAGTCCGCATTCAGACCTAAGTATGGCCGGAACAACAGATTAACTCGTGCTCAATCTAAGATGTTCCGTGATAGAGAATATTAAAAATGAGGTGATGCCGTATGAACACATGTAAGAAAATATGTAACTGGTGTGGTCGTGAAATCAAGCCGATAGGTAGCGAGCAGGGAATCAGTTTTGAGCATCAATACTCTTATGGTAGCCAACTTGATGGTTCGCTTTTGAGTTTTGATTTGTGTCCTGAGTGTTCAGAACGGTTCCCAGTAGTGCTCGGCGCAATGTTTATACATAATCCATTAAAGGACGATTTCTAACGGCGGGTGCTGTATGAAATATAAGCCATCAATAAACCAGACGGAGGATAACACATAAAATGAATAGTGCGTAAATTGATTTGAGACAGTGAAACAGGAAACATAAGTGATTACCAATAAAACAAAATTACATAAAAGGAGACTTAATATGGCAGATAGAATTTTTAATCTTCCTCAGACCCGTGGTTCTTTTGAGATGGCTGGTAAGGTCACCGGCACCCAGCGTAGTAACTTCTACAACGAGAAGGAGACTAAGAGTGGTGCTATGCGCCGTGTCCTGAGCTTTGGCGTTCAGACCTCTAACGAAAACACTTTTTATGTTGATCTGGCTGGTATGCCTCGTGATAAGGTTTACTTCTTCCGCCGTGCCGATAAGGACAAGGGTATCGAGAAGGATAAGAAGGAAGTCGCTTGGAAGGATCGTCTGACTTATGTTGCACCGGAAGGCTATGACATGATTGGTGTTAAGGTCGGTGTCACCAAGAAGACGAATGAGTCTGGTAAGGTCGTCAATGATAACAAGACTCTGACCGACTTCGATGCAGCTAAGGAAATCTCCGAGAACCTGCATGACGGTGACAATGTGTATGTCCGTGGCAATATCGAGTACAGCACTTACAACGGTAAGCACCAGATTCGCTTTGTTCCTACTCAGGTGTCTCTGAGTTCCAAGGAAATCGACTTCGATGCAGAGGGTTTCGAGGAGCTGGCTCTGTTTACTCAGACCGTTGTGTACACTGGTTGCCGCAAGAGCGATGAGGGCGATGAAGTAATTGTCGATGCCAAGATTGTGAATTACAACACCATCGAGGACGCTGAGTTCTTCATTGACTATAAAGCAAACGCTCAGAATAAGGTTCTGGCCGATTCTATTCGTAAGCGTCTGAAGCCTTATACTAGCTTCGAGTGTTTTGGTCCCATCGTCAATCAGCAGAAGGTTGATGAAGTTGAGACTGAGAATATCTGGGGCGGTCCCAACAAAATGAAGCGTCAGGGAACTCAGGCAGTTCGCAAGCTGTATATCGAGGGTGTTAATCCTGATTCCTTTGATCCGAATCCCGGCGACAAGGATGCAGAGCCCACTTACACTGAGGACAATATCTCCGAGGCACGGGCAAAGATTGCTGCCAACACTCAGGCTAAGAAGGACTTTGACGGCAAGGCTGCTGAGAACGACACTTCTTGGTGGGGTGGTTCTAATAAGTCTACTGTAACTCCTGAAGATGAGGAAGATATCAACTGGGGCTAAAAATTTTTTGCTTTTAACTAAGTAACACAGGATACCAATAAAAGAAAAGATTTAGAGAGGAATTTACATATATGGCTATTGTTTGTGATGCATCTGCTATTCGTAAGAAGCTTCGTATGCTTGTGTATGGCGAGCAGGGAACTGGTAAGTCTCGATTTGCTATGCAGTTCTGCTACATGAAGACTCCTGAAGGTCGTCCGTTCCGTGTTCTGTATCTGGATACTGAGTCTGGTTCTATCGACGATTATCGTGAGGAACTGATGGAGAATGGGCTCGACCCGATGAATCTCCGTATCGTTTATACTCAGTCTCTTGCAGAGGTGCAGGATTTCATCCATACCGTTGCAGATAATGAGGACTTCGAGGATGAAGACGGTAATGTTTGGCTGGATGCAGACGGTAAGCCTTTCCGTGCTGACGCTATCGTTGTTGACTCCGCAACTATTCTTAACCTGACCACGAAACAGGGTTTGACCAATTTCTCGCAGAAGCGTGCAAAAGTTAAGGCCGCAGCACAGGGTCTGACCGGCGATGAGAAGTCGGTGAAGATTGAGGGTGCTGGTATGGAGCTGAAGGATTATCAGCAGCTGAACTTTAAGGGTCAGTCCCTGATTCTGGATCTGAACGCAACTGGTGTGAGTTACATCGTCATTTGCCGTGAGAAGGATGAGACTGAAACCAAGCTGGTGAATGGTTCTTCTGTGAGCGTTTCTACTGGCCGCAAGATTCCTGATGGCTTCAAGGGCCAGGAGTACAATGTCGGCACCGAGTTCCGTATGTACCATCCAGGCGATGATAAGTCTATCAACTTTGCTTATTTTGATAAGGATCGTACCGGTGTTCATAATGGCGGTGAGGTTGTCGAAGACATGACTCTGCTTGAGTATCAGGAATATCTCGACCGTTCCGCAAAGAATCGTGAGGTCATTATCAAGAATGGTCTGAACGATGCAGTCAAGACGGAAATGAAGCTGCGTGCTCGTGAGCTTGGTCTTGACGACAATGATATCAGTGATGATGCTCCTGCAGAGAATACCTCCGAATCCAAGGAGCCTTCTCTGGACGACATCAAGGCAAAGCTGAATGACCTAATTGCTTCCGCTTCTCCTGTGAAGAAGAGCGCCGCACAGAAGGCTGTTAAGGCGGCTGGGCTGTCTACCGCATTTCGTTCCATGACTGATATCGAGGAACTGAAGAAGGTTGCTGCAATCATGGAGAAGGAACTTTCTTAATGGAACTAACCCGTAAATGCAAGATTTGCGGGAAGAACATTTTCATCGAGCGAGACCGTAGCACTTTTTTCTACGACAAGACGGGTTTTTACCATAAGGATTGTTTTGTAGAAAAAAAGAAAAATCAAAAACGCCCTTGGACAGATGACCTGCTAAGGGCGTTTTTTGACAAAGTGAATGACACTACGGACAAAAAGATCGGTGATCTTCTTTCCAAAAAGAGAGAGCAAGACCACAATCGTGAGCTTGCACATATCAAACAGGAAGAGAAAAAGATTCTTTTCGACCATATTCGAGATACATACGCCCCGGCGGTTGTTCCGGGTAGCTTTTACTCGAAACTTACGCAGTTAATTTCCGGTAATTATTACAAATATAGAGGTTCTATTCCTCCGCTAGAACTTTACGATATGTGGGTTCTAGCGAAACCCCGACTAGATAAGATAATTGCCGAGAAAGAAGCAAAGGGCTGTGATATGAGCCAGCGATGGAATTACGACTTGGCTGTTTTATTGGCTCAATATCCTAGTTATCTCGAACGAAAAGAAAGACTAGCTTCGATTCGCAGTGAAAGCGAAGACAAAGCGAAGGAAAATTTGACTGAAACGGTACTGAAACGGATGAAAACAGCACCGAAACAGAGTAAAAACGAGAATGAAATTGATATAAGTGCAATTCTCGATGAGATATAAAAAGGGAGGTGGATGAGTGGAACTCATTTCAAATATCCCGAACGAAATTTTATTTGTTGGTGCAATTTACAAGCATCCTGACTATTTGGTCGAGTATGGGCATTATGTCAAGAGCAAGTACGATTTTGCCGATGAAGCAACAAAATTTTTCTACGATGCAGCGTTAATTATTTATGAAACTCGGACTCAAGAATTTAATAAAACGTCTGTTTTAACGTTTATGGCTGAAGACGAGTCCAGGTTGTCCCAATATAAGCGGTTGAAGGGCTGGTCAACCATTGAATACTACATGAGTCTTGCGAATGACGATGATATCAAGGGATATTTCAATATCCTAAAGAAATATTCGCTACTTCGTGAGTACCAGAGAAACGGATTTAACATTGAAGGAATCTTGAAGCATCGACAGTTTGAAATGTTTGGTGCTCAGGACATTTACAAATTGATTCGTGGCAAGGCCGACAAGATCAATACGGTTATTATCACAAACGATGATGCTGAAATTTTAAATAATGGTCTGCTGCCAATGGTCAATGAACGTCTGAGTGTTCCTGATATGGGCTTGCCGTTCCAGTATCCTATCATGAATGATTTGTTCCGAGGATTGAAGCTGGGCACTGTGATGTTCAATGGTATGCCATCTAACGCTGGTAAGACTAGATACATGATGGCGATTGTTGCTTACGTCACATTGGTTCAAAAGCAGAAAGCTCTTCTGCTGCTGAACGAGATGGATCTTGAGTCCGTCCGGTATTGCTTACTGGTCACCGCCATCAATAATCCTGAGTTTCAAGAGTTGCATGGTCATCGCTTCCACAAGGATGAGCGAGAAATCACCCTTGGAATGTATCGGGATGCAAATGGAAACTTCATCTTCCGAAAGCAAAACGAAGACGGAGAATACATAGAAAGTATTGATGAGTTCACCGCTCGCGTCTATGAGGAAAGCGAAGAGTATCGCAATGTGCTTGATGTTTGCCAGTGGATCGAGAGCGAATCACAAGGCTTGATTATCGCAAAAGATGTTTCCGCTGATTACAGTGATAAATCCTTGCGATTTGAAATTCAGAAAGCAGCTCTTACCCAAGGAGTCAAGTATGTGTTTTACGATACTCTAAAGAACGACATTGCATCTATTGGTGAATGGGCAGCGTTTAAAGTCACAGCCACAGAGCTTGAAGAGATTGCGAAAAACCTGAAGATCTTTATCTATGGTAGTATCCAGTTGGCCGAAAACGCTCATGAGTATCTTCCTGATGAGCTGAATTCAAACAACATTGCTGAGTCAAAAATGATTAAGCATGTTGCTTGGACGATGGTTCTATTCAAGGAAATTCCGAAAGATAAGTTCGCGAAGTATCAATACATCTCTCATGACCCTGAATGGGGCGGCGACTGTGCCCATCGGCTGAATCCAGATAAGCGGTATTACGTTGGAAACATCGACAAGAACCGTTTTGGTGAGAAAAAGAAAATCATGTTTGAAGTGAATTTGAACCAGAATGTCTGGAAAGAGGTCGGTGTCTGCACCAGAAAGTAAGGAGGTGTCTTGATGGATTGCCACTACATAAAAGTTACAGAAGGTACTTTTAAACAAGATAAAGAAACTATTCTTAGAAATTTAAAACGACAAGCAACAGATGAGAAGTGTAACAATACTGTTGTGACTGACATTTGCTGCGATGATGGTTCGTGTTGGGAAGGTAAGGTTGCATGGCTGACTGGTGAGTATGTTTCGCTCAAGAGTTTTTATCCTGATGACCCAGAGGGGCATGTGATTATCCCACTGAATAGAATTCAGTATGTTTGTTTAATGAGATCCATTGAGACGTGTATTGACGAGTGGGAATCTAAAGTATGGTAAATATCGCAGATCTGAAAAATTACATTCTTGAAGAACAGCAGATTGAACCTATTCTGGAGGAACTTGGTTGTCATCATATCAGCCACAAGACTGGTTATTACCAGTGCGCAAATCCAGATGGTGACAATAGAACGGCACTCTGCGTTTACGAGAATGAAAATCTTACTGCGGTAGATTACACACGAGATATTGCCAATGGAAAAACCAGTTATGATTTGATTTCTGTCGTCCAGTTTTTTCTGGAACTGTCTTTCCCAAAAGCTATTAAGCAAATCTGCGAATGGGTTGGACTTGATTACTATCACAACTTTGAGGAAGACCTTCCTAAAAGTATGTTGATTCTAAAAGAACTCATCGCTATGCAAAATGAAGGTGAAGAGCACGAGGATGACCGTCCGATAGTCCCCATCTCCGAAGCCATCCTCGGTTATTACAAACCTTATGTGAACCAGATTTTTGCTGACGATGGGATATCTTATGAGACGCAGCAGGAGTTTGAGATTGGTTTTGATGAACTGACAAATAGAATCACGATTCCAATCAGAGATGAAATTGGCACTCTGGTTGGTGTAAAGGGAAGATACTTTGGTAAGCCGCCTGAAGGTGAATTAAAGTATCTGTATCTTGAGCCGTGTGCCAGAAACCGTGTTCTGTATGGCCTGTACAAGACAGAGCCTTATATCAAGAATGAAGGTCTGGTATATGTTGGTGAAGCCGAAAAGTCTGTCATGCAGATGTGGAACATGGATGTTTACAACTGTGTGGCGACTGGCGGTAAGAAGGTTTCACAGAATCAAATTGAAATTTTAACACGTCTTTGCGTTGATATTTGTTTTGTATTTGATAAAGACGTTCAGCTTAGTGAGCTTATGGTTCTCGCCAATCGATTTGTCGATGGCGTAAGTGTGTATGCTGTAGTAGATGATAAAGGGATTATGGATGAAAAGGAAGCCCCGACTGATAATCCTGAAAAATTTAAGGCATTGATTGAAAACTGTGTTAGGAGAATTAAATGAATGTAAAACTCTGGAAGGGGAGTAGGAACGACCTATCAGACCCGATTGGAACGATTATGGAGAACAGAGGGGTCAAGGATTATAAGACCTACATGAATCTGGATGATTCTTGCTTGAATTCTCCGTGGGAATTGGACAATATCGAGTATGCTGTCATGATGTTGAATAAACACCTTTGGAAAAAGTCTATCATCTCTATCCTTGTAGACTGTGATGTGGACGGTTTTACAAGTGCTTCGATGATGTTTCAGTATTTGAAAGCGATTGGTTATTTTGGAAAAATCAATGTTCTGCATCATAGTGGCAAGAAACATGGACTCTCTAAAGAAATTGAGATTCCACCTGAAACTACCTTGCTGATTATCCCTGATGCTGGTAGTAACGATGTTGAGCAGTGCAAGGAACTTCGTGATAAGGGCATCGATATTCTGATTCTTGACCATCACATCTGCGACAGAGAGAATCCTTACGCAGTAATCGTTAATAACCAGAATGGTACATATCCTAACAAGGAACTGTCTGGTGCTGGCGTGGTATATAAGTTCCTTCAAGCCGTTGATGAAGATAATTGGACTGATGTTGCAGACCGGTATCTTGATCTGGTAGCAGTCGGAAATATCGGTGATGTCATGGATATGCACTCGCATGAGACAAAGCGCCTTTGCACGAAAGGTCTGGCACGAATTGTAAATCCGATGATTTGTGCGTTGATTGAGGCAAACAGTTTCAATATCAAGGGTGACCCGACTATCAATGATGTTCAGTTCTACATCGTTCCGATGATGAACGCACTGATTCGCGTTGGCTCATCCGAGCAAAAGAAGCGGATGTTCCGTGCGATGGTCGGTGAAGAGCAGACTTTCCAGTACACTCCGACTCGTGGCAAGAATGCCGGTGTTACGATTGACGAGACTCTGGCGCAGCATGTAGCTCGTGAGTGTTCGTCTTGCAAGTATCAGCAAAATAAGACCAAAGACAAGGCTGTCGCAGAGCTTCAGGAACTGATTGAAAAGCATGGTGCAGACAGAAGTAAAGTTTTGTTTTGTAATTCCACTGGCATTCTGGACAGTAATTTGACTGGCGTTGTAGCAATCAAGCTGGCTGAAATGTATGGTAAACCTTGCGTACTACTTCGAGAAATGGCCTGCCCTGAAGAACCAGACGAGAATCAAGAGTATTTTGGTGGTTCAATGAGAAATCCTGATGGTTCTCCGATTGAAAGTTTGAAGGAGTTCTTAATGAATACCGGAGATTTTGAGTCGGTTCTTGGTCACGATAATGCCGCTGGCGTGAAAATCAAGAAGAAAAATGTGCCAAAAGCGATTGCAGATTGTAATGAGCTGCTTAAAAATGTCACGATGAGTAAGGCAATCGTAGTTGATTTTGATTTTGACTATAGTAGGCTGACCGTTGCATTGCCGAAGACCATGTACGAGATGCATAAAATCTGGGCACAGGGAATCTCCGAGCCGTATTTCTATATTAAAAACATTCCGCTGATTCATAGTGGATGCGCTCCAATGGGAAAGAACGGCAATATGTGGAAGTATTCTGATGAAGAAAAAGGCATTGATTTTGTGTGCTTTGCTGATAATGGCCGGATGATTGGCTGGATTAACAATGACTTCTACGGTGGTCAGGAAGAAAAATATATCAATGCCGTGTGCCGGTTATCCTTAAATCAATACGGAAATAAGGTGACTCCGCAGGCGCAGATTGTTGATTTTGAGGTGATTTGATATGGGAAATTGGAAACGTGCTATCGCCATCGACTTTGATGGAACTCTCTGTGAGAATAATTACCCTGATATTGGTGAGCCAAACTGGAATGTCATTTACCAAGCAATTCAGGAACAGAAGCACGGTGCGGGTCTGATTCTCTGGACTTGCCGTGAAGGAAAGCTTTTGTATGATGCAATGGAGGCTTGCTTTGATTGGGGCATTCAGTTTGATGCCATCAATGAAAGTCTTCCTGAGTGGAAAGAGTATTTTGGCACTGCTCCTAGAAAGGTCGGTGCTGATGAATATTGGGATGATAAGGCCAGAACTGTAAAGAATGGAGAGTTGGTTGACAATGACTAATGCGAATAATTACGATTTATCGTTAAATCTGTTGGATGGTGCATATCAATCACTCGCGAATGCTTTTAAAAACTTGGAATTGCTTCGAGAAGGAGTTGCATTTAATCGGATTTCAAGTGATGATACGCATATTATTGAACCGGATGAATTGACTTGTATTCTTGATAAATTTGCAGAACAGCATCCTGATTGGAAAATCTGTATTGAAACTGACCATGGGACGGTTAGTGAAAAACTCAAAATGAATCATAATTTCTACGAAGGAATGGGTAATATGATTGTCCTTGATTTTGAATGAAGATGACAAAACGACGATATAGACATTACAGAATTGATTATCGCACATATAATTACACACTCAAGAAATATCACAACTTACACAGAGAAATCTACGCTGAAAATGCAAGAGATGCAGTTAAAATGCTAAGAAGTAAAGAATGTAATCGTGAGTTTGAGATTGTTAAAGTCTGGTTTGTTGATATTTTTGGTGATAGAAACGATAGATTTTATCCACGAACTTATGTGATTGACAAAGAAGATTATGAGTGAGGTGCGCAATGATTATTACTACTCCTACTTGCAAAAGGCTTGAGAGTGAAATTCAAGCTTTAATTGAAGAATGCAAACGCCGGACGGATGATCCATGTGGATTATGTGATGATTGTCGTTATCTTGATTTTTGTAAAAAACATTATGTAGAAGACGAAGATATGTATGGTTGGAAGATTAAAATTAAGGAGTTTGACTGATGGCGGTATACATCACGGGTGATATTCATGGTGATTTTAATCGGTTTTTAGAATTGGAAAAGTTTTGCCATGAACACAATCTTGGAAAGAATGATTGGATTATCTGTCTTGGTGATGTTGGCCTAAACTATTTTGGTAAGGACGACCCTCGTGAATGGAGTATCAAGACTATCGCCGCAGATATTTCTGCGAATCTGTTTTGTATTCATGGAAATCACGAACGCCGCCCATCTCGTAAGGATGGTTATAAGATAAAGGAAATCAGTGGAGATATTTGTGGTAAGGTGTGGCATGACCCACACTATCCAAATCAGTATTTCGCTATTGATGGCGAAGTTTATCAGATTCTTGCTGGCAGGGAAGTATTAAACTGTCTTGTTTGCGGCGGAGCATATTCTGTGGACAAGTATTATCGGCTAGAGTGGGGATATAATTGGTGGCCGAACGAACAGCCGAATGATAAGACTAAGAAAAAGATCTGGAATATTACACATGACCCTCAAATCGATGATATTGATGTTATGCTCACGCATACCTGTCCATTCCGGTTCATTCCAACTGAATTGTTTATCGGTGGTATTGATCAAAGCACAGTAGACCAGTCAACTGAAATATTCTTTGATAATATATACGAATGCTATCCTAACGATTGTAAACCATTCTGGTACTTCGGCCACTTCCATGGTAACAAGTACACTGACGACTATGTGATGCTTTTTGATGACATTATTAAGTTTGGAGATAAGAGGAAAACGGATGATTAAAGATAAAAATTTACGAGTGCTTGATTATATTGATGGCAAGGAAATCCTCATTCAGATGGGTGAGGAAGGTTCTGAGCTATCGAAAGCTGCGATAAAGTTTTATCGTGCAATCGATATGAAGAACCCAACGCCTGTAAGCATTAACGAGGCTTATGAAAACCTCGTAGAAGAATTCGGTGATGTGCTGAACTGTATCTACGCATACTATGATGATGACGAGGATTGCATCTTGGCGTTTACATCGAAAGCGAATGAAATTGCTAACGAGAAGCGCAAGCGCTGGATTAAGCGTCTGAAGGAACGCGACCAGTTTTAATGGTGGAAGGAGAATAGATGTCAGATAATTTTGTAAATCTTCATGTACATACAGCGCAGGGTTCGTTACTTGACTCTATTCTTACCGTCAAGGAACTTGTAAACTTTGCTAAAGAGAATGGTCAGAAGGCTATTGCTGTTACAGACCATGGCAAGATGCACTCTTTCGTTGACCAAGTTAAGGTTTGTAAAGCAGAAGGTATTAAGCCTATCATCGGCTGTGAAGTCTATGAAGTAGATAATCAGGCAGAAAAAGCCGACACAAAAGACTATAAACAACCTCGTTACCATCTTGTTTTATTAGCGAAGAACGAGATTGGTTTAAAAAATCTATTTAAGATTGTTTCAAATGCTTGTGTTGATGGCATGTATAAAAAGCCTCGAACTTCTTTGAACATCATTGAACAGAACGAGTGGGGTAAAGGTATCATCTGTCTTACAGCCTGCCAAGTTGGTCGAATGAGTAGATTACTTGTTGATGGCAACGAGATTGAAGCATGGCAGTTATGGAATAAACTGAAATTGATCTTTGATGACGTGTTTATGGAAGTTCAGTCTCATGATACGCCAGATCAGGCTGAAGCTAATGCAAAAATTGCAGCTTTTATCAAAAAGTACAATCTTCCGTATACCATTACAACCGATGCTCATATGCTTTCCAAGGAAGATGTTGATGCACATTCAGTTTTTGTAGAAATTGGAGAAGGACGAGAAGTTGGAGAAAGTTATGTTGACTGCTATCTTCAGACCGAAGACGATGTGCTGAAAACACTTTCAAAGCAGTTTGATGAAGACTTCATCCGAGAAGGCTGCTCAATGTCTGTGAAGATTGCAGATATGATTGATAATATTGACATTGGCCTCGGTCAGCCGAATCAGATGCCCGAAGTGAAAATTGAAGGTGAATTTGATTCGCATCTGGATTACCTGCGTTACCTCGTTTATTCTACTTTTAATGAAAAATTCGGATGGATGAGTAAAGAAGAACAGCAAACCCGGCGGGACAGAATTGAGATGGAGCTTGACGTTTTGGAATATGTTGACTACATCGACTATTTCATCATGCTGTATATGCTTTGTAAGGTGGCTGATGAACGAGGTATCCCTCGTGGCTATTCTCGTGGTTCTGGTGCAAACTGTCTATGTCTATTTATGCTAAACGTTACGCAGATTGATTCTGTTCGTTGGGATCTTGACTTCTCTCGTTTTGCAAATAAGGGTCGTAAATCATTAGCTGATTAACTAAAATTTAAAACAGATAATGCCAGAATAGAAAGGAGCTGGCACATGAGATATTGCTATAAAGGTTTTGAGTCCGAAGATAAGATAAACGAAATCCTTAATCTGTATCAAGAAGGAAATTCGATAGCAACCGTAAACAAAATCACAGAGAATATGTACGGTATATCAAGAATTGCAACTCTTATTAAAGAAAGAGGGCTATCAAGAGACAATCATGAGAAATCGTTAAAATATAGTTTCAACGAGAATTTTTTTGATTGTATTGATACAGAAGAAAAAGCATATTGGTTAGGATTCATTTATGCGGATGGCTATATCGCAAATGCGATTCCGGGAAAGATACATGATGCATTTGGAATGGCGTTGTCTAGTGTAGATGAAGCTCATCTGGAAAAGTTTAAAAAATCTTTAGATTCGACTCATCCAATACATTATTATACTTCTGCTTATGGTACGGGATTTTCAAGAATTACATTTTTAAATCAACACTTTGTAGATAATCTTATTTCTAAAGGTGTCTTGAGAAATAAAAGTCTGATTTTGACTTTTCCGTCATATGATATTGTTCCAAAAGATTTAATCGTACATTTTATTCGAGGTTATTTTGATGGAGACGGTTCAATAAAGAAAACTGGGAAGAAAAGGACTGCCGCAAAAGACCCGTATGATGTTTCATTTCTTGGGACAAAAGAATTTTTGGAAGCTATACAAGATGAGCTTGGAATGTATACAAAATTAAAGGACGCTTCCAAACATAATGTAAATAATCACGAGATTGTTTTTGGTGGATATCATAAGGCATTATCTGTTTTAAATTTATTGTACGAGAATGCATCTATTTATCTTGATAGAAAATATGAAAGATATTTAGAGCTAAAGAATGTACGAAATAGTCGTCTGCCGCAGTGATGCTGCAGATTATTAGATGGTGAACGTAAGAAAAAACGGTGTGCGTCTGACTTTTGGAGATGTAGGAAATGACATCTAATGGACGTGCTAACAGGGAAAGCCTAAGTCATTTATGATATGGTAATCCTGTGCCAAGCTTTGTCCGAGTGGCAAAGAAGGTCAAACGACTAACGGGTAGCGCCGTGTAGGTTGGAGTTTATCACCAATCGAAGTGCCATCTACCTTTATACAAAGGTAAAGATATAGTCTACACCCCTAATAAATATCGGGAAACCGAGGGTATTATGGTTCGACTTTGATATTAGCCGTCGTCGTCGCAAAGAACTTGTTTCTATTGCAGAAGAGCTTTTTGGAAAAGAGAGTGTAGCACCAATCGCAACTTTTAATTCTCTGTCTACCAAGGTTGCCATTAAGGATATTGGAAAGGTACTGAACGAAGATCCAGAAAGCCCATATTATATGCAGATTCCGTATGAATTGCGAAATGAAGTTGCTAAGTTGATTCCGACCGTGAAAACATTGGATGATCTCGGAGAAGAAGTTGAGAAGGAAGTTCTATTGAAGGACATTCTTGGAAAGAGCGAGCAGCTTTCTAATGTGTATGATAAGTTCCCTCTATGGTTTAAGTACGTTATGCGGCTTGAAGGTTTACCGAAAAGTATGGGTCGCCATGCTGCAGGAACTTTGATTACGCCTAAGCCTGTCATTGAATATTGTCCTCTCTGTATGGATAGAGAAGGAAATCAGATGTGTCAGCTTGAAATGCACAATGCAATGGACGACTTATCATTGGTCAAGATGGATTTTCTTGGTCTTGAAAATTTGGACACGATTGATGACACATTAAAGATGGCCGGTCTAACTTGGAAGGATGTTGACATCAACCATCTCGACCTAAACGATAAGGCGGTCTATGACGCTGTTTATAAATCTGGACACACAATTGGTATTTTTCAGATGGAGTCTGCTGAAGCTCGAAAGATGTGTGTTGAAGCAAAATGTGACAACGCCGAGGATATAATTGTTGTGAATGCAGCAAACCGCCCTGGTACTAAGGACAGTTTCCCGACGTATTGCTCCAATAAGCTTCATCCAGAGACTATCAAACTACTTCATCCTGACATCAAACAGCTTTTTGCCAAGACTCAGTACATTCTTCTTTATCAGGAACAGGCTCTGGCAGTATTTCGTTATGCAGGATTCCCTGAAACTGAGGTTGACAATGCTCGTCGTGCCATTGGTAAGAAAAAGAAAGATGTTATGGCATCCTTGGAGGTCCAGTTTAGAGATGGTCTTCACAAGAAAGGATGGAACGATTATCAGATTTCTGAGATGTGGGCATTGATCTTGAAACAGGCTTCTTATTCCTTCAACCGGGGCCACGCAGTTGCTTATGGACTTCTTTCTTACCTGACAGCATACCTGAAGACTCATTATACTGAGTATTTCATGGCTGCGTGTATGATTACTAAAGAAGATGATTCTGGCAAAATGGGTGTGTTCATCAATGAATGTGACCGTCTACATATTCGGGTTCTTCCTCCAAGTGTTAACAGGTCTGATATGGAATTTAAGGCCGATGCGGAGAAGCACACAATTCTGTTTGGCTTGAAAGCCATTAAGGGAATGGGCGAGAGTGTCGCATCAGGAGTAATTGCAGATCGTCCATATTCTGGATTGGCAGACTTTGTTCAGAGAGCAAACGGTGGCAAGATTGGCACTTCAAACGTTGTCAAGTTGATTAAGGCTGGAGCTATTCCAACAAAGGACAAGAGAAAAATCTTAATCACTTTTGCAAATATGGTTTTTGAGAACGAGTATAAAGAGAAGGGTTTTCATGAGATGGCATCCCTTCCCAAGATCTCTATTCTCAAAGACGAATACGGAATTGACACAGATTCTATTAAAGACAAACCTACCAGACTCGCCTTATATAATAAGGTAAGAAGGGAGCGCTGGGAAGCGGACACATGGAATCGAAAGAAAGAAAAAGACAAAAAGCGGAATGCCTTTATGCAGGCGTTTGCTGAAAAGTATATGCAAGACGAGCACATGTGGGAATTTGAAACTCTTTCAATGTTCTTGACTAGTAATCCCATTAAGGATGCTTGCATCTATATTGATGCTGGTCTTGATACTGTAGAGGATGGCGGTAAGGCAACTGCTATTTGTGTCATCGTAGATATCCAAAAAAAGAAGGATAAACGTGGCAACCAGTTTGCGTACTTACATGTTTACACGACAGGTGGTATTGTCGAAATGATTTGTTGGGCATCTCAGTATGCACGATATTCAAGTCTAATTTCAAAGGGCAGCGATCTTGCAATCCTTTGCAAGAGAAAAGAAAATTCGTACATTGTTGAGAAGATGAAGCCTTACAAACAGTGGCTGCATGATAGAGAGATAAAGCAATGAATGGTGTTTTATATAATGGTGTTTTATATTCTATTGACGGAGAGGTTACTTGTGAGCTTCCTATGTTTAAAATTGATTGGTACAAAGATAAAACTGTAATTAAGATACATTGTACGAATTGTTGCGTCGTTAGAAAAGTTCAGAAGTGGAAGTTTGACTGCGCAGAACAATGTGAGCTTACCACAAAATGGTTTTATTGCAGAGTGTGCGGAGGACTGACAGAATTTAGATTAGGTGCATAATAAGAGGGTTATAAAGTGGCAGATAAGAAATTTAATGAAAATATGATCCGTTGCTACATCAGGATAAAACGAGTCTTTTATCCGAAAGATGGGAGGGAGGTGGAGCCCGGCGGCTTCGCCACTTTCTCTGCCGAGGTGGTAAAAGTCAAGCAGGGACATCCTATTATGAGCCGATACAGCGACCTACGGCTAAAAGGCAACGTTCCTAGCCTCGATATGAATAAAACTTATTCGTTCTGTGGTGAATATGTTCATCATGAAAAGTTTGGTGATCAGTATAAAATCATCTATATGAATGAGTTTCAAGAGATTACTGACCCGGAAGAACAAAAAAGCTTTCTCCGTTTTATCTTGACCGACCATCAGTTTGAGATGCTTTATGAAGCATTCAAGAATCCGTATGAAATCATCAAGAATGGTGACATCAAGTCTCTTTGTACTGTTAACGGTATTACGGAAGGTCGAGCACAAAAGATTATTGACTCTTTTGAAAACAACATTGATAACAGTGAGGCGTACACAAAGCTAATTGAGTACGGTCTGACCACTAGTGCTATTGAAAAGCTTGTTCGTCAGTATCACGGTGCAGACATTCTGGTAAAAAAGATTGAGGAGAATCCTTATGTCCTGATCGATGACGTGTATGGCATCGGCTGGAAAAAAGCTGACGCTCTTGCTTTAAATATGGGCTTAAAGCACAATTCGCAATTCAGAATCGAAGCCTACGTCATGCATTTTCTTGCCGACCGTGCTGAAGAAGGTAACTCTATTATCTCGGCAAACCAGACAATCAATAGCTGTATCAAGGAACTTGAATTGGACGAGGGAGATCAAGAGGTCATCAAGAGGGCACTTTTTCATCTGCATGATGTACGTGAAACACTTTGGTGGAGCGATGACCGTCAGGAATTTGCTCTAACTAGAGTGTGGAATCTGGAAGGTAGTATTGCGAAGGAAATCAAGCGTCTGGCGGATGCTCCTGTTGAGCCGATTGGTCAAAATATGGATGCAGCAATCAATGAGGCCGAAAATGCGCTTGGCATCAAGTATACCGAAGAACAGAGAGATGCCATTAAAAAGGTATGCTCTAGCAACGTCTGTATCTTAACAGGCTACGGCGGAACTGGCAAAAGTACCGTTGTCGCTGGTGTCTTAAAAGTTCTTCGTGGTAAGTCTTTTGCACAGACTGCACTCTCTGGCCGTGCTGCCGCTCGTATGCAGGAGATCACTGGTCAGGATGGAAAGACGATTCATCGTCTCCTTGGATATGACATCGAGAACGGTGGGTTTGTTCACGATAAGGACAATCCTCTGGATGAGGACATCATCATTCTGGATGAGACCTCAATGGTTGGTGCTCAATTGTTTTACGATTTGATTCAGGCAATCGAAACTGGCAAGCGATTCATCATGATTGGTGATGACGGCCAGCTTGAGAGTATCGGTATGTGTAACATCTTCAAGGATATGCTTGCATCTAAGGTTGTTCCTGTGGCTCGTTTGACTAAGATCCATCGTCAGGCAGCCAAGTCTGCAATTATCACGGAGAGCATTAAGGTTCGTAACGCTACGCAATTGGTTCCTTATGGCTGGGCTGGTAGTGAGATTCGTGGTGAACTTCGTGATTTGGAGCTTGATATCTATAAAGACGCAAGTGAGTCATTCAACCACATCATCAATCAGTACCGTACCTTATATAATAAGGTAGGGAATGATAGTGCGAAGATTCAGATTGTACTTCCACAGAAGCTGCGTGGCAGTATCTGCACTTATGAAGTCAATAATGCTATTCAGGAAATTGTGAATCCGAGTCGTGGTCAAGCAGAAGCAAAGGTCACAATCTATGGTGATGGCAAGGATAGGGTGTATACTCTGCGTGAGGGCGATCAAGTCATTATCAACAAGAACAACTATGAGCTTCATACATACAATCTCAAGACAAAGAAAAAAGAAGAGAAGTGTCCGGTGTTTAACGGAAACCGTGGCATTATCCGAAAGATTGAGAGTAGCTTTATCCTGGTTGATTTTGACCAGTGGGGAACAATCTTTATTCCACATTACTTTGGTGGGAATAATATCTGGGCAACACTTGAACTTGCTTATGCTTTGAGTTGTCATAAGTTACAGGGCAGTGAGGCTCCGTATGTGATTGTTGGCATGGACAACTCTGCGTACCTGATGCTGACGAGAGAATGGCTCTATACGGCCATCACTCGTGCCAAGAAGTATTGTGTGATTTGCGCCGAAACTCATGCTCTTGATCGGGCTGTAAAGACTTCGAGAGTTCCATATAAGCGGACGTTCTTGAAGGAATTTTTACGGAAAGAATTTGCAGAAAAGCATTGACAATTATGTGCGTATCCTGTATAATATAGTTATAAAAAGTCTCCACCCCGGAGGCTTAAAATTCTCTCTTTAACTATATAATACAGGATACGGGAAAGAAATGGCTTGCTCGTAACGACAAGCCTTTCTTTATTAGCTATAACTATATAACACAGGATACGCAAGGAGGCTTTATGACAGATAAAGAGCTCATAGGTAAGCTTAATGCGATGGTTAAGGCATTGCAGAAAGCAAAGAAGAAGACGGACAAGACCCGCATTTTGCTGGATGCACGAAAGGATTTTGGCGACGAAGATGATGAGCTGATGTTTTTCTTCAGATTTTTGCTTGACCCAGCAATTGTGACTGGACTGTCTGACGCAAAGATCAACAAGAAGGTGGCGGCAAAGCCTGATTTAGATTTTGAGCATTACAGTTGTGGATGTCTTTATCTAATGGGTAAAGGTCACAACACTGGCTCTGATGCATCCATCGCAACAATCCAAAATTACTTACATAAAAACCCTGAGTACGAAGAGTTCCTGAAGCGACTGTTCACTAAGAACCTGCCGATTGGAGTTGAAGCAGCTACCATCAATAAGGTGTACGGCGAAGAGATTATTCCTGTCTGGGAGGGAGAATGCTATGGAAGTTCGAATAGGTGATAAGTTTAACCGACTTACTGTAATAGGTTTCACACATCGGCATGGAATAAAAGTATATGAGTGCACATGTGAATGCGGAAGTGAGAAACATGTTTTTGGAACTGCATCTGCTTTGACTCACGATAAATTAAAATCGTGTGGTTGCCTCAGAGCCGAAGCAAAAGAAAAGGTAAAACCGGGAATGAGATTCGGAAGGCTTACAGTTCTTGAAAAAAGCAAAGAAAGAATTGGAAAGAAAAAAGTTATTGGGTGGGTCTGCAAGTGCGATTGTGGGAATATAAAAATTATTCCATCACCTACTCTTTTATCTGGGGAGAGTCGTTCGTGTGGATGTTTAAATAATGAAACTCGTTCAAGACTCGCAAAGGAACGTTGGAAGAATGTGTGGAACGAACGGAGACATATAAACGAATATAAATTTGTTGACTCTTATGTAGACGTTTCAGACGTCAAAGAAAATCATTTCTTTATTGACTGTTGCGATTATGAAAAAATTAAAGATTCGTACTGGTTTGTTATGAGTAATGGTTATGTAAGAAATGCAGATGGAATTTTACTTCACAGATTTATAATGGATGCGCCAGAAAAAATGGTTGTTGACCACATAGATCATAACCCACTTAACAACAGGCGTGATAATTTGCGTGTATGCACAAACAGTGAAAATTCGCGGAATAGAGCTCTTACAAATTTCGAGTCTGGATGTAATGGCGTCTGTAAAAATAATAGGAAAACAAGATGGGTGGCTACCATAAGCGTTGATGGAAAGTCGAAGAATCTTGGAGCGTTTGAAAACATTGATGACGCAATTAAAACTCGAAAAGTTGCTGAAGAAAAATATTACGGAGAATTCAAATACGACAAAAATCAAGACTATCGATTCCGAAACGATAAGAATGAAGTGAGTTACGGTTAAGGAGAAGTTATGAATCTTTCTAAGAAGTCTATTAAGCACATTCTTCGGATTCTGGATAATAAATGTGTCGAAGTTCCTACAAAGGCATCCGCTTATAGCAGTGGTGGACGTAGAATTTTGACTCGTGATTTTGAGCCAAAAGAGACACATGGAATGAATGGTTGGCAGCGAATCGTCTATGTACCGTCCGAAGGATATTTCTACGGAATTTATAATGGAAAATCGGAAGAAGATTGGGATATTCCAGATATCTGGTCTCCTGCGCAGCTTGCTGATTTGTGAGGTTTACAATGTTTGTTTTAACACAGAATCAAACCGGAGTTGCTGACACCAGTAAATGTTTTGGAATCCATATTGTAGATGAATCAACAGTAATCAGAGCGTATACCTTTGATGGAGATGGATGGATGAAACTTGGTAAATATAAAACAGTAGAACGAGCAAAAGAAGTAATTCAAGAAATTAACACTGCTCTTTGTGAGAACCGTGTTAGTTTCGATATGCCGGAGGATTAAAATGCTACTTTTAACGCAGGGCGGAGAAATTATAAATCTTGAACGCATGGCAATCATTGATGCCGCAAGCCTTAATGTTTACGCACGACAAGGCATGGGTGAACGTGGAATTATTCTTGGTAGTTATAATTCTGAGAGCAGATGCTACAATGTTATTGCAGAAATTTATGACGAATATGCACATGGACAGGATGTGTATTCTATGCCGAAGGATTAACTATGAACGACTTCCGAAAACTAGCCATCCCAAAGAAAGAACGACTTGAAGTTCAACTTACTGATGGCACA
>UMDN01027074.1_pt1 | contig 21281 bp, 15 predicted proteins | sample 1964491 | NCBI WGS metagenome assembly UMDN01 (sample SAMEA4835994, study PRJEB28245) | human gut metagenome | biome: gut microbiome; material: fecal sample | place: Denmark | collected 2008 | reverse complement strand
CCTTCCCTTTGGGAAGGTTAGGATGGGTTTGAGGCTAGGTGGGGGCTGATGGCAGTATGCGGAGTAATAACACTGAAACCGCCAGGAAAGGGAGTGTGTCAACACTCTCGAATCCAAATAAATCCATAATGGGATCCAAGAATCATTGGCCAAATTAAATCAAAAGAATGGATCCGTGAAAAGACCAATCCGTGTTCCTCGGTGATATCAGTGTTTCATTGTTTTGATTTGTGTCCCTGCCGAAGGCTGGGGACACAACACCAACACGGAATGAGAATATCGGTGAGAATATAGTGTCCATCGCCGCAGACTGATGGACACAGGGGCTAAAACGGATAATATAAAAACGCAATGAAATATAAAAGGATAAGAAGCTTATGGTTACATTCAAAATATTTTCGTAACTTTGCTAACAAAGAACAACTAAATGATAACGATATGGCATCAGCAACATTAAACTCCAAACCAGTACAGATGATTGTCACACTGGAAGACAATGCGCTCATAGCCGACATCACAAGAAGACTTTGAAACTATTACGAGGTGTAGCCTCCGTACGAATGGCCAACCTCAAAGATGACGAGACCTTCACACCCGCCATGCACCGCTCTATAAACAAGGCGCGTCGCGAGTATGCCAATGGCGAGACCATTTCATGTAGTACACCAGAAGAAATGCAACGATATTTCGACAACCTATGATCTACACTATTGAGTATTCCAAAGAGGCAGACAAGACACTACGTAAGTGGAAAATCACAGCACATGACCGCATTATATACGACATCTACGACGACCGCGTATCAGTACTGATAATCCAAGCAGAAGAACTCTACAACGACAAATAATCATCACACTCCCTCATTACATCAACGAGTAATATTGTTTTCTCAAAATAAAGTATCATAGTATCATTCTGTCCTCCAATTACACCCCTAAGACCTTATATACTAACGATTTAACCAAATGATACTTTTCTGAATGTTTTACAGAAAAGTATCATCGAAGTATCACAGAAGTATCATAGAACATGGAAACAAGAGCATAAAAGTGATGGCCACACAGCATCCTCACTGAAGCCTACGGGCTAATCCTTTGAATCCTAAATCACGGGCTAATCCTTTGATAAGCCAAAGCACAATCATCGGCAAAGACAACAAAAACGTCACGAAATGGGCAAGCAGCGTGCCCATGTGGGGCAAGCACGTTGCCCCAAGTGGGCACGGGTGATACTCAAAATATGCCCAAAACACTTTAATACTCATCCTGACCTACCCAAAGGATAACCCATCCTAAACTCAAACCCATCCTAACCTTCCCAAAGGGAAGGAACATATTACTCCGGATATTGACACCAGCACCACATAACCTAAAACCCAGCACCACCTAATAACTTAAGCCCCCCCCTAGCCTCCCCCGAAGGGGAGGGACAGTCACTATTGCTGCTGACAAACCGTTGATAATCAGATGACTACTGACGAAAATCATGTAGCCAAAGGTATCCGTCCCTCCCCTTCGGGGGAGGCTAGGTGGGGGCTGAGGTTAATATTCTGAGTAACTTGTTCCTTCCCTTGGGGAAGGCTAGGATGGGTTATTCTTTAAACCATCCAGACAATTACCAGATGATTTTTGCGCGTACTAAAATGCGGAAGTATCTGTAATTCAGATACTTCCGCACTCTCGACCAGATGGTTGACGATTTTATTCAAAAATTGTCTTTATCTTTGATTTAACCCAAATCGGTCATCAGACCGTTTGAGGTTTATAACTGAGCCAGCTCTACTACCTTGTCTACAGCGGCAGAAAGACCATCGACGTTCTTTCCTCCGGCTGTGGCGAAGTGAGGCTGACCGCCACCGCCACCCTGAATCAGTTTGGCAGCCTCGCGGATAACCTTACCGGCATTGAAACCGCGGTCGCTGACGAGATCATCGGTAGCCATAACGGTGAGCAACGGCTTGTTGTCATGCTTGCTACCGATAACACAGAGCATATTCTCCGGCTGTGCGGCACGGAGCTTGAAAGCGAGGTCTTTGGCTGCCTCCGGAGTCATCGGCAACACGGTGGTGATGACCTTAACACCGTTAACCTCACGAGCCTGCTGGATGAGACGTTCTTTTGCACGCTCCACTGCCTCAGCCTGGAACTTCTCGATGCTCTTCTTCATGGCCTCGTGCTCCTCGATATATTTGCCTATTACGGTCTGCAGGTCCTTGGCGTTATGGAAGAGAGCCTTGATAGCCTTCATGCCGTCCTCCAGGTCGTACATCATCTGCTCGCAGGCAGCGCCTGTCTTTGCCTCGATACGACGGATGCCGGCGGCAACGCTGCTCTCAGAAACGATCTTCAGCATACCGATGCGACCGGTGCTGTGAGCATGGATACCACCACAGAACTCAACACTCGGGCCAAACTGCACCACGCGGACCCTGTCGCCGTATTTCTCACCGAACAATGCTATAGCTCCGAGCTGCTTAGCCTCCTCTATCGGCACGTTGCGATGATCCTGCAACGGGATGTCCTGACGAATCATATCGTTGACGATACGCTCAACCTGACGGATTTCCTCGTCGGTTACCTTCTGGAAATGAGCGAAGTCGAAACGCAATGTGTCTGGCGACACGAATGATCCCTTCTGCTCCACGTGGTCGCCGAGCACCTGCTTGAGGGCATAGTCGAGGAGGTGGGTAGCAGTATGGTTGGCTGCACTCGCCTCACGCTTGTCGGTATCCACACAAGCCATGAATTCTGCCTCGACGTTCTTTGGCAGAGCCTTAACGATATGCACAGACTGGTTGTTCTCACGTTTGGTGTCGGTGATGGTGATGGTCTCCTCCTCGTTTACGAGGACACCGGTGTCGCCCACCTGACCTCCCATCTCGCCATAGAATGGGGTGTTGTCGAGAACAAGCTCAAAGTATGTGTTCTTCTTCTGCGTCACCTTGCGGTAGCGCAGGATGTGACATTCATATTCAGTATAGTCATAGCCCACGAACTGCTGCTCGCCCGGACGAACCTCAATCCAGTCGCCGTTTTCCACAGCTGCCGCATTGCGGGCACGCTCCTTCTGCTTCTGCATCTCTACGTCAAACTGCTTCTCGTCTACGGTGACGCCGCTCTCACGACAGATAAGCTCGGTGAGGTCGAGTGGGAATCCGTAGGTATCGAAAAGACGGAACGCCTGTGTGCCGTCGAGCTCTGTCTTGCCGGCAGCCTTCACAGCCTCGATGGCGCTGCTGAGCATGCTGATACCGTTGGAGAGTGTGCGCAGGAACGACTCCTCCTCCTCTTTTATCACCTTTGTGATGAGTTCGCGCTGGGCAGCAAGCTCCGGGAATGCTCCGCCCATCTCCTGTACCAATACCGGCACGAGACGGAAGAGGAACGACTCCTTCTGACCCAGGAAGGTGTAGGCATAACGCACGGCACGACGAAGGATGCGGCGGATGACGTATCCAGCCTTGGCGTTGCTTGGCAGCTGACCGTCGGCAATGGAGAATGCCACGGCACGGAGGTGGTCGGCAACGACACGCATAGCCACGTCAACTTCCTCTGTCTCGCCGTATTTCAGACCAGAGAGAGTGCTGATTTCCTTTATGATAGGCTGGAAGATGTCGGTGTCGTAGTTAGAATGCTTACCCTGCAGAGCACGCACGAGTCGCTCGAAGCCCATACCGGTATCGATGACGTGCATTGGCAGGGGTTCGAGAGAACCGTCGGCCTTGCGGTTGAACTGCATGAACACGATGTTCCAGATCTCAATCACCTGTGGGTCGTCCTTGTTTACGAGTTCGCGTCCCGGTGTCTTTGCCTTCTCTTCCGGAGTGCGGGAATCGAGATGAATCTCAGAGCATGGACCGCAAGGGCCTGTGTCGCCCATCTCCCAGAAGTTGTCGTGCTTGTTGCCATTGATGATATGGTCGGCAGGCACATGCTTGAGCCAGAAGCCGGCTGCCTCATCGTCGCGAGCGAGTCCCTCCTCGGGAGAGCCCTCGAATACTGTGACGTAGAGGTCGTTTGGATCGAGATGAATCACGTCAACGAGGTATTCCCATGCGTAGTCGATGGCGCCCTCCTTGAAGTAGTCGCCGAAGCTCCAGTTGCCGAGCATCTCAAACATGGTGTGGTGGTAGGTATCGTGGCCCACTTCCTCGAGGTCGTTGTGCTTACCGCTCACGCGCAGACACTTCTGTGTGTCGGCACGACGGCGTGGCTCCGGCTCGCGGGTGCCGAGGATAATGTCTTTCCACTGGTTCATACCTGCATTGGTGAACATCAGCGTAGGGTCGTCTTTGATGACCATTGGCGCTGACGGTACAATAACGTGTCCTTTCGACTCGAAGAATTTCTTGAATGAGTCGCGGATTTCATTTGCTGTCATCATCGTATTCTTGTTTCTTTAATAATATTTCTTTTTGACTCTGTTGCTAAGGGCACAGGAAAAGGGCAATGATATTGCCGGGTGTGCTTGCCCATGCCTCTTACCTATTGATATAATCGGCAAAATTAAAAAAAATATGATAAACAGCCAAATTATTTGTTATCCTTGTGTTTTTTAGCGTGTTATAAGCCACGGATGTTGACGAAACAGAAGAAAATTATTATCTTTGCCGAAGAAAGTATATAATATGGCACTTAACACGGAAAAGAAACTGAAACTGTATTACTCCATCAAGGAGGTGGCAGAGATGCTGGGCGTCTCTGAAAGCATGTTGCGCTTCTGGGAGAAGGAAATTCCGATGATAAAACCCAAAACCACGGGCAACAATATCCGACAGTATACGGAGCAGGACATCGAGAACATCAAGGTGGTGTACAACCTGGTGAAGGTGCGTGGCTTCAAGCTTGCCGCCGCCCGCAAGATGCTGAAGGAACAGAAGAATGCCGTAAGCTCCGACACCAAGGTGCTGGAGACGCTCATAAAGCTGCGCGACCAGCTGCAGGAGATGAAAAAGCAGTTCGACTACCTCACGTAATGACGGATTTAACCCAAAACGGCAATCAGGGGGCTGCGGAATAAGTTACGGAATACAATTAAGGAGGAAAAGAAATAGAAAACAAGTAGGGACGATCGGGCTCGAACCGATGACCTCTGCAATGTGACTGCAGCGCTCTAAACCAACTGGGCTACGCCCCTGTGTTTCTATTACCGGCACAAAAGTACACTATTTATTTGAACCGACAAAATAATTTGCACTTTTTATACTTTCACGATATAATAATAAGACATACTTTTACGATGGAATATCAAAAATGCCAAGCCCACTGAAGGACTTGGCATATATTTTATCTGTCGGAAACGACAGACGTACTTAGAAAGATTCGCAATTACTTAACGAACTTCTTGCCGTTCTGGATAGCGATGCCCTTGAAGTTAGAGCTTACGCGCTGACCAGCGAGATTGTAGATAGGAGCGTTAGCGTTAGTCTCTGGAGCAACAACGTTGCTGATGCCGTTAACATCACCGTTAGCATCGAAAGCAAGACCGCAAAGCATGATCTTAGAACCAGATACCCAGAAGAAGTATGTGTTACCTGGCTCAACGTCATAAGCGAGAGCTGCGTAAACGTCAGCGTCTGTTACAGTCTGCTCAGCGTTCAGACCACCGTCAGCTGTGATGTACTGTCCCCATACGTCTGTAGCGTAATCGCCCATAACAGCGAAGTCAAGCTCCTCAGCCTCGATAACTGAGTTAGGAACCTTGGCAGTCCAGATCTTCTTGTTCTTACCATACTTTGCAGCAACGTATACCTTACCGGCAACAGCAGGTGTGAACTCTACGTGAGCAGAAGTAGTACCAGCCTTGTCCAAAGAAGCGTCAACACCGTTTGTACCGCCCTGGATGTAAGCCTTAGAGAAAGTCTTGCCCTGTGACACGAAAGTCTCAGCTGTAGCAGGATCGCTCTTTACTGTCCAGTCCTTACCACCATCAACGAGAACAACCTTAGCGTTCTGAATCTCAGAAGTAGCAACTTCTGTAGGTGTTCCAGCAGGAACAACAACTTCATCAACAGCTGCTGTAGAAGGAACTGCATTCCACTGACCCTGTGCGTTAGCACATACTGCCATAAACATAGCAGCTACGAAAAGTAAACTCTTTTTCATAATTTGTTTTGTTTTTAAGTTATTAATAAATTGATCGTTTGGTTCAAGTCCATCGCTGGATTTATAATATCCAGCAATGAACTCGGATTATTATCACATTGTCGTTATATATTCAAGATTTTACTCGCCAGCCTTTACAGCCTTGATGGTGTAGCGCTTGGCAGAGCTTGTGGCATTGAACTTGAACTTTGAGCTGAGAGAGGTATAGACAGTAAGGTCGTTACCCTCTATCACTCCACCTGTGTTTCTTGCTGCTGCAGCAGAACCGTTTCCGAATGTGTAACGGTTTTCACCAGCCTTGGCAACGTTGAACACTGCCTCCTGATCCATTTTCAAAGTAGCGGAAGCTATCTTGACTGTGATTGCCTGAGTGTTTTCAGCCTCAAACTTGCTGATTGTAACAACTACATCTGAAGCTTTCTCGTTTCCGTCTTCGTCAAACATAGAACCATTGAAAGTTCCACCTACGAGAACAGATGCATCGGTGTGTGTCACTGGGTCGTCATCATCGTCGCATGCAGCGAATGTGAGCGAGAAGAGAACACCAAGCATCAAAAACAATATACTTTTCAGTTTCATTTTCTTTTCTGTTTTAATTCGGTTAATAATGAAGCAGGATTATTCTGCATCGCTTTCCTCTGCTGTGCTATATGTACGGAAGCCAGGGTTCTGGTCGGCAGCAGTGATACCTGAGTTGATCTGTATCTCGTTCTCTGGAATTGGACGCAGCCATTTGATCTGACCGTCGTTACCTGTCATGTTGTTAACAGAAAGACCGCAATAGGTAGTGTTGTAACGAACGAGCTGATGGGTGCGGCGCAGGTCCATCCAACGGTAATATTCACCGAGAGTCTCACGCATACGCTCGTCGAGGATGACATCCAGCTTGTTGATGGTCAATCCGTAGCTGTCGGTCTGTCCGAATGACACGTATCCACCGGCATCATTGTAGCCCCAGTCGTAGCGCTTGTAGTCGCTGAATGAGTTGAGGTAAGAAGCGTGTGAACGGGTACGAACGGCGTTGAGATACTTCAGCGAATTAGCATCGTCACCCATCATAAGGTAAGCCTCTGCAGCAACGAGATAAATCTCGCTTGCATTCAGAACCACAACATCGCGGTAGTCACCGCCCGACTGTTTGCAGTCGCTGGTAGTGTTCTTGTCGTCGAACTTGCGTACTGGAGGCAGACATCCGATCTTCTGGATTGCAGAAGAGAATGGCTGTGTGTAAGTGGCAGAGTTCTTTGCGTCGTAAGAACCGTTTGCGGCATAAGCCTTGCAAGTGGAGTTCTCAGCAACCTTGAACACCTTGGTAGTGCTCTTCATACCAGTGGTAACGAACTGTGCTGCGTGGGCTGTGCAATAAGCCTCAATCTCAGAATCCTCTGTATACCATGGGAAATACTTGAATGCGATAGAGAGGTTTGCCTTCTCAGCATCAGTGGCATTGTAGTATGCCCAATAGCCCTGCTTGCTCCAGTTGCTTTCATTTCCGTCATAACCATATACTGTAGTCATGAAAGTTCCTTCGAAGCGGTCGTCGCCCTTGTCGAAAGCGTAGTAAACACGCTCTGTAGGACAGAGGTCGCTCTTCACGCCCTTCACACCCAGAGTGTTTGAACCCATATAGAGAGCAAAGTTGTGCTGCTGGTCGTGACCACCAGTCACCTTGTCGGATGAAGTGGCACGGTCGTACTGGATTGCGAAAAGAGTCTCGGCGTTGGTGCCCTTCTCATTGTTGTCGAAGTCCCATTTCTTGTCGAATGACTGTGTCAAAGGAACTGCATCAGCTACCTCAGAAGCATATTTTGCAGCCTCAGCGAAATACTCGGTGCTGTTCACTGTGTATGTACCGTTCTTTGCATCATTGACAGTTGTCTGCAAGTCCCATCCTGCTGCGAGGTAAACCTTGGCAAGAAGAGCCTTGGCACCGATAACGCTGGCACGTCCTCTGGCATCCTTCTCAGAACTTACGCTCTCGAGATTGCCGTTTGCGATGATTTCCTTCAGGTCAGCAATGACGTTGGCATAAACCGTAGCGAGGTCTGTGCGAGGATAGTTAGTGCTTGCCGACTCGATATAGTCGGTGATGTATGGCACTGCACCGAACTGCTGTGTAAGGATGTAATAGCAATAGTCGCGCACGAAACGAGCCTGGTCGTTCAGTTTGTCGTCCTTGCAATACTTCAACACACAGTTGGCATAGTTGATGGCAGCGTATGTGTTTTTATAAAGATTCGTAACATCCTCGTTGTCTGAAGAATACTGATACGACTGCAATACAGGAGCCGATGCATTCTGTCCAACGGTGTAGAGGTCTGTACCCTGACAGAACACCTTAGGATCACTGTATACATCACGCAGAGCATAATATGCATTGTTAAGCTGCTGGTTCCAACCTGAGATGTCAGAGAACTGGCTTTCAGGTGTTACAGTACTTTTATTGTCTGTATCCAAGAAATCAGAACAGCTGGACAAACCAGCCACCGTGGCCAATCCGAGGGCAGACATTATGATAAACTTTTTCATTTTGCTTCTTTGTTTAAAATGTTATTAGAACTTAATGCTTGCACCGATCTGATATGTCACTGTGCTTGGACCATCATTCTTCTTGGCTGCATCAGCCCACTCAGGATCGAATCCCTTGTACTTCGTGAATACGAATGGGTTTGTAATGTTAACATAAAGACGGAGATACTGGCAGCCCCATGAAGAGAGCAACTTCTTTGGGAATGTGTAGCCAAGAGTGATGTTCTTGACCTTCCAGTAAGAAATCTTGTCTACTGCGAGAGCATTGTAAACGTTCTTCTCATAAGATGCAGAACCGGCACCGTTGTTGGTGATAGAGCTGTTTGTGAATGGGAATGAACCATAGTGAGTGGTCTCCTGGTATACAGGGTTGATGTATGTACCATCAGCGTTCACACCGTCGCAGTCGATAAGTGTTCCAGCAGGGATGTAGTAATCCATTGCAATCTTGTTCCATCCACGGTAAGCATAATCGTATGTGTCAGCCAATGTGTTTGAGTATACCGTAAAGTTCTGCTTTGTATAGATAGAGAATGAGAAATCCCAATCCTTATACTGTAAAGTAGAAGAGATGTTGCCTGTCCAAGAAGGATCCTGGCAACCGAGAATCATCTTGTCGTCAGCGTTGATCACGCCATTGCCGTCGTTATCCTTGATGATAGGCATACCCTCTGACCAACCGTATACCTTGTGGTAGTAGTCGCAAGAGCGAACCTGCTCACCTGGAGTGAAACCTGCATTAACAGCAGCTTCGTTGTTAGGAACAGTGATGTTCTTGTCTGAAACGATACCATCCCACTTGTACAGGTAGAGAGAGTTCATTGGAGAACCTACGAACAAAGAAGATGTGATAGGGTTGTCAGAATCTATGATCTTGTTCTCGCCGTTGATCTTCTTCACCTTGTTGATGTTGCGGGCGAAGTTGAAGCTTGTGGTCCAGTACCAGTCTTTGGTCTGGATGTTCACTGTGTTCAGGGCGAACTCGATACCACGGTTCTGCACCTCACCTACGTTGTCCCAAAGACTGCCGCCACCAGATACCAATGGAAGGTGTCTCAGATAGAGCAGGTCTTTAGATGTCTTAGAATAGAGGTCGATAGATCCATTGATTCTGTTGTTGAGGAATCCGTAGTCGATACCGAAGTTGGTTTCATAAGATTTCTCCCACTTCAAGTCAGCGTTGATGACACTGCTTGGGTAATAGCCGTTGGCAACGACAGAACCGAAAGCATAGATGTTTGGACCAGAAACGCCAACTGAGTTATAATGTCCGCACACGGTGTTGTTACCAGTCACACCATAGCTCAAACGAAGCTTCAAGTTGTCGATCCATGAGATGTTCTTCATGAAGTCTTCCTCAGAGATACGCCATGCAAGAGCTGCTGACGGGAACCATCCCCAGCGAGAGTCTTTCAGGAACTTTGAAGAACCGTCGGTACGTACTGTACCTGTAAACATATACTTGCCTTTGTAAGAATAGTTCAGACGCAAAGCGTAAGACATCATTGTCTCTTCCCAGTAAGCAGTACCTGAACCGATACCGCTTTCCTCCGGTTTCTTCTCAAAGATAGTACCTGTATACATATTGTACCACTTTGTACCTGTCATGATAGAAGTGGCATCAGCAGATGTTCTGCCGACCTGGCTGTACATTTTGTCGGAAGAAGTCATAGAGAACAATCCCATAGCACTCAGAGAGTGGTCGCCGAAGGTCTTGTTGAAGTCAATCTGGTTGTCCCAAGTCCAGTCCTTGCGGGTGTACTCCTCGTGAGAAGAAGTCTCAGTACGAGAACCGCTCGAAGCTGTATACTCACCAGTGCGTGAGTTCACGTAGTTTGGAGAGAATGTGGTCTTGAATGACAACCACTCAACCGGTTTCAACTGCACGTAAATGTTACCAAGCACACGGAAGGTGTTTGACTCCTTTGAGTCGTCACGCAGATAGATGAGAGGGTTAACGGTATCAGTGAACTGATTTGCCTTTGTTCCCATTGACTCAAAGTTACCCGGTTTCACGTTGAAGCTACCGTCAGAAGCGTAAGGACGAGCGAACGGCACCTGACGGAACGCATCCTTTACGGCATCATCTGAGGCCAACTGGTTTTCTGTGTAAGCGAGGTTCAGGGTGAAACCTGCAGAGAGATATTTGTTAATCTTGCTGTCAACACTACCCTTCATGTTGTAGCGGTTCTGGAGGTCGTTCTTGTATACTCCCTCCTCACGGTTGTAACCTACTCCGAAATGATAGTGTGTATTCTTTGAAGAACCGTTTACGGCGAGAAAATGGTTCTGCTTCTGACCGTCCTGTGTAACGAGGTCTGGCCAGTTGTAGCCCTCACCGTTGTTCAGCATGTTTTTCAGTACAGAAGTGCCGTCCTCTGTATCGGCAAGCATACCCTGCAGAAAGTCCTGCTGGGTCATCTTCCATGTTGGCTGGGCTACGGTAGCGATACCGTTTGCCACCTGTCCTGAAGAGAGGAACTGAGAGAAACGCCACTTGTAGAACTGGTCGGTGTTCATATAGTCTGGCATACGGGCAATCTTAGACACTCCATAGTATCCGTCGTATGAGATAGAAACTTTCTCCTCGCTCTTTCCAGCGAGAGAAGAACCGCTCTTTGTAGTAACGATAACTACACCGGCTGTGGCACGTGAACCGAAGATAGCTGTAGATGAAGCATCCTTCAAGATGTCCATACGCTCGATGTCCTGAGTGTTCAAGAAGCCGATGTCCTCGCAGATAACGCCGTCGACAACATAGATAGGCTTTGAAGTACCCTGGATAGAGGACTTACCACGGATCTGGATGTTGAAGTCAGAACCTGCACGTCCGGTAGCCTGTGTAATCTGTGCGCCAGGAACAGAACCCTGCAATGCCTCCATTGCACTTGTAGTACCCTTGGCAGCAAGTTTTGCACCATCAGCAGAAGATACAGAACCGGTAAGGTCGCTCTTCTTCATCGTACCGTAACCTACAACGACAACCTCATCGAGCTGAGCATTGTCTTCCTGCAATACGATATTGATCGTTGAAGAGTTTCCGAGAGTAATGGTCTGCTCTTTGTAACCAATGTAGGAAATCTTTACTTTAGAAGAAGGAGATGCATTGGGGATAGAGAAATTACCATCGATGTCGGTGATGGAACCTGGTTTGCCATCGACAAACACAGTAACACCAATCAATGGCTCTCCACTTGCATCCTTCACTGTACCCGTGACCGTCTTCTGGGCAAATGCCGTAAGACAAACCATAGGCAATACTGAAGCCGTCAAGGCTCTTCTGAATTGTAAATGCATAAATGTTATTTTTTGATTTATTAGTTAGTAGCAATCTCCTTGTAGTGTACCAGTCTGTGTGCTTCCCGAGCACATATCCTACACATATTATAATATGTGGGGTAGTAGTTGTTTCATCTTCTTTCCTGGCACCCCTGTGCCGTTTCCGTTATGGAACGGTATAGTTTGTTTCGGTGCAAATATATACAGTTTTCTTTAAAACGCAAAACTTTAGCAAAAGTTTTTTATTTTTAAGACTAAGATTTAACTTTAATCGGCCATCTGAGACTGGCTGGCAATAAAGAAAATTCTATTGCTGTCAGACTCAGATGGCCGATATCATCAGTCTAATGTATGACCGATACCATCAGTTTAATGGTATATGTGCAAAATTTCTTTTAATCAGACATTCGGTATCCAACCGCCATTCTGTCTGAAAACATTCTCAAGCGTCACCTTTGCCGCCTCTTTCCTGGTGAGCTGGCGTGTCCATGCCGCACGTTCTTTCGTGGCAGCTCCCTCGCCATGGTTGTCATACTCGCTGTAGCGTGCAGTCGTCTCATTCTGCGTATTGCTCCAGTTGTGCCATCCTACGGGCAGGATATGCTTGCCGAGCTGACAGTTCATGAACAGGGTGTGGGCGTAGGGACGCCACGGACGACCGAGATATACCTTGCTGACTCCCTCTGCTGCGACAATCTTGCAGCGGTTGAACACATAACCGTATTCCACGTTCTGCGGAGTGGAAGCGGCGGTGATGTAGGAGTCGGTACGGCTCAGGATGGTGCAGTTTTCAAACCATGCCGTTGACGGACCGAAGATGAAGTCTGTGGTTCCCTCGATGTGGCAGTCTTTGAAATAGAGTCGTGTGTTAATGCCTCCTGTATATACCGTGTCTTGGTTGCCGAGGATGCGGCAGTTCACAAACGTGAGGCGGTCGCCCTGAGTGTGGAGCGCCACTGCCTGTCCGAGTCGTGCTGCGTTGTTTTCTATCGTGATGTTGCGGAATGTTATGTCATTGCCGTCCACCCGCACGGTGTAGGTGCGGAAGGTGCCCATCTTGCGGTCGGTGCCGGGAATGAACACATTGGCATGGTCGTCGTAGGTTATTATGGTATTGTCTCTGTCCTCGCCGCATATCTCAATATTGGTGAGCCATGACGGCACGATGAGTTTTTCCTTGTAGGTGCCTTTCTTCACGAATATCACCTTGTGGTATTCCATGAATGCCCTGCACACCTCAATGGCATCGTCGATATTGCGGAACTCTGCCGTTCCGTCGCGAGCCACGAAGAGTGTGTCGGGATTGTCGTATTTGTTTGCCGCATTGACAGCCAGCGTTCCCGCAAGAGCGAGAACAAGGGATAGAAGTAATTTTCTCATTTTGATTGATTTGTTTTAAATTAGTAGTTTATCTTGAAAGTTATCCTGGAAACCATAAACGTCCATTATGCCGACGTTGGAATTATGGTTACCAGGATACTGATATAGTCATATTATCCGAAAACTCGGGAGTTGGGTATATTGCATCAAACCGTCTGGTTCACTTCCTGCACTCCATTGATGGTCTTCAGTCCGTTCATCACAGTCTCCACATCGCTGCGGTCGTGGATAAGCAGTTCGAAAACTCCGGCAAAGATGCCTTCGTCGCACGAAATGGTGAGCTTGTGGATATTCACGTCGAACTGGTCTGAGATGACCTTCGTCACCTCGTTGAGCATACCGATACGGTCGATACCCTTCACCGAGACTGTAGCATCGAAGAGCAACTGACGCTTCATGTCCCATTTGGCATCGAGAATCCTGTTGCCATAGCTTGACTTGAGTTTAGAAGCCACCTTGCAGGAGCGTTTGTGTATCTCGATGTGGTTCTTGCCGTCGATGAATCCAAGCACGTCATCGCCCGGAATAGGATGACAGCATGGTTTGAAGATGTATGTATTGATATTGTTGTCGGTGATGTAAATCGGTTTCTTGCGGTTGAAATTCTCCGGCACGACTGCATAGCCCTTGGAAGTAGCACTCTGCTGTTTCTCTCCATCGTCTTTTTTCTTGCCAAGGAACGGCACATACTTGCGCCATCCACGGGAAGTCTCACTCTTCTTGTTGTTCTTGCCCTGCAGTTCGTCGAGGTCCTGGTCGCCCAGGATGATGGTCTTCTCGCCCAATGACTGGAGCAGCTGCTCGTGTTTCTCCACTTCATGCAGAGCGCAGAGTTTGTCCATCACGGCGAAGGTGAGTTCCATAGAATTGCGTTTGAGGAACTCGTCGAGTATCTCCTCGCCGCGCTTCTGCACTTCCCTACCCTCTCGGCGCAGGATTCCCTGAATCTTGGTCTTCGCCTTTGCAGTAGACACGAAGTTTATCCACGACGGCTGCACATGCTGAGAGTTTGAGGTAAGGATCTCCACCTGGTCGCCACTTTTGAGCTTATGACTGAGAGGCACGAGTTTGTGATTCACCTTGGCTCCGATACAATGGCTTCCGAGGAAGGTGTGAATCTGGAATGCGAAATCGAGGGCCGTGCATCCTGCCGGCATGGTCTTGATTTCTCCCTTAGGAGTGAACACGAAGATTTCTGATGCGAAGAGGTTCAGTTTAATGGTGTCGAGGAAGTCCATGGCGTCTGGCTGTGGGTCGTCGAGGATTTCCTTGATGGTGCGCAGCCAGTTGTTCAGCTCGCCCTCGTCTTCTGAGATTTCCTTGGCTCCATTGCCGTCAACTCCGTCTTTGTATTTCCAGTGTGCGGCGAAGCCCTGCTCCGCCATCTCGTCCATGCGCTCCGAACGGATCTGCACTTCTATCCATTTTCCCATGTTGCTCATCAGAGTGACATGGATTGCCTGATAGCCGTTTGCCTTGGGGTGGTTAACCCAGTCGCGCAGACGGTCGGGATGTGATTTGTATATCTTGTTGAGTGCAACATAGATGCGGAAGCATTCGTCCACCTCCTCGTCTTTGTCTTTCGGCTTGAAAATAATTCTTACGGCAAGGATGTCGTAAATCTGGTCGAACGACACGTTTTTCTGCATCATCTTGTTCCAGATGGAGAACGGACTCTTCACTCGAGCCTTGATGGTGTATTCGATGCCCATCTTGTCGAGTGTCTCACGGATAGGTTTCGTGAAATTGTCGAAGAGCGTGTCGCGTGATGCCTGAGTACTGGCGAGCTTCTCTTCTATCTGCGCATATTTCTCCGGGTGTTCGAACTTGAAACTGAGGTTCTCCAGCTCTGTCTTGATATTGTTCAGCCCGAGACGGTTGGCGAGCGGCGCATATATATATAAGGTCTCGCCGGCAATCTTGTAGCGTTTGTTTGGCGGTTGTCCGTCGAGCGTACGCATGTTGTGCAGACGGTCGCATATCTTGATCAGGATGACACGGATGTCATCGCTCATCATCAGAAGCAGTTTCTTGAAGTTCTCTGCCTGTGCCGATGCCTGCGAACCGAAGATTCCTCCTGAAATCTTGGTCAGTCCGTCTACTATCTGGGCGATTTTCGGACCGAACATGTTCTGGATGTCCTCCACCGTATAGTCGGTGTCTTCCACCACGTCGTGGAGCAGTGCCGCACTGATACTCGTGGAGCCGAGTCCCATCTCCGAGCATGCTATCTGTGCCACCGCTATGGGGTGCATGATGTATGGCTCGCCGGAGAGTCGACGCACTCCCTTGTGGGCCTGACGTGCGAAGTTGAAAGCCTTCGTTATGATATCCACTTTCTTTCTGTGGCGCGATGCGAGATAACTGTCGAGCAGATGCTTGAAGGCATCATCTACCATTTTAGCATCAGCAGCCTCTCGCTCCTGGTCTGTAAGTTTCTGTTCACCCATGATAATGCGATTTTAAGAGTTAACGGTTGTATGCTGTTATCACTTCACCTTTATCTTCTTGCCGGCACGTATGTTGCTGCCCTTTATACCGTTGAGCTTGCGCAGCTTGCCCACGGTGGTGTGGTTTCTCTCGGCTATCTCGGAGAGTGTGTCACCGTTTCTCACTGTTACGCTCTTGCCTCCACGGCCCTTCTTGCCTTTCTTGCCTCTAGATTTTTTTGATGAGCGACCGTATCCTTTCTTCGAGGAGGTACGCTTTGAAGATGTGTAGCGGGGCTGTGTCTGCTCGTCCACCTCAACGAGAGAACGGCGTGTGAAGAGCTGGTCTGCCTGGTAGTTGCTGATGGAGTCCTCGTTGCTGATGAACGAATTGACCACCGAAATAGGCAGGCGGAGCACTGATGGCTTGGAGTTGCCGTTCACGATGTTGCGGCGATACTGCGGATTGAGCGCACGAAGTTCTTCGAGGTTCACTCCACACACGTCGGCAATCTGCTTCAGGTGTATGTCGCGAGTCACCACCACTGTATCGGTCTTTGCCGGCAATGTGGTGCGCATCGGACAAATGTTGTGTTCACAATAATAGTTCATCACATAGTTTGCTGCGATGAATGCAGGCACGTATCCCTTTGTCTCACGCGGCAGATATGGATAGATCTTCCAATAGTCGGCCTCTCCGCCTGCTCTTTGCATCGCCTTGCGCACATTCTGCGGTCCGCAGTTGTATGCAGCGATTACGAGACTCCAGTCGCCATAGATTTTATATAGGTCGCGCAGATAGCGTGCTGCAGCATAGGATGCCTTCACAGGGTCGCGACGCTCGTCAACGAGAGAGTTTATCTCCAGTCCATACTGCTTGCCGGTGGATGGCATGAACTGCCACAGTCCGGCAGCTCCCACTCTGGATGTAGCCTTAGGGTTGAGTGCCGACTCTATCACCGGCAGATATTTCAATTCCAGTGGAATGTCGTATGCCGAGAGGGCATCCTCGAATATCGGCATATAGAAATTCGATGCTCCGAGCATATAGCTCACCGAACGGCGCAGACGACCGGTGTAGCGGTCGATGAATTTCTGCACGATGTCGTTGTATGGCATCTCCATGATATTCGGCAGACGCTTCAGACGGTCTACGTAGACCTCCGGCTCATAGGTACGGTTTTCGTCTCGGTAGTTGCAGTCGTCGTCCACCTTCAGGTATTTCTGTGAGTAATACTCCTGCAGGAGGTCGTCAAACTCAGTGCCCATAGACTCAGGCACGTCGATCACTTCTTCACGGCCATCCTTGTCTTTCACTGTTATCTCATTGTCATTTACATCTTGTGCGAACATCTGTAACCCACTGCCCAACAGCAGAGATGCCGCCAATACTATAACTCTGTTTTTAAATATCATTACTTAATCAAATTGTTTCTTTTTTTAATTCATACATCGTGCAGCGCAAACCGGCTCATTAGAAATTGAGCGAGCACTGCAGTCCGAGCGCCGACGACTTCAGTGGATTTGCCGAACGACGGTCGTTCATCACCGAAGGTTCTATCTTCAGGCTCAGGTCCTTGGATATGTCAAACTGCGACAACGACGCATCCACGTATGCGTCGATTACAGAGAGAGCGTAGACACCTATCATGCAGAAAATGCTCAGGTCGCGGTATTTGCGGTAGTAGTCCTTCCTGCGCTTGAAGAGATTCTGATATCGCTCTTTGTTTTCATCCGTTATCTGCATTCCGAGATGCAGGAATTGGTTGTAGCTCTGCGTATTGGGGTCGTCGTCCATGATGTCCATATATGCCTGCGAATAATCGCGGAACATCTGGTTGTTCCACCTCCATGCATAGATACAGCCGAGGAATCCGCCGTATACGATAGGCAGTTTCCAGTATTTACGGTTATACACCTGTCCGGCTCCCGGCAGCACTATGGCGAGCCACATGGCACGCTTGGGATCCGGGCTCCATGTCGCCCAGTCGCGCTTTGCCTTTTTCTGCTTCACGCCTACAGAGTCCACCTTATTTAATATATATATGGAATCTGCATTCAACATAGATACTGTATCCACAGCCACGGCACCCCTCGCCGCACTCAGCAACGAGTCCGGCACAACCGTCGGCTGCGTTGCCGACGGTGCCTGCAGTTTCTCCGTCTCCGCGGCATTCACGGCAAGCATCGTCCATGCTGCCACGAGGCACATCATCATTCTATGAATGTTGCTCAACACTTCACGTTCCGCTTTTAGTCGTTCATTTTGTCGAGCGCCGCCATGATGCGCTCCAGTTCATCGGCATTGGCAAACGGGATGCTTATCTTTCCTTTTCCCTTTGGCGAACAGGTCATCTGCACCTTTGTGGAGAAGAACGAAGAGAGTCGTTCCTTCAGGGCGTTGAACTCCTCCGGGAGCTGTGTCTTCGAGGCTATCACCTTTTTGCCCACCGTCACGTCTTCGCCGCTGTTGAGCTGCTTGGCTATCTCCTCTACCTTTCTTACGGAGTATCCGTTTTTCTGTATTTCCTTGAACACCTTGATCTGAAGCGACGGTGAGTCGATAGAGAGAAGCGCACGCGCATGTCCCATGTCGATTTCCTTTTTCTGCAATGCCATCTGCACCTGTGCGGGCAACTTCAGCAGTCTGAGGTAGTTGGTTATCGCCGTGCGGCTCTTGCCCACTCGCTCCGACACCTTTTCCTGTGTCATTCCTGAGTTTGAGAGCAGGTGTTCGTATGCCAGAGCAATCTCAATGGCGTTGAGGTCCTCTCGCTGTATGTTCTCCACGAGCGCCATCTCCATGACGTTCTCGTCTTTTATCGTGCGTATATATGCCGGTATGGCTGTCAGCCCAGCTATCTGCGAGGCCCTCCAGCGGCGCTCTCCGGCAATGATCTGGTATCTGTCCTCAGCCACCTGTCTGAGTGTGATTGGCTGTATGATACCGATTTCGCGGATACTGTTGGCAAGTTCCTGAAGCGCTTCCTCGTCGAATTCCCGACGTGGCTGGTTAGGGTTTGCCTCAATCTGGTCTATTTCAATTTCGTTTATCGTAGAACTGCCCTGCGGACGCACGTCGTCGGTTGAAATCAGTGCGTCGAGTCCGCGTCCGAGTGCGCTGTATCTCTTGTGTACTCCCATTATCTCGTTGCTTATGTTTGCTTATTGTTTGCTTGTTTTCTCGTTCTTGTTGATGATTTCCTTTGCCAGCGCCAGGTGGTTCTTGCTTCCTGTGGAGTCGGCATCATACAGGATGACGGGCAGTCCGTGGCTTGGCGACTCGCTGAGCTTCACGTTTCTCTGGATTACGGTCTTGAACACCAGTTCCTGGAAATGGCGCTTCACCTCGTAGTATATCTGGTTGGCGAGGCGCAGTCTGCCGTCATACATCGTGAGCAGGAATCCTTCTATCTCAAGACGTGTGTTGAGTTTGCTCTTGATAATCTTGATGGTATTGAGCAGTTTGCTGATTCCCTCAAGAGCGAAATACTCACACTGCACGGGGATTATGACGGAGTCGGCTGCCGTGAGGGCATTGACGGTAATCAGTCCGAGCGAAGGTGAGCAGTCGATAAGGATATAGTCGTAATCATCACGTATCGGCTGCAGCATTCTCTTGATCACCTGTTCGCGGTGTTCGAGATTCAGCATCTCTATCTCTGCTCCCACAAGGTCGATATGGCTCGGAATGATGTCAAGTCCGTCGATGTCAGTGGTATAGACAGCTTCCTTCACGTCGGCATGGTCGATGATGCACTCATAGAGTGTGCAGTCCACGTCCTTGGAGTTGACCCCGAGTCCGCTGGAGGCATTAGCCTGCGGGTCGGCGTCGATGACGAGCACTTTCTTTTCAAGCGTAGCGAGCGAGGCGGCGAGGTTGATGGTGGTTGTAGTCTTTCCCACACCGCCTTTCTGGTTAGCCAAAGCAATAATCTTTCCCATTTTATCCTTTTCTAATTTGTTCGGGGCCATAGCAATTCAGCCAAACCTACTGATTTGGTATAGCCCAATTATTTTGCAAAGATACATAATTTGCGCCACAATCAGAGGTTTTAAACCTTTTTTCGTACTTTTTAATATGGGAAAGTGGTATTGCCGATATGGGAAAGTGGCCTTGGATGTAGTCTCCTGATTTTGGTTGAGTCTGCATTTGCACGGCATGCCTATATTATTTTATGCAAACAGAGTTTTCCCGACAAAATAATATCATAGTATCATTCTGAGGATACCAAAAAGATCTTTAGCATTGTTCTCTTGCATTTTTAGTCTAATAGCCACTTCGCTATCAATGCCCTCTGTCTCTGCCGAAGGGATAAGACCTATACTTCCAAGTACTAAAACCTATGAACAGAGCCGCGGTGTGGAACATTCCCCGATTCATTGGTGAGTTTTTCAGATAATTGCTTGCATATCTCAAGTATTTTGACGAATTTTGTATAAAGGTTGTACATACGATGGTTTGGACTTAATGTTTTGACCGCCACTAAGTTACTAAAAATCAGCGACATATACAACTTTTTACTCATATTTATCAACTTAAATTAATTCCGCCAACGGGTTATATCTATAAATATATAGCAGGAGGATGTGCCAAAAAACGCATTCTTGGCACATCCCCTCTCTGCTGTTGTGGCATCAATGCATGCCGTGGCATGCTTCTCATGCCCAAGAGATTATTTTGATGTGGCGAAATCTATTGAGCTTGCGTTGACAAACGTGTAAGTCACAGCCGTGGTGAACGTCTTGCCCACGCTCTTGTCCAAAGACGACTGTGAGGAAACGCTCGATGTCGATGCCATGATACTTCCCTTGAAACTGCTGAACTCGCCCTTGTTTGGCTTCGCCTCGGCTGTGGGCAACATGACGAGGAGTATTTTCTTGCCGTCCTCGAGCTGCGTGCCGTTGTAGGTGCGGCTCACGGTATAGGTGCGCTCGGCCGGGAACGACTTGATGGTCTCTGCCGGGATGGTGTAGGCGAGGAGCTTGTCGCCGGGGTTTGCTTCCACGGTCGATTTCAATGTGCTGGAATTTCCGAGGAACGCGCTTGAGACAAGGGAGCTTGGCTCCGCCGTGTTGTCGGTAGACAGCTTCACGGTATTGCCGGAGGCGTCGGTTACGTTGACATCAAAATATTTCAGTTCGGAAGCCGTGACATATACCACCGGCGATATGGTAACCGCCGTGGCTTTCTCTTCTACCGGAGTCGTGGGGTCGTCGCTGTTGTCGCTGCTGCAAGCAGTGAAACACGATACTGACATGCAGGCTGCCGCGGCCATGCAAAGCGAAAGAATGTTTTTTCTCATAATGATATAATGTTTGTAATGTTGTCCTTGATGACTGTCTGTACTGCTTATGTTCCTATAAAGAACATGTTTCATATGCAAAGGTACAAAAAAATCTAAATAATGTAGCAATTCGCGGCAATAATAACCTGTTGGCGGAATTAATTTAGTGCATACTTAATTCTACCAATGGGCTTGTCGTTAATGACGTTTACGTATTGCAGAATGGTAAGTGCACTAATACGGACACTCCAGTCTTATGTGTGCGGTTTCGA
>UMDN01036665.1_pt1 | contig 21466 bp, 16 predicted proteins | sample 1964491 | NCBI WGS metagenome assembly UMDN01 (sample SAMEA4835994, study PRJEB28245) | human gut metagenome | biome: gut microbiome; material: fecal sample | place: Denmark | collected 2008 | reverse complement strand
AGATCATCTCCAAGCGAGGCGATTTTATTTGTTGTATTATTGAAGTCTTTAAAATACAGCAGCAATACGGCGAATATTTTTCAATTTTTCGTGTAGTGAATTATCTTCCATTGCCGTGTGCATATTGTATTTCATCTGCATCTTTAGGAGAGAATCAGCAGGGATGTCTAAAGCCGCTTCGAACATCAATGCTGTAGTTGTGGTGATTGGGCGACGAGCATTAAGTATTTCGTTCAGTACGCTGTAGCCCATTTCTAAGCTATCTGCAAACTTACGTTGTGATATGCCTCTCTCCTCCAATTCGTCTTTTACTACTTCACCAGGGTGAGTAGGGTAAAAACCATAACCTAAATCTGACATAATTATATTTACTTATAATGGTTTGACAACTCTAAAATATAGATTTCTCAGCTGCGGCGATACTCCGACGGCGACATTCCAGTGTGTTCTTTGAAGTATTTGCCGAGGAACGACTGGTTGGAGAAGTTCAGCTCTTGCGCAATCTCCTTAATGCTCTTCTGCGTGTTGCGCAGCAGCATACGCAGCTCGATGGTGACGTAAGAGTCGATCCACTCGTTGGGTGTGCGCTTCGATACGGCTTTGATTGTCTCGGAGAGATACTTTGGCGATATGCAGAGCTGCTCAGAATACCAACCAACGCGGCGCTCCGAGCGGAAGTGCTTCTCGACGAGCTTTATGAATTGCGTGAATATCTCCTCGGCACGTGTGTTGCAACTATCGTTCTGCGCCTGCACGCTGTAGATGACGTTCGACAACTCGTATGCCATGGCGAGGAACATCGCCTGCACCATCTCGCGGCGGAAACGGTTCTCGGGCTCGTCTATCTTTGTCTTCATGCGGAAGAATGTCTCGTGTATGAAGTCGGCGCGTTCCTTCGGAAGGCGGAATACGGGGTGGTTGCGTGCGAAGAGGAAGAGCGACGACAGCTCGTGAACGCTCTTTATCGTCTCGTTGAAGAATTTGTAGTCGACGAGTATGCCTATGCCGCGACAGTCTGGCGAGAGCGTGCAGTTGTAGACCGACCTGCCTTGGTTGATGATGATGAGGTCGCCGGGCTCAACGTTGTGCTTCACCGAGTCGACGTAGTAGCTCACAGTGCCACGCAAGCACATAGCAAGCAGCAGACACTGCATACGGCGTGGCTCGCGCGGAATGGGTATCTTCGCCATTTCGTCGAGTAGGAGTATGTCGTTGCCAATGTGGCTACCGTCGCAGAAGCGTACTGACTGGCTGACGGTGATATCTCTGAAATCGGGCATGATGTGTGGTGTTGAGATGGTGTGATGTTGAGGTGGTGTGGTGTTGAGGTGTTGAGATATGTGGTGCTATTGCTGCGGCTTCTGCAGTCGCAGGTTGAGCTGGAACATGGAAGCACCGAATATCATCAGCGAGAAGACGATGGCGAGTGCCACGCGCTTCATGTCGCCACCGAAGAAATCGGCGAACTGCATGTCTGCCGACTGTGGCATGAGACGGTAGAGCAGCACAGCTGTTGAATTGTTCACCCAGTGGTAGACCACACCGGGCACGATGCTACCCGTGCGCACGTACATCCAGCCGAGCAGCAGTCCGCAGAGGAACGCTCCGATGCCTTGCGCCATGTTGCCGTGAACGGTGGCGAAGAGTGCTGCCGAGAGAACTATGGCTACCCACTGGCGGTGTTTGCCCGTTATGTCGCAGAGTACGCGCAGTATGGCTCCGCGGAACACGTATTCCTCGGCGATGGGCGCTATGATGCCAATGGTGATGAAGCCGAGCTTATGCTGCATGATGCCCTTGAACATCTCGTTGTATGTGTCGGGCAGCGTTACACCGAGCAGTTCGGTGATGTATGCCAGTGGAGCTATGGTGCCTATGGTGAGGCATACCACCCAGAACATCGTGAACCACGGGCGTGTGTTGATGTATGCGCCCGAGCAGGGTGTCCAGCGCAACTTGTAGAACAGTGCGATGGTGATAATGCTGCTTGCGAGTGTTGTGATGGTTGTGGCACCCGCCGTGATGCCATTCGATAGACTGAAGAGCATCGTTGCTGCTAAGCAGATTGCTTGTATCGTAAGGAAGGCGAAGAGGTACAACGCCACGTTCAGTAATTCTCGCTTTTTCATATTTTGATGTTGAGATGTTGAGATATGATGTTGAGATGTTTAGATATGATGTTGAGATGTTGTTATGTTGAGGTGTTGAGATATGATGTTGTGATATTGTGGTGTTGAGATATGATGTTGTGATGTTGTTATGTTGAGATTTGTACTATTGTCACCACCTCACCACCTCACCATTACAACACCAACTCTCACCACCTCACCATCTCAACCTCTTTCTTATCAGCCTCGAGTTGCTTCTGCAGTGCTTCAACGCTCTCGAAGCGTTGCTCGTCGCGCAGCTTCCTGCCGAACTCCACTCGCACTTTCCGTCCGTATATGTCGCCCTCGAAGCCGATGATGTGCGCCTCGATGGTGGTCTGCTGCCGTTGGAACGTAGGGTTTGTGCCGATGTTTAGCATTGCTGGCATCCACTCGCCGCCCTCTACGCTCACTCTTGTGGCATAGACACCGTTTCCGGGTACGAGCTTCTCTGCGCTTTCGGGCACGATGTTCGCCGTGGGGAAACCTATGCGGCGGCCCTCCTGAAAGCCGTGCGCCACGCTGCCCGTGATAGAGTAGGGATGGCCCATGCAGTTGCTGGCTTCAGTGATGTTGCCCTCGACTATGAGACGGCGTATGAGCGACGACGACACACGCAGCCCGTCGATGTCTATCGGCGTGTTCTGCAGCACCTTCATGCCCATCTCTTCGCCATAGCGCACATAGTCGGCGAAACCCTCGGCGCGGTTGTGTCCAAAGCGGTTGTCGTAGCCAGTGAGCAGCATCGCCACACCGTACTTCTCGTGCAGCACCTGGCGCATGAACTCGTATGCCGAGAGCTGCGCCATCTGCGCGTCGAAGTGGAGCATCTCTATGCGGTCGGCTGCGGTGGTGTCGAGCAGCTGCAGCTTCTCGTCTGTGGTGGTGATGAGCTGTGGCACGTAGTCGGCATGTACCACCTGACGCGGATGGCGGTCGAACGTGATGACGAGCGACTGCCTTCCTTGTGCGTGTGCCATGGTCGTAAGGCTGTCAATCATAAACTGATGACCGCGATGTACACCGTCGAAGAACCCGATTGTTGCGCAATATTCGTTTCTCATATATGCAAAGATACTGATTTTAAGGCGAATGGCAAAGGAATAGTGCCTTTTTATGTCGGCGCGAGCCTCTCCGGCGTTCGCCTACGCCTACCAGCGGTTGAACAGTTCGAGACTGAAGCGCACGGCTATATCCGTGAATTTCCACTTCTTCTGCGACGCAAAGACACCTATCGACAGTGCGCGTGTCTGCACGCCGTAGCCCCATTCTAAGTAGGGCGTGAGGTGACTCACGGAGAGCGCACTGACGTACACGCGTTCCTTCTCCAACAGACGTCCTATGTAGGGTAGCCAGTAGAGTGCGAGCTGCGGTGTCTCATACGTCACGTTGCTACGCACGTAGTATTGCGAGGCGTTGTACCAGTTGGAGTTGAGCAGCTCGAACGAGCCCGACCAGTTGTCGTTCCATCCGTTAGGTATGTTGTTCTCGCGGAAGTTGCGATAGTCGAGAAAGTATCTGCCCGTGCCGCTATGCGTGTAGAATCCTGTGCCCAGACGCATCTGCAGGGAGTTGAGAGCCGACAGACGGTGGATGTACTGCGCGTCGAACTCTATGCGCTCGTAGTCGATGTTTGCCCCCATGAAGCCGTTTATGCTGCGCTCGTAGTTGGCGGTCAGTATCGGACCTGCATAGCCTATCGGTCGGTACGTCAGTTCCACCATCGGTGCCACGGAGATGTATGTCGTCGGCATACCCACCTCTTCAAATCCCGTGTCCTGGATGGCAGTGCGGCGGTGCCCTATCACTCCCACCTCCAAGCCCCAACGCGGCGTAGGGTCGTAGTGCACGTATGCCTTCAAGCTGTGGTCGCGGAAGTAGGTCAGGTTCAGACTGTCCCAGTTCATGGCGTCGTCGTGCTTGTCCTTGATGGCGTCGAGCACCGACGAGTTGCGTATGCGCCTGCCGCTTGTCCACTCCGTCTGCACGAATCCGTTGTGGCGGTTGCTGAAGTAGTATGTGATCGGAATGTTGAAGTAGAACTGCTTCTGCTTGAAGGCATAACCAGCCTTTATGCGTGCCTGCATCTTCTGGTTGGCAGTGAAGTTGTACTGCGCCTGCACGTCGAGCAGGTACGTCAGACCGCGTCGGTTGCTGTAGCTGAACTGCAGAGGGTTCAGTATCGGACCGATGTTGAATGTTCCGCGCTTGTCCCTACCTATGTCGCCCCCGATGCGTCCCATCAGTGTCTCGCCGACGTTCGTAAGCAACTGTCTGTTGAATATGCTCCCATGCGTTTTGCTCGTTGAGTCGTTAAGAATATTGTCGTTGTAGCTCTGTTGGCAGAGATATGCCTCGTGCTCGGTGAGCGGAATGGGGCGCACGCGAGCGAGTAGGGTGGTGTCATCACGCTCTGCGAGCGAGTCGATACCGCAGTTGGGCAACCCGTAGATCGTAGTGTATTCAGCCGTGATGTCGTTGCCGAGGAACAGAAAACGCGCATTCAGCGTACACTCCTTGGGCAGCAGCGTGCGTCCCTTCTCCTCGTCCATGGTCGTGGAGATGTGGAAGCGCACCATGTCGTACTCGCCGTCGAGCGCAAACTCAATGATGCGTCCCGTCAGTTCGTCCACTTGTGCCCAACCGCTCACCAACTGCGTGCTGCTCTGGCGCGGGGTGAAGTTCACGAGTGCCGTGCCCTGCGTGAAGCTCTGCGCCTTGTAGCGATAGTAGCGGCGGTTGCGTTGGAAGAATGGCGAGATGATACGCCCGTCGATAAGCATCTCTTCGCTGATGAGCGGTGTGAGGTAGTTGAGCACGGTAGGCATAGGCTGCGACTTGCGCGTCGTCGTCGAGCTCTCAAGCAGTCGGGTGGCGGAAACCGTTCCCTCCGCATCAATTCTCATGTGGTTATATGTCTCTCCGAATACCTCGCGCCTGCTCGCGTTTGCAATGGCAAACATCGACGGCACAGTGAGCAGTACGGCGTTGCGACGGTTCGTGCGGATGGCGTACTTTGTGTAGGCATAGCCCTCCTTCGGGCTGTGTTCTGTCGTGTCCACCGAGGCAGCATAACTGAACACGCGCTTCATAGTCTGAAGCGTGTAACTGCGATTGTCTGCTCTAACGCCACTTACGACAAACACAAATAGTATGGTTAATATGAATATTCTGCCTCTCACACTTTCTGTTATGCTACATATCTTGATGAATTTCCTTTGTTTTCAGCATCCGCGCCGACCGTTACGAGCATCCGCATCGACCGCCGCGAACCATCAGCATACGCTTGCAAAAGTAGTTAAAATAATGGCAAACACCCCATCAACCCACCCGATACTCCCCAAAACATAACGTTTATTAATGATTTTTCAGCCCTTTCCGCCTCATCCGCCTTGTTTTTTATATCAAACTTTCTGTTTTTTGTAGCAATATCCTTGTATTTTCGGTTCTTTCTTATTGTTTTATGCAGAAAACGTTCCAAATATTTGGCGTTTTTCCCGAAAAACACTACCTTTGCATCTGCAAACTTATCCTAACGCATAGGTTAAGTCGGACTTGTAGCTCAGTTGGTTAGAGCAACAGACTCATAATCTGGAGGTCCCTGGTTCAAGCCCAGGCTGGTCCACGCTTCTATTACAGCGACTTACGTTTCGGCGTAGGCCGCTGTTTTTGGTTTCTGCGTAAACAATGCATTAAACGTCCGTAATATGCCACTGTTTAAGCCATGCACGCAGCTCCACAGTCATTCTGATCATGTTGTTTTACAGAAACTTTCTTGCTGATTTTAATATTCATCATTTTCGTTCCACATATAAACTGTTAGATTTTTGCTATCCCAAAACACTTTATCAAATCGTTTCAAAAATTTAGAACCTAAAAGTCTCTTTTTTAGTTGAACTACATGTATGTTTTTATATAGTCTTTCATTAATATATAATTCTGAAAATGTTATATTCTTTACTGTTTGAGTATCAAATAGCGTATTATTTGTTCTAATCATTGAATCGCAAGAATGATTAGATTTTAGCTTCTCTATGTAATGTTCATCTATCGCCAAATCACCATCAAATCCTGTGTCAATTAGAATATCATCAATAACTACGTTGTCTAATCTTAAGGTTACCTTTGGGCGTATTCTGTCTTTATACTGAAGAATTATGGCGGATGAAGGAATCTGTGGTTTAAAATCAAAAGACTTTATGTCTAATGTATTTTGGGTCGAAAGAAAAAGTATGTTTAGCTTTGATAGTACATTCATTCCAATGATTGCTTTGAATTTATTGTTTTTGAAACCTGAAATGTATGTAAAATTTTTTATTTTTACTTTATCATTAACTTCAAAATTTTGTGTGAAACATATGGGTAAAATTTTATTATTACCATCTCCATCGTAAACCGAGGAAAGAAATAAAAAAATAGGGAATCCAATATTATTAGAAGGTATAAATGAAAAATCTGCACCAGTATCAAATATTACACCATCTTGTGTAGTAAAATCACGACAATCACCTAATTGAATCTGGCCGACCTCGATATTAGTAAAATATCCTTTATAACAAAAAAAGACTACAACAATCCATACTGTAATCAAAGATAAAATAAAAATCACGACATTCTTAAATTTCATGTATTTCATATTCTTTTTAAGTTTTACGGATTCCGTTTTTTAGAAAATAGGTTTCGATTAGCTAATCATGGTTCAAAAATACACAAAATCCTCAAAATAACAAACAAAATAAAAAATGTATTGAATATCCGTGATGTTTTTAAAGGTAAGAAAACGTTGCAGAATAGGCTTTGGAGTCACACTCCGAAGCCTATTCTGTTTTTTCTGCGTGGCATCTCGATGGGCACAATGTCCTCCGGCGTAATCAGAAGGAGGTCGTTGTGATTCTTCGGCGGCTGCTTCACGCATCGTGTGGCGTGCTGAATGTAGATGCGCTCCAGCTGGTTGGCTATGAAGCGTGCGTTGCCCCACGTCTCGGTGTCGCGGGCGCTGAAGGCGAGCGCTATCATATCGGTGTATTTCTGCCATGCCTTTACGGTGAAGCGGTAGCTGTATTCCTCAATGCGGCGGCTGGTTATCTCGAGCAGTTCGTCGACGCTGAAGTCGGCAAACTCGAAGCGGTTGGGGAAGCGTGACAGCAGTCCTGGGTTAGTCTCGAGCAGTTCGTTCATCGGCTCCTTGTATCCGCAGAGCACCACGGCGATGTCGCGCCGGCTCTCGTCAGCGAGCAGATTCATGAGCAGTTGCACGATGATCTTTCCGGGGTCGTTCTCGTTCTTTCCGTTCAGAAGGTATGCCTCGTCAATCATCAGGACGCCGCCCTGCGCCATTTCCACCACTTGCTTCATAGCCCTTTCCTCGTCGCCCCAGAGCGTGCCGATGAAGGTGCCGCGATCGCATATCACGACGTGTCCTTTCGAGAGCAATCCCGCCTCGTGCAGCAGCGCTCCGAATATCTTGCAGACCGTGGTCTTGCCCGTGCCGGGGTTGCCGAGGAATAGGCTGTGCAGCGAAACCCGGTGCTGCTTCAGTTCTGGAAACTGTTCGTGCAGCATGCGGTTGTAGGCGGTCAGCGCCACCAGTTCGTCCATGCGCTTCTTGATGTTGCCGCAGCCCACCAGCTTCTGCAGCTCCTCCTGCGGATTGTCTATGGGGTGCAGTATCTCCACCTTTACTCTTACGTTCTGGTTCTGCTCTATGACGTCGCCAGGTAGCGGACTGTCGGTGCAGATGTCGTCAGCCTTCTCTGTCGGAGTGTTGTCCTCGGCTTCGTATTCATCTACATCTTCATCTTCCAGAAAAGGATCCTCTTCGTCCTCAGTCTGCATGTCGTCGAGTTTCACATCCTTGTACTCTTCGCTCAAGAACTGCTTCATGAGTCGTTCGAAATCCTCGTTGAAATTCTCGTCAGTGTTGTTCTGCATATTAGTCATAATTCTATCACGTTAAAAAAGCAACTAAATTCTTTGTCATTTCGTTCATTTTTTTGCTACAATAATTTTTGTTTTGTGATAGAATTATGATTATCTGCTGCAAATGTAGTGCAAATATAGATAACTACCAAATGTTTTTGCGTAACTTTTTATAACTTTGTACGTACACTACTTTAAAACCAATTTATTACAACATTCATCAATATGATTAAGTCATTAAGAAAGATACTTCTCGTGGCGTGCCTTGCGGCTCCGTCTGTGCTGTCGGCGCAGGTAAGCCTCGTGAGCAAGGGCAAGGCGCAGGCATGTATAGTGCTTGCCGAGGATAACGACGTGAACCGTAAGGCGGCGCAACTGCTGCAGCGCTTCGTGTGCGAAACATCGGGTGGCGAACTGCCTATCGTTGCCAATGGTCGCCGCTCTAAGAACTGCGTTGTGATTGGAGAGTCGACCAACGAAGCCACCGACGACGGATACGTAATCGACTGCTCGCGCGACACACTCGCCATAAAGACGGCAGGCGGCAAGGGTGCTATATACGGCGTTGCGGCACTACTCGAGAAGCAGCTCGGTGTCGACTATCTCGCTAAGGACTTCTACACGCTCACGCCGTCTGCCGACGTGCGCATTCCGCAGATGCACGTGGCGGAGAGTCCGGCGTTCCGTTTCCGCCAGACGTTCAGCTACTCTAACAACGACAGCACCTACCGCGACTGGATGCGCCTGCAGGAGCACCGCGAGATGTTCGCCGCCGACATGTGGGTGCATACGTTCGACCGACTGCTGCCGTCGTCGGTCTACGGCAAGTCGCACCCCGAATACTACTCGTTCATCAACGGCGAACGACGTCCCGGCAACCACAGCCAGTGGTGCCTCACCAATCCCGACATCTTCGAGATAGTAGCCCACCGCATCGACTCTATATTCAAGGCTAACCCCGACCAAAACATGATTTCGGTAAGTCAGAACGACGGCAACGACACCTACTGCCAGTGCCCAGAGTGCCGCAAGGTGAACGAGTACGAGGGTTCGCCTGCCGGCTGCTACGTGCGCTTCCTCAACCGCCTGGCTGAGCGCTTCCCCGACAAGCAGTTCTCTACGCTTGCCTACCTCTTCACCATGCATCCTCCGAAGCATGTGAAGCCGCTGCCCAACGTGAACATCATGCTCTGCGACATCGACACCAAGCGCGAGGTGCCGCTCACCGATAACGAGTCGGGACGCGACTTCGTGCGGGCGCTCGAAGGCTGGGCGAAGATTTCCAATAATATCTTCGTCTGGGACTACGGCATCAACTTCGATAATGTAGTGGCACCGTTCCCCAACTTCCATATTCTCAAGAAGAACATACAGCTCTTCAAGCGCAACCACGCTACGATGCTCTTCGAGCAGGTGAACGGAACGCTCGGCACCGACTTCGCCGAACTTCGTGCCTACATGCTCGGCAAACTGATGTGGAACCCCGAGCTCGACGCCGACTCGCTCATGCAGCGTTTCATGCGCGGCTACTATGGTGCAGCCGCTCCCTATCTCTACCGCTACCAGCAGATGCTTACCGGAGCGCTGCTCGCATCAGGCACACCGCTGTGGATATACGACTCGCCCATTACGCACAAGAACGGAATGCTCAACGCCAACCTCCGCAAGGCTTACAACGAACTCTTCGATGAGGCTGAAAAGGCGGTGGCTGCCGACTCGGCGATACTGGCACATGTGCGCATTGCCCGATTGCCGCTGCGCTATAGCGAACTGGAGATTGCGCGCACCGAGAGCGGCGGCGACAAGGCTGCGGTGGAGAAATCGCTCGACACGTTCGGCACAATCTGCGCCCAGTACGGCGTGCCTACGCTCAACGAGCGCAACAATAAGGTGGAGGACTACTGCCGTCTATATCGTCAGCGCTTCCTGCCTAACGGCACGAAGAACAAGGCAGCCGGAGCGAAGGTAATATGGAACATACCGCCGCAAGAACGCTATCAGCCAATAGCCGACAAAGCACTCACCGACGGACTCTACGGCGGCACCACGTTCGTGGAGAGTTGGGTAGGCTGGCAGGGTGAGGATGCCGACTTTGTGCTCGACATGGGCGAGCAGAAGCAGGTGAACAAGATAACCACCGACTTCCTCCATCAGCTCGGACAGTGGATTCTGCAACCCAAGAGCGTAGCCTATTACGCCAGCGACGACGCCAAGAACTTCCGTCTTCTCGGCACACACGAGTTCCCCGAAGACCGCGACATAAGCGTTAAGTTCGTTCCCGCCACCGTCACTCTCGCCGCTCCCGTCCAGACCCGCTACATCCGCGTTGTAGTCAAGACGCTCGGCCTCTGCCCCTCATGGCATTACGGCGTAGGCTATCCTGCCTGGTTTTTCCTCGATGAGGTAGTAGTGGAGTAGATAAAAATCCACCATATCTCCCAGCATCGCCGTAACGCCCACACTATTAACAACATAAAGGCTGGGAGATACCATTCCGCAAGGGCGTATCTTCCAGCCATCTTCCAGCACTCAGCAATTTTGTTATATTAGCTTTATGCATATATAAAGCATAATTGCAATGACATTTTTTAGACTTGTCGACAATAAAAAAGGTTAAACTCGTGAAGCGTAGCTTGCGATGTTCTCATTTTTGTTTAACTTTGAGACTAATAACATAACGATGGAGCAGCATGAAGAAACTGATTACTTTTTTAATGTTCCTGTTGGCAGTAGGGCAGAGGGCAATGGCGCAGGAAGTGTCGGGGCTGCAGATGCCGTTGCCGAAAGAGGAGCTTCACCAGCTTGCTCCAAATGTGGAACTTAGGCCGATAATGCCTACTTATTCTGACATTCTGATGATGAAAGCACTGTCGTCCTCCGATTTTCTTGCTGCGCCGAGTATGGCGATAGTGCCGATGTCGTTTTCTGCAGCGCAGCCGCTTGTTTATGGCTACGATGCGAACCGTTCTGAGACGATGTCGATGGAGGCGTTGAAGAACTTGAGGCTGACTGCCACGGGCGTATACCGCAGCTACATCGGACTGATGGATGTGCAGTCGGTGAGCGGCGGCGTGCAGTACAGTCTGGGTGCCATGACTGTGCAAGGTGCTCTGGCTGCCAATCGTTACCTCTACTACGGGCGTGTGTTCATGCAGTACGGCGTGTCGGGGCAACTCTCTTACTGCTTCAACCCTAACCTTGCGCTCACCGTCTTCGGAACCTATTACAACACGAATCCGTTCTTCAGCATGGCGGCATTCCCGTTCGTGCCGACCACAAGTTACGGCGGATATATGACCGTCGGCAGTCGTAGTTTCTACGTTAACCTCGGTGTTGAGCGCCGCTTCAATGCTTTCGAGCACAAGATGGAGACGGTGCCTATCATCACTCCTGCGTTCAAAATCTCGAACAAGGTGACTATCGAACTGCCGTTGGGCGACCTTACGAAACATCTTATTGAGGAAATCTTGATAAAGAGCGGACCGCACAGACGCTGATGCCGTTATAAAAAACAAACCACTTAAGCACGAATTTCAACCGCTTGTGCCGTCGCCTAATCCGTTTGAGCACAATCGTCCAAAAGTTGTGTTGTGAGGATGAGAATTTAATCATACCTTTGCATCAGTAATATTTAAATTCTTAACTTAAAACAACAAAAACGATGAAACAAATTAAGTATCTTTTGATGGCTTTTATAGCCCTGTTTACATGCGTTTCTTTCTCAGCATGTAGCGACGACGATGATGATGACCATTTAACGGGGAACTATGTCCCTGTCGCTTTTATTGAAGAGGGGCTGATAGAATGGGGAAATGACGAACCCAGTATGTGGAATGACAAGGATTTTCAAGGAGGTGCAGTTTCGTTCAACTTCATGAAAGGCAATACTGTTGAAAAATATTCTGCATTGGCATATACTTATTCACGAAGCGATGCTTTTTATAAAGGTAATGTTCAAGGCCACACATACTCGTTGGTGAAAGTTAACCCAGTAAGATATACATTCGCAGTAAAGGGAAACAAGGTTTATATAACTGATGGAACCATCGGTACTATATATAAGGGATACATTATCTTTGATGGTCTGAACTATTCCCACCAGAAAATGAAAAAATAATAACTTAAAACAACAAGAACTATGAAACAGATTAAGTATCTTTTGATGGCTTTTATAGCCTTGCTTACATGCGTCTCTTTCTCTGCATGTAGTAGCGACGACGATGGTGAAGGTGGCGGCGGCAACAGTAAGAATGGCAGCGCTTTCTCAACGGTGGATGGACGTACCGTTAAGTACAAGTATCTTTATGTAGTATCATTAGTAGACGAGGGCGACACTTTTTATGAGCTGTTTGCTTCTACGGAAGAACTGCTCTATTACCGCAAGAATCCTGACAAGGTAAAGGAAAACATGTTGTACTCTTATATGTCATTGGATGTGTATGCCGACAAGCTTAACAAGCCACAGCACAAGTTTGACATTGAAGTTAATTATGACTGCAATTTGAAGCGAGATATTTCAGACGAGGAAGACTATAAAAAGTATCCCGTAGCATCAACTCACATTTGGTACACCACACCTTGGGATGAGGACGAGTCGCCTACAGAGACTTTGACTGTAAAGAAGTCGGGCAACACTTTCAAGATTGAGACTACAGAGCTTACCTTCCTGGCTTCGGAGAAGGGCGTTGAAGACGATGGCATCGACAGTAGCTCAAGAAAAACAAAGGGTAAGATTGCTTTCGAGAGCAGCAATCTTATCAGCGGCGTTTTGGATAGCCCGGAGGTCGTATTTGTAAAGAGCGCAAAAGACCGCAAGTTCTTGAAGTCGCTCAGAGCTCGTCGCAAATAACAGATAACATATAGCGAATCCCCTCGTTCGGCAATGCTGAACGAGGGGATTGTCATTTATATGCCACTCAATGCTCTTCCTCCAACTGTTTCAGCAAAAACTCCTCCAATGTCTTCTTGTCGGGCAGCTGAAGCATATAGGTCGAAACGAAGAGGTTGTTATCCATGCCGGCGAGCGCGTACTCCACCATCTTTTTGCCTTTGCGTGTGCAGAGCAGGATGCCGATTGGAGGGTTGTCGCCAGGTCGCATTTCGTTCTCGCGATAATGCGATACGTATGCGTTGAGCTGTCCGAAGTTCTCGTAGGAGAACTCCTCGTTCTTCAGTTCTATGATTACGCCGCAATGCAGTATGCGGTTGTAGAACACAAGGTCGGGATAGTAATACTCGTCGTCTATGATGATACGTTTTTGGCGAGCCTCGAAGCAGAAACCCTTGCCGAGTTCGAGGATGAACTCTTGCAAGTGGCTGATAAGCGCATCCTCCAAGTCATGCTCGTCAACAACTTCCTGCGCCTTCAGTCCAAGAAATTCGAACGTGAACGGCTGGCGTATCTGCAACTCTGCAGAATCGTGGCCTTGAACAGAAGGGAGCGAAAGCAACTTCTCGGGATTAGCGCTGATGCCAGCCCTGACATATAGATTTGTGCTTATCTGACGGCGAAGCTCACGAACCGACCACGTGCACTTGATGCACTCCTGCTCGTAGAAGTAGCGGGCGAGAGGGTCGTCAAGAGTCATAATCTCACGTAAATGCGTAAATGACAAGTGTGAGATTATTGTTTTGCCAGGTGTTACAAATTGGTGCGTCATTGATGCACCAATTGTATCTTCTTTATTTTCAATTGGTTGTAATTGGTGCATCACTGTCGCACAAATTGGGATGGGTAAATTTTCCATCATTTGAGGATATAATCTATAGAACTTTCTTGCCCATTTGAACAAAGTTGTAGTCAGTCCCTTCCTATCCACCCTTTCCTCCAACTTCTTCAGCAGTTGCGTTCCATACTCAGCCCTATCCTTGCCGTGCTGTTCAAACTCAACGATGTAATAACCAATGAGCCAGTTGCGCATAGTCTGCATACGATTTATTGCTTTTACTGCGGACGATTGTGCTGCATCATGAGTAGTCTGAACGATTGAAGCCAAGTCGTTGAAAGAGTGAAGTGTCTTGCTCCAATCCTCAAAAGGCAGTTCCAATCCGTCGTGCAGGTATCTTTTCACTTCGTTTGCCATAATGTTGTGTTTATGTCTTGTATCTTATCCTTTCTGCATAATAGCTGCCTATCCCACCGCCAGCGAGTAGAGGAAGAACATCCAGTGGGCGGTGATGGCAGCGACGAGTCCGCCGCAGAAGTGGGCGAGGATAGCCTTCGGAGTGAGGTCGCGATAGCCGAGCGAGTCGAGCATGGCGGTGTGAGTGCTGAGGAAGCCGCTCCAGCACATGCCGATGGCGGTGAACACGGCGATTGCGTTGCCGTCAATCCAGCCGTGCGCTATGAAGTTGGGTATCAGGCTGAGGGCAGCGCCCACTGCGCCGAGTGCCGTGATGGGGAACGCCACGAGGTGCGGGTCGTGGAAACCGAAGAGCCACTCGAACACGAAGTCGATTTTGTTAGCCAGCCACGGCAGCAGTTCCACACCCTGATAGGCAGCACCAGTGTATGAGCCGTCGGCAGCTGCGCCGAACGTGAATATCATCACGAACGTAGAGATGATGAGCACGCCCGGAATGATGGCTATGCCCACCTCCACACCGCTGCGTCCGCCGTCGAGCATGGCGTTGAGCAGACGTATGAACACGGTCTTCTCCTCGCTCTCGATTTCCTCCTTATCTTCCTCTTCGATGTCCTCCTTCGACACCGCGTCCTCCGTAGCATACTGCGGATAGGCTTTCAGCACGAAGCGCTGCATCAGTCGCGTGGAGCAGACGCAGCCGAAGCATGCGCCGAGCAGACCGATGAACGGTGCGGCATAGTAGCCCTGACTCGCCATGAACACGATGACGAGCAGACCCATACCGAACGCCGTACCGAAGTTGGTGAGCGAGATGAACTGATATTTCTTGAAGTAGCTTGCGAAGCGCTTGTCGTGCGCAAGCGAGATGATTGCGGGGTTGTCCGAAAGGAAAGTCATAACCGCACCTAACGATGTCACGCCCGGCAGGTTGAATATCGGGCGCATCAGCGGTCGCAGCGTGCGTTCGAGCAGCGTGACCACGCCGAACTCTACGAACACCTTGCCTATGGCACCTGTTATCACGCAGATACTCATCAGGTAGAACACAGTGTTGAGGAGCAGGTCGTGCGCTGTGCGCATGATAGTGTTGAGCATGTTCGGCACACCCATCACCATGCCGAGATAGCCGAAGAGTACTACTACTGTGGTTATGCACCATACACCGCTCGGGATGAGTGTTTTGCGTTTAGAGTTGTTCTGTTTCATAAGGTGTTCGTTTAATAGTTTGTAGATAAACGGTTGGTGGCTTTTGCAACCGTCATAACCAGTCGCAAAGATATGAATAATTATTGAACGGCGTACGCCAACAGCCTATATTTTTTTCGATTAGAAAACTCTAATGCCGCATTAATGCCTTTTACAATAGCCTCTTTAGGGGTGTGTTCCGTCCGCTGCCCGGTCGGGTGGCGTACGGAATCTGGTCGGGTGGCGTACGGAATCTGATTGGGCGGCGAACGCAATCTGGTCGGGTGGCGTACGGAATACGATGATGGTGCGCGTGATGTTCGACAACCCAACTGCCGACTCAACCGCCCGTGTCTTGCCATTGAAGAGTGCGGCATTGGCATTCCGCCTGCCGACCTCAAGCATATATTCTGTTAGCCTCCGCAACGGATGGATACAAAAAAAAATGACGAGAGAATATGATTTTCTCTCGTCACTTTTTGGTATATCGCTTAGAAGTGGAACTTCGTTCCGATGCTGAACTTAAGCTCGCCGTGAGCAGGACTATTCGAGTCTTCTATGCCCTTTCCATGCACAACGGCAGACGGCTCAGCGTATATCTCGAAGTGGCGGCTTAAACGCCAACCTGCCTGTAGAGCAACGTTCACACCAGGCACCACCTTCGTCTTCCTACCCTCGCCCGAGCTGATGCCCATCTGGACACCAGCCAAACCGGTAAGTTGGAAGAGACGGTCGTCGTTCTGTTCGCCGGTTATAGCGTTGCGTATGTTCATCATGTAGTCGGCGGCGACGGTGGTGATGTGGTTAGTGTGCTCCGTATCGCGCTTCAGGAACGTCTCGCTCACGCTGCCATACACACCATGCATACCGTTCAACCAGCGGCCATATCCGGCACGCACGTTGTAAGTCAGCTTCTTTGTTCCGCTCACCTTGCCGAAGTTGCCCGAGTAGAAGCCCATTCCGCCACTCACGTCCACAACGTTCTTCTGCTCCGGAGCCTCGTTCAGTTCGCTTGTGTGCTTCTCGCGGTTCAGCACATAGTCGATGCCAACGAGCACACGCGGTGTAACGCGTCCCCAGTTCTTGCCCTTGAAACGATCGGACAGCTCATAAGCCATGGTAGGTTCTACGAACAAGCCCGTGGTAGAAGAGAGGCGGATGCGAGCCTGACCACCTGCGTGTACGTCAGGAGCGAAGTATGCCTTATGTGCTCCGTAGTCGGCACCGATAGCAAAGCCCACCACTGAGCGCAGCGATAACCACGCGCGGTTTTCTGTGCCATAGTTCATTGCGGTGAGGTCGGCAAGCCAGTCGAAGTCAGCCACCGCCTTAGCGTAGCGACCCTCAGCAGTATAACGGCGCATTGTGCCGTCAAGGCTGAAGCGCAGACCATTTGCCGAGCGCAACCACTGCGTATAGCTCAGACGCGCTGTCGGCATCCAGTAGTCGCTCTGCTTCATCTTCGTAGACGTAGATGCCAAACCGCCTGCGATACTGATAGACACCTTCTTTGTGCCGCGGTCGCCATTAGCACGGCGCTCGATGGCGTATCTGTCGTGATAAGTATATACGAAGCCAGTGAGCAGCGACGGCATCACGTTGTATGGTTTGAAGTGACCATTCTGTTGTATGAAGTGCTTGTTGTAGATGTCTACACGCGGCTCGATGACAAAGGAGAGACCACGCGAGATGCGCACATTGGCTTGCAGACCACCGCTCACACCCCAGCTATTCTTCAGTCCGTAAGGCTGACAGTTGGAGCGGTTGAAACTGACACCTCCCAACAGATTAAGCCAGAAGGTGCGTTCGGGGTAAGCACCGGTGAGCACATTGCTCAGATTGAGCATGTACTCCACCTGCGAACTGAGTGCTTTAGTGCGCTTTTGGTCAGTAGGACGCATGGTGACGGCACTTAGTGAGAGGCGCACTGCGTTGTACGGGTCGAACCATTTGCCCACACTCGCCATAGGACGAACGCCTGCATAATCGCCCCACGATGCGTTGTGTGCATTAGAAAGGAACGTAGCACCTACCAGTCCGCTCACGAAGATGCCGTCGGCGAAGCTGTGTTTGGTCTTGTCGGGTGCGGCGTAATGCTTGCGCACAACGGGGAGACGATAGCCGAAGCCCATGGTGAGGGTGGTGAACGGTCGCCATCCATGCCAGTTGTTCACCTGCGAGATTTGATCCTCTACCAAGCCGAAGCGCGGTTCGAGGTATGCATATACATTGCGCGACAAAGCGAGTTGTCCGCGCAGACCGAGGTGTACGTCGATGCCATAATCGGCTGGTCCGGCGTTGTGTGCTATGGCGAGAGCTGCGCCCGCTATGCCGTACACCTCGAAACGTTTCGGCGTGTAGTAGCGTCCGCTCTGTGCTATCGCAGTGATGTTGAGCAGATAGTCGAGTCCGAGGGTGGTGTACTTCGACTTTACTCCTTGTGTGCTCCACTCGCCGGTGTTTATATTTAAGCGTACACCATGTTCAGGTGTAATCCAATCGCCGATGTTGAACCCTCCGCTCAAACCGAACTCAGGCTTTCGCGCTCCCATGACGCTCGTTCCTATGCCTCCGTCGACGAACAGATGGTCGAATGGTTTCTTGTGCTGCCATTGTTTTGCCACACGTGGGCGTTGAAGCATGTATTCGAGAGCTCCGCCGTCTATCTGTGCGTGTGCTGTTGTGGTATAAGCAGTGGCAATGAGTGCTATCATTGCCGTTCGTATCATATTATTCATATTATTGTAGCCCCTCCTTATTGTGTTTTTCTACCAATAAATCGTTGACATCACCATCGACGTGCGCTATGTTCTTCAGCGATGGATCCATCTCGAAAGCACGCTTCAGCTCATCGTATGCTCCGACAGCATCCTCAGCACGGTTGAGGCATACGGCGCGCAGATAATGGGTGAGTGCTTCGTCATCGGGCAACTCGCGACTAAGCTTCAGTGCTTCGCTGTTGCGTTTCATGGCGAGCAGCATGAGCAGGTTGTTGCGCTTGCTCGTAGCAGCAATGACTGAGTAGTTGTCCTCGTAACGTCCGTTGAACGCACCGTTCACGGCGTGTAGCAGACGTGTATTATCGGTCTTGGGTACGTAGCTCATAATCTCGTCTGCCTCGCTATACTGCTGGTCTTTGAGTAACGCGATGGCGTGGTTGGTGTTGACAGCCACTGGTGCCTTCTCGCCTGCGAATTTCTCCAAAAGCTCGGGGTCGGGCTCGCCACGCTCGATGAGCAGGGCAGCGAGGTCGTTGGCTGCAATCATGAACGAGGGGAACATCTCCAACGCCTGACGCAGGATGGTCTCGCGCTTCTTTGGGTCAGACTCGTTGCGGTAGAGCATGAAGAATTCGTAGCGTGAGAGCTTATGATAATCGTCTGCATATAGCTGGCGAATTTCGTCAATCGTGAGTTGACGGAATATAGCATAGTTCATGGTGTAGTTCACCTGGCGCAGCTGAGGCAGATAGCGTGCTTCGAGCACACTATTGTAGAACGGCAGGCGGCGCATACGTCTGCTCTGTACGTTGGGGTCGGCATAGCGGTCGATGATGCCTTGCACCTTATCAGCTTCGCTGAAGAGCGAGTCGCGACGCAGCAGTGTCACCACGTCGCTCCATGTAGCTACTGACGACTTCGTGCCGAACTCCATGTCGTTGCGAAGGTCGTCGGGCAGTTGGCTGCGTATATGCCCTAAGGCGAACTCCATACGTTGGCGTGCGAGTGTCTGGTTGCGCGAGAGACGACCGTCTGGCGACGATATACCCTCAAGCTCAAACGACAGTAGCGTCGCATCCTTGTCGGCACGTATGGCATCGATCTGACGGCGCAGCTTCTCTATCTCGGCGTGGTTCTGTGGGTCGTCGGTGTTCAGCGTCGACTTGCCGATGAGGAACTTCAAGTTGATGCTACCCTTGCTGTTGCGCATCTGCTTCTCGGGTGTGGGGTAGTAGGCCTCGTCGTTAAGCGTACTGCCCATGATGGAGCAGTCGAGCCATCGCAGAGGGTTTACCGTGCCACGGGCAATGATGGTGGTGTCGCGGTAGAGTATGTGTGTGTAGTCCTCTATAGCCATGTACACGTCGCAAGAGTAGTCGGCTTTCAGGTTCTCGACATATATAGAATCTGTGTAGCCGAGGATGTCGTTGTCGCGACCATTCTCGCGCAGCGTGCGACTCTTCACCGTTATGTACTTAGCGAGTGGATCGCCATTGTCGCTGTTCTTAATGTCGTAGTTGTAGAGTCGGTCTTGTGTGATGTTATACTTTTTGCCGTCGTACACCATCGGACGCAAGAGGGTGAGCTGCTTGTCCGTCACATTGTTTAATATAGGTTGCACCACGAGACGTCTGTTGCTGCGGAACATCTCCTTCGGCACACGCACGCGAGTGCGCACGTATAGCCAGTTGCCCTTCACCTCAATGTCGGTTGGTTCGGGCATGATGCGGTCGGTGATGCGCTTTGTCTTCACCACAACCTCGCCGAGAGTAATGTCGTCTTCGTTGAGCTTCACCTCTGTGAACTTGTCGTTCTTCACCTTCAGTATTTCGGGTTTCGCGCCAATCATGGAGAAGCGCAGCTGTGCTCCAATCTGCGTGTTCATGGAGAAGCGTCCGTCCTCGTCGGTGACGGCGAGAGCGCGGCGTAGTTTGATGTCGGTGATGTTCACGCCAATGAGCGGTTCGCCGGTTTGCTTAGACACCACGCGACCCGTGAAACGTATCACGCCCTGAGCCTCGGCTTCGAGTGAGAAGCTGATAACGGCAACGAGCACTATGAGCAGCCGTTTGATGTGTAGGGTGATGTATTGTGATATAATGCTTTTCATATCTGTTTATTTAATAATGGTTTCCATCTCCTACTATTTAATAATGTACACAAAGCTGACAGCAGCCTTGATTGGTGCGAAGTTGACGGTGCTTACGTTCGGCTTGTCAAGAGAGGCACGCTCCTCTTCGTTACGTGAATACTTCTCTTGGCGATACACGGCACCAACGCCAATCGTAGTCTCAAGGCTCCAGTGGCGACTAAGTACGAAGCTATAACCATAGGTGATACCACCACCGAAGAGATCGCCGTCGTGACGTTTATCGTTGAACTGTAAATCGTAGTTCGCAGCAACGGCTGTTAGACCAACGAAATGACCCGCCTGCGGACGAGCACTGAACCAGTAGCGTGCTTCGGGTTCGAATGCGAAGCCCTTGGTGCTGAGGTTGGAGACACCATATGGTTTGAAGCCACTAACTCGGTTGACTACACCTTCGAGATTGAACGTCATGTGGCGATTGATTCTGAACTCAACCCCAAGGTTGGGAGACATGGCAAGCCAATACAATGCGTTCGTTTTTACATTTATGCGCTGTGCTGTGGCTGGTGAGGCAACGGCAAGCATTACCACAACGGTGGTAATAAACGCAATTAGTTTCTTTGACATTTATGCGATTATTTGTATAGTATTAATTGTATATTTCGTATTGCTATCAGTGGGATAGGGTGGGCGACAGCGTTACTCGCAAAGCTCGTCGAAATGTTCAGCTACCTCGCAAAGCGCAGCGTACCACTCCTTGCCGAAGCGTCGGGTGAGCGGACCTTCGAGGAACTTGTAGACGGGCAATTGCAGCTCGCGACCCTTCTTCACAGCGTCCTTGCACACATCCCATCGGTTGTAGTTGAGTGCCACGGTACCATTGGCGAAGCGTTTCTCGCGGATGGGGTAGAGGGCGCAGGAGATAGGCTTGATGAACGAGGTCTTGCCAGCGCGGTGCGCACGCTCCAAGGCACATAGGCAGCAGTCGCCCTCGTAGCATGTAAAGACGCAGTCCTTGCCGCCCACGATGCTTGTCACGAGGTCGCCATCGCGGTCGGTGTACGCCACACCTTGCTTGTCGACCACGGCTTGTGCCTGAGCCGACATATCGCCCCATACGGTGTCGAGCGCGTCTTCGATGCCGCCAATCTCTTCGAGAGTGACGGGTGCGCCGGCATCGCCCTCTACGCAGCAGATGCCCTTGCAGGCATCGAGGTCGCAGCAGAACTGCTCGGTGATGATGTCAGACGAGACGAGTATATTCTCAATGTCGAGTATCATATTTCTGTTTTGTTTCTTAATGATTATTTCTATTTGCTA
>UMDN01000496.1_pt1 | contig 21509 bp, 16 predicted proteins | sample 1964491 | NCBI WGS metagenome assembly UMDN01 (sample SAMEA4835994, study PRJEB28245) | human gut metagenome | biome: gut microbiome; material: fecal sample | place: Denmark | collected 2008 | reverse complement strand
ATCGCTCCACCGATTCCCACAGCTGTACCTATCGAGGAGAGGGCGTCGCTGCGATGGTGCCAGGCATTGGCTACAACAGCCTGCGACCCTACTTGCCTTCCCACGCGAGAGGTGAAGCGGAAGGTCCATTCTTTCAGACCGATGCTCAGGAGAGCTGCCAAGAGGGCTATCACTCCTGGCTGACTTATCTCCTCGCCACGCATCACATCCCAGATCTGGTGGCATCCGTTATAGAATATGTATAATCCCACAGCGAGCAGGGCGAGACCGATTATCGATGTGGCGAGTGTCTCATATTTGCCGTGGCCATAGTCGTGGTCTTCATCAACGGGTTTTGAACTGATGCGCACGAAGGCTATCACCACGATATCCGTGAGGAAATCTGACAATGAATGCACGGCATCAGCAATCATGGCTGCCGAACCGCCGAGGATACCGGCAACGAACTTGAAAACGAGAAGTACCACATTGACGACACTTCCCATCAGCGTGACCCTATAAATCTTCTTTTCTCTCTCTTCTATTTCCATGACATACTTAATTCTTGTTATATACAAATGCAAAGGTATAAACAATTACCAATTATTAGGTATGGTTCAAAGAAAAGTATGATTAAAAAAGATAAAAAGCACGTATCAAAATCCACTCTTCTAAAAAGCAAAATCCAAGCAAGCGCTAATGCCCGATTTGGGTCAAACAAAAAAATCTCCAATTCCTCAACTCTTGACCACTACAACCGTCAATCCGGTTCATCTCGTCAAGAATTCAAGAATCAGAGAATTAAGAATATCTTTGTTCCTCCTCAACTTTCCATCAACACCCTGCAAGAAATAAAGCCTACAGGCTAATACAGCTAAGGGAGGGAATATCAATCATCAGTCTTCGTATCCGTTAGGATTGTTCTTCTGCCAATTCCAACTGTCGCGACACATCTCCTCGATGCCATAGTGTGCCTCCCAGCCCAGCTCTGCCTTTGCCTTTGCAGGATTGCAGTAGCAGGTGGCGATGTCACCGGCACGGCGTGGCTTGATGGAATACTTTATCTTGATGCCGTTGGCCTTCTCGAAGGCTTTCACCACGTCGAGCACCGAATATCCGTGACCTGTTCCGAGGTTATATACGGCAAGTCCGCAGTTGCGCTCGATAGCCTTCAGCGCACACACATGACCGGCAGCCAGGTCGCACACATGGATATAGTCGCGCACTCCCGTTCCGTCGGGTGTGTCGTAGTCGTTGCCAAACACGCCGAGCTCTTCTCTCTTGCCCACTGCCACTTGTGTGATGTAAGGCATGAGGTTGTTTGGAATACCGTTAGGGTCTTCGCCGATTTTGCCGCTCGGATGTGCACCGATAGGATTGAAATATCTCAGCAATACCACGTTCCATTCAGGATCGGCATGGTGCACGTCTTTAAGCACTTCCTCAAGCATCCACTTTGTCTGGCCGTAAGGATTTGTGCAGTAGCCCTTCGGACACTCCTCTGTGATAGGAATCATCGCCGGGTCGCCATACACAGTGGCTGAACTTGAGAAGATGATGTTCTTGCAGCCGTGCTTGCGCATCACGTCAACGAGGACAAACGTTGCCACCATATTGTTCTCATAATACTCCAATGGCTTTGCCACCGACTCTCCGACGGATTTCAGTCCGGCATAGTGGATAACGGCGTCGAACTGGTTCTCCCCGAAGATCTTCTCCATCGCGTCTCTGTCTCTCACGTCGGCGTTATAGCATTTCACCTCCTTGCCGATAAGCTCTGATACTCTCTTGAGCGCCTCCGGCTTGGAGTTGAAGAAATTGTCCACTACTACTACGCTGTGACCAGCCTTGTCAAGTTCAATGATTGTGTGGGTGCCGATGAATCCGGCACCACCGCATAAAAGAATGTTCATAACTCTTTACCTATTAAAATCTTTCGAGTCAATATCTATAATATCTTTCTGCAAAAGTAACGAATTTATGGCAATTACCACCCCTTGCTCCCCTATTTCTGCTCATACATTGTTGATTTTAACATAATCCAAACATTCATTGCAACGTGGGATTCACATTATGCGTAAGAAATGTTTGCCGTTACAAAGAAAATAAGTAATTTTGCACGCATATCCATTTTTATAATTATAAAAAAGACATGATGCAGGCTATGATATTCGCCGCCGGACTCGGCACCCGACTCAAGCCGCTCACCGACCACATGCCAAAGGCTATGGTGAGCGTGGGAGGAAAACCGCTCATCAGGCACGTCATAGAGAAGCTGAAGGCAAGCGATGCGGAGCGCATCGTAGTGAACGTACACCACTTTGCCGAACAGATAACAGACTACCTAAAAGACAATAACAACTTCGGTGTTGACATCCGCATATCCGACGAATCGCAGAAGCTGCTCGACACGGGAGGCGGAATAAAGAAGGCTGCGCCACTCTTCCTCGGCGACAGGCCGATACTGATACACAATGTGGACATACTGAGCAACGTAGACCTGCAACGTTTTTATGCCGAGGCTGACCATGAAAGCGGTGTCGACGCACTGCTGCTCGTGAGCGAGAGAAAGACGAAACGCTATCTGCTCTTCAACGACGACATGAGGCTCGTGGGATGGACCAACATTGAGACGGGAGAGGTGAAATCACCTCATGAAGGTCTCTATCCGGACAAATGCCACAAATACGCCTTCGCCGGCATACATGCCTTTTCACCAAGGCTGTTCCCGCTGTTCAACGGGTTCGGCGACAAATTCGGCATCATTGACTTCTATCTCAAAGCATGTGCCGACCACAATATCCGGGGATATCTGAAAAAGGACCTCCGCCTGCTCGATGTAGGGAAACTCGACACGCTGAAGGAGGCTGAGGATTTCATCTCCGGGTTATAAAGGATTTTAATGGATATAAAGTGACTCAGATACAAGAAACAATATCATCTAAACAATATAAGTAAATGCAACAGAAGATCATTATTTTAGACTTCGGCTCACAGACCACGCAGCTCATCGGACGCCGCGTGCGCGAGCTCGACACCTTCTGCGAGATTATGCCTTACAACAAGTTTCCGAAAGACGACGAGAGCGTCATTGGAGTGATACTCAGCGGAAGCCCCTACTCTGTTCACGACAAGGAGGCGTTTAAGGTTGACCTCAGCCAGTTCATCGGCAGAATACCTGTTCTGGGCATCTGCTATGGAGCGCAATACATCTCCTATTCAAACGGTGGAAAGGTGGAGGCTGCCGACTCTCGCGAGTACGGAAGGGCATGTCTGGAGCAGTTCGACAAAGAGAACCCTCTCTTCAAAGGCTTCGTGGACAAATCGCAGGTGTGGATGAGCCACGGCGACACGATAACGGCGATACCGGAGGACTACAAGTGTATCGCGTCGACAGCAAATGTGAAGTTTGCTGCCTACGCTTCTACAAAGCAGCCGGTATGGGCGGTGCAGTTCCATCCGGAGGTGTTCCACTCGCTGCAGGGCACTCAGCTGCTGAAGAACTTCGTGGTAGACATCTGCGGAAGCCGGCAGGACTGGAGCGCAGACTCCTTTGTGGAGACTACGGTGAAGGAACTGAAGGAGCAGCTGGGCGACGACAAGGTGATTCTCGGACTCTCCGGCGGCGTGGACTCAAGCGTTGCCGCCGTATTGCTCAACAAGGCAATCGGCAAGAACCTCACCTGTATCTTCGTAGACCATGGTATGCTGCGCAAGAACGAGTTCCGCGACGTGATGGAGGACTACAAGTGCTTGGGTCTGAACGTTATCGGTGTGGATGCGAGCGAGAAATTCTTCGCCGACCTGGCAGGAGTGACAGATCCTGAAAAGAAGCGCAAGATTATCGGAAGGGACTTCGTAGAGGTGTTCAACGCCGAGGCGAAGAAGCAGACGGGAGCAAAATGGCTGGCTCAGGGCACTATATACCCTGACCGCATCGAGAGCCTTAACATCACGGGCAAGGTGATAAAGAGCCACCACAACGTAGGCGGACTGCCAAAGGAGATGAACCTGCAACTCTGCGAACCGCTGAAATGGCTGTTCAAAGACGAGGTGCGCCGCGTGGGTCGTTCGATGGGAATGCCTGAGCATCTCATCACACGCCATCCGTTCCCGGGTCCGGGACTGGCAGTGCGTATCCTCGGCGACATCACTCCTGAGAAGGTTCGCATCCTTCAGGATGCCGACGATATCTATATCCGCGGTCTGCGTGAGTATAAGGTGAAGCTCTCCGGAGAGAATGCGCATCGCGTATTGGCTGCCGGCGTTCCTGCCGACATGCAGAACGGCGAGATTGAGGTGTCTCTCTACGACCAGATATGGCAGGCAGGCACGGTGCTCCTCTCCACAGTACGTTCTGTGGGTGTGATGGGCGACGAGCGCACTTACGAGCATCCTGTTGCTCTGCGCGCCGTGACTTCTACCGATGCCATGACAGCTGACTGGGCTCATCTGCCATACGATTTCATGGCTAAGGTGAGCAACGAGATAATAAACAAGGTACGTGGAGTAAACCGCGTATGCTACGACATCTCCTCAAAGCCACCAGCAACTATCGAGTGGGAATAATCGGAATACCGATAAACAGCCACTCAAATAAAGATGAATTAATTTAAACTCAATAAGTTAGGGGATTCGCTGACGTAAATCATTGATTGTCAACAAATCCCCTTTCTTGTACATTTTATCCAAAACCGTCCCCGATTCCGTCCCTGCTTATCCCCGATAGGATAGCTATCCGATAGAGTTGAAATCCAATAGCTTGGCAATCTGTTCGGGGGTTGCCTTTACATATTTGTAGAACGTGCGTTCATTGGTATGACCTGTCAGCTGCATAATGGTATACATTTCACAAATGCCTTCCAAATGAATTTCTTTCCGTTGAGGGATGGAGTTATGTCTATATCAAATTTGTACATGTCACTTGCTTATTAGAACAATCCCCACTCGGCAAATTTCTCGAATCCGCCAATTCTCGTGATGTAGTTACGAGCGATTTCCACTATTTCACGATAAGGCTTACCATCTATTTCTGTGTCACCGATGGCACAAAACAACTCCACAGGCTTGCCTGTTTTTTGAGCTTTCAAGAAAGCGTAGATGTTGACGGAAACATCAGCTTTGCTTAGGTCCTTGCCCTGTACTCCACCGCCCGAAACAGATTGAGCCATATCAGAGCCAAGTTTGCGGTTTGTAGCACCTGCGTCAACGTCTGTTCCACCAACCCAATCTCCAAGAGGATTAACCACAGCGTTAGGGTAGGTACGTTTCAAATCTTCTGTCTTAGCATTGCTCTGACAGATAATCAATTTGCCATTGCCTAACACATATTTACCGTCAGTCGGATATTTGTCGTAAATATCATGGGCAATTTTGCTGAGTTGCTTCTCTTCCTTTGTAAGTGGAACGCCCTTAAAGATACCATTGTCGCCACAGCGGATTTCGCCATCTTGATTAGATGAAAGGATAGGGTCTTGTGCTACCATTACGAGAGATACTTTCAAGTCTGTACGCTTAGTAATACGGCTAACAATAGCCTCAGCCTCAGCGTCTGAAATGTTCACGCTACTCTCAATGATGATGTTTACTACACCATGTCCGAGCAGTACTTCTACTGCGATTCTCGGGTTTTCTACCTTTGAATAAGCAAGGTCTACAAGAGCACCTGCGATTCTGTCTGCCACCTTATCTGGATGGCTTGGATTTACTTTTTCAATCATAATTTATTACTTTAAATTAATTGTTTTTATATTGTCTAAAAGTTCTGTCAACGTAATTGCTTCGTCACCTTCTGCCTCCTTGAATAATTCTTGTTGCGTAAGGGCAAGAGTATGCGCACGGCTAAGGAAACTTCCAACTTGGGCATTGCCGTTTTTATGGCAATGTATGCACTTGTAGGATATTGATGTTGTACCACTCAACGGACTACCTGCAAAGCTATATATGAAAGCCTTGTGCCCACATTCGCATTGATATGTAAGCCACTCGTTTTCATTCGCCCAAAGTCTTAACATCGTGCCAATACAGATAGGTTGACATACCATATATACTTTCAATGGTATTGTAGCCATTGCCCATTCCTTATGAGCAAGAATTTCATTTCGATGCTCATAAAGCAATTCGATGTTGTCTATATATGGACTCCATATCCTTTTTTCAGCCAAATTATGCTCTCTTTGTTTGACTAATGATGTAAGTGTATCATGCACGTTTTTGAGCGTAAGATGTTCGTATTCACCTGCCGCCTTGCTGTATCGGCTACAGTGTTGCTTTAAGCGACTTAGCCTGTCGGAATTGTCTTTTTGAAAAAGAACATCTTTGATTACCTCCGATATGGTAGCCACTTGTGTAATACTTTCCAACCATTCCAATAAACCACCTAAAGTGTATATGAAATCTCTGTCTTGATATACAGGTATCAAAAACATACGGCTGTTATCGAAAATGAACTCTCTATGTTCGTAAAAGAAATCAGCATGTTCGCAAAAATACCTTATGGTATTCTTGTTACTGTGCTTTTGGCCGCCATAGAGCTTTAACTCCTTGCCACTCTTTATTTTGATTGTATTGCTAATTTTCATGCCACTATATGTAAATTAGACATTGGTGTGTTATTGGTTGGGAACGTGAGGCGTTTGCCCATGATGTGAATGTCTTTTGACTCCAAAAGAGCGTAGTCTATTGGTGGTTCTACGCCTTGTATAAGACAATCACGGCAAATCATGAGAATCTTGCCTAAGTTGTTTTGACCGACAAACGTTCCAATGCCATTGACTTTGCAAGTCTCACTATTAACTATACGCTTCAATGCAGCCTTGCTAATCTTTGGATTGCTCTCTTTTGCCTGTCGGACGGTTTCCTTTTTTACCTCAGCTCTTTTTGCTGATAACGCTTGGTTGGTGCATCCCCAAATTTCCTTAGTGTCGCTATGTTGTTTGGTTGTGTCCTCTATAATGATAACGTTATGTGGTAGCAGCAAGAGCATATTAGCAAAATCCGCATTGTCTTTGCACTTCATCCATACAACAAATAGCATCCACTGTATGCGGAATGTAGAGAAATCACTACGAATGAATCTCTTGTATTTGTTCTTGACAAAGCGTTTGGCAGCAAAGCCACTTGTCTGACGCTGCATTTCCTTTTGTACAGACAGATGCTTGTCAGAAGCATCTGAAAACTCGCCACACAAATAAAGCGTCTCACTATCACGCCAAGTTACACCTCCGAATGAAAATGGATAGCCACCTGCCATGTTAGAAAGACGCACGTTAATGCCATTCGCCATGTCTGAAGCCTTGGCGAATGACAAACAATTAAAGTGTGAAGCGTTGATGTGCTCCACACGACCTAAGAAGATTTCAAAAGTGTCTGCTTTCTGTGACATAACTTTTAATTTAATGATTATTACTAAATCCTTAAACTCGTATCATTTTTACCACCGTGGCTATGTCTGCTCGGTTGGTTCAGCACTTAAGCTGTCTCTTGATACTTATTCAAAAAGTAAAAGAACTACTCCCCATTTTGGAAAGTGACTACAAAGGTATTGACTTATTATGAGAAAAACGGAAATATGACGTTAAAGATATTAAAAACAATTGCTCGTTTGACTAAATGGTGTTTGTCTTCACACAAACAAAATGTGAAATAACCTATATCTTTTTAAAAAACATCAAATAATGGTACCTTTTTATATATTTGTGCATAAAACATATTATATTTACACCATTATTAATGATAATAATAAAATACAATGAGTTATGAAATCAAAAAACGCATATCACCAAGAATCTGTTGCAACTTTCTGGAAAGACCTAGAAAGGAACAGATTTGAAAAACGTATGAAGGAAGGAGGAAAACTTTCCCCTTCTCTGGAGAATCCTGAGGTAGTATCATGGAGAGAAAATGCTACTATTATCTCGAAATTACTCAATATGGCAAAATTGCCAAAACCAAATGAAGTTTATATAGCTTTTGAGTACGCTGCTCCAGTCGGTGGACGCGTTGACTGTATGTTTTTTGGCAAGGGCAATAATGTCAAGAAAAATGTCATCATAATAGAACTTAAACAATGGGGAAATCAAGTTGAAGTTTACTCGGCCTATGGCAAGAATTGGGTTGATGTATTCGTAGGAGGAAGCAATAAATCTGTTGACCACCCCTCTGAACAAGCTGAAAACTATGAAACACATTTTAGAAATTTCATAGGTCTCTTTGATCAGGAAGATTATAGTTTGTCGAGTCTTGCTTATTGTTACAATTACGACAGCAAAGGAAAAAAAGAAGGCTTGTTTGATGAGATGTTTAGTCAACAACTTCAAACCACTCCTCTATACACCAAAGACACTACTGAGAATTTAGCCCAGTATCTTCATGACATGTTGTGTGACGGCGAGGGCGAAACTATTGCTGAGGCATTGAGCAACGCAGAACGCAAACCAACAAAAGCCTTGATTGATGCCGCTGCAAATTTGATGATGGACCCGAATGACAATACTTTTGTATTGTTGGGCGAACAAGATGATACTTATAAAAAATTCTGGGGAATCTTGAAAAAGACCCAGCAAAGCAAGGAAAAAAGTGTTATTATAATAAAAGGTGGCCCTGGAACAGGTAAAACAGTTATCGCATTGAAAATTCTTTCTGAGCTTTACAAAGACGCACAGAGTCATGGAAAAGATTGCAATGCCTATTACGCAACACGTTCTACTGCACTTGTTAAACAGCTGGGAGAAGCTCTAAAAGAAAAAAAAGGTAAGAATAAGAAAAAGGGAGGTGCACAGGATTTAATTAAAAAACCATACGAATTCCGTCCTGCACAATATAAGGAAAGTCAAATTGATGTATTGTTTGTAGATGAGGCTCATCGTGTAGAAGGAAAATCAAACGATCAAACAGATGGTAAGTTGAAGAAAGAGACTAATGCTGAGTCTGTATATTGTCCACTACATCAAGCTTTATCTTTGATTTACTGTGCCAAGGTTACTGTTTTCTTCATTGATGACCACCAGGCGGTTAAAAATCGGGAAATCGGTAATTCTAATGTTATTGAAATCTTGGCCAAAAACTATCAAGAAGAATACAATAAGCAGATTGAGGCATTTAAAGAAGAGTATTATAATAAAATTAAGCCGAGGGCTGAGAGAAAGATCAAAAAATTAACCGAAGAAAGCGTTACCACCCCTTAAAAGGTAAAAAGTAAAGATTTTAAAGGCGCAGAACGTCAGCTTGATTGGATCAAAGGACTTAAGTACTTGACTACTGAGCCATTGCCAAAGGTTAACGTTTACACTTACGAGCTGACAACACAATTCAGATGCGTTGGTGCAGACAGATTTGTTAAATGGGTAGATTATGTGCTCTTCAATGAAAAAAATAATGAAGAGATTATGAAGTTGGATCATGAAGATTTTGATTTCCAAATCATTGATACTCCTCAAGAGTTAGAGCAAAAGATTAGAAACTTAAATCTCCAAGATTCTGAGCCCAAACAAACTGCCCGTTTGATAGCTGGTTGGTGCTGGGATTGGAATAAAGAAACGGATGAAAATGGTGATTTAAAGAAAGAAGTACAGATTGGTGATTGGGCAATGCCATGGGAAACCAAGGCAAATCCTTCAAAAGAGAACAAAAAGAAGTATGCACGAAGTGCAGATTATTGGGCAAAAGATCCTCAAGGTATCAATCAGGTGGGATGCATTTATTCGGCTCAAGGGTTTGAGTTTGACTATGTTGGCGTTATTTTAGGTCCAGATATCCAATACGATTCGGAAAGAGATTGCCTTTTCTGCGTGCCTAGCTTGAACAAAGAGAGAAGTCATCAATAAGAAGGCTAAAGCAGAATTCTTAATACGCAATATCTACAGAGTGTTGTTAACAAGAGGCCGCAAAGGATGCTACTTGTATAGCTGTGATCCTGGGGTTTCACGTTATTTCAAACGTTTCATGAACTATTAAAATGCCGAAATATCCAAGATTAGAAGACTTCAGAGATTGTTTGCTGTCATATTTAAAAGACCAAAAACAGTTTCTTCAAGAGGATATAGACGTAAGTAATCTAATGAGCGACGATGAGAAGATCGAAAACGGTCTTCTCATCGTTAACGCTATTGTGCAACGTCGTAATGGTGATGAATACGAATTAAGTTTCGAAAGAAATCTCACCAAGGTTCGTCCTGGAGACGAAGTGGAATTGGTTGCAAATAATGGAGCTAAAGCGAAAGCTACCGTCATAGAAAACCAATTGGAAACAATGGTTGTTCAATATGACGGGGATCTACAACAATCGAATTATTATCGTATTGTTGTAAATAGCGTTGTACTTTTAGATCCACTTATCAAGCTTCTTGAAACAATCGAGGCTGGACAACCTGGTGCTTTTTTCCTGAAATTGCTAGCTAACATCGCAGAGCCTGAAAGAAGCGAAGATTCATCTGTTATCTATGACGAATCTGACTGGAGCATAACCAAACTCAACGACGAACAGAAGAACATTTGTAAGGCTGCGCTTCAATGTCCGTCATTGTATTGCATTCAAGGACCTCCAGGAACAGGAAAAACCGATGTCTTGGGAGTGATTGCACGTGCCTTGAACCTCAGTGGGAAAAATGTTGTTGTTCTGGCTAAAACGCATCATGCAGTTAATAATGCTCTCAACAAGATCCGACAACTTTGCACTAATGCCCCTATTTCAAAAATCGGCTCAAAGCTTAAGTCTGAAGACTTGAGTAAATCTATCCGTATTTACGAGAAATACTATCAGTATCAAAAGGCGTATCGCAAAAGGATGTCTTACATTACCAAATACGGAGATGTCGTAGGTATGACCTTACAAAGTGCCATCATCAATTTAGGATTGCTCCATACAAGTTTCAGACCGGATGTGATTCTTGTAGATGAAGCCAGTCAGTTGACATTGGCAGAATCTAGTGTATTAGGTGTGTTCGGAGCATGTTCTGTTATTTTCTTTGGAGATGACAAGCAGATGCCACCAATTTTCCACGAAAAGCAGCAACATGATGATTTGTCAGTTTCCATATTCTCGCATATTATAAGTCTGTACCCTACATACGAAGGAAGATTGTGTGTCACCTACCGTATGAACGAAGAAATAACAAAAATCGTCAGTCAGTACTTCTATGAACCATATGGAGAAAAGATTGTTGCATCGGATTTTTCAAAAGAACGTAAGCTACTATTAAATGGGAATCATCCAGACTCTCGCATTAACGAAATATTAGCTTCAGAAAAATCTGTTGTTGAAATAGACGTATCAAAGAATTATAACTGGGAGGATTACAATCCTGAAGAGGCAACATTTATCGCAAGTGTTACGGAGTATGTTCTAAGTCTAGGTATGGATACAAAAGATATTGCTATCGTCACTCCATACCGCCGACAAGTTCTTAGTATAAGAAAGGAACTTCGTGAAAGACTTGGTGCCAATATTCCGCAGGTTGATACCGTTGAAAGACTACAGGGACAAGATGTAGATTTCGTTATCATAAGTTTCTCTGTAACTTCAGAAGAGTTTTATAAGAACAATATAGCCTTCTTATTAAATAGAAACAGACTAAATGTAATGATAAGTAGAGCCAAGAAAAAAGTTCTCTTGGTTAAGTCAAAACTTATAGAATTAAGATTCTAAATAGAAAATAAGAATAAAGCAAAGGGCATCCCAATTGGAGTGCCCTTTATTTGGTGGTGAAATAAAACTGGACGTTGTCCCCCCAGCTGTTCTCTTACTAATACAGAGTTATGCTGCATGACACAATTCACTTGACATACCCCAAAATTAAGCTATCAGACTGCAGGCATCATAGGTAGCGACTTCATTCTGCATTTATTGTTGTACAACCAAAGAATGTATAGTCGTACAACTAAAGTGTGTTGCCACTAGGCTCGTAAGGTCTGCTGACTTCTGTGAGCAGACTTGCTGACTAGGCTCGGCAGAGATGCTGAGCCTAGAGGGAACCTTGCGGAAATGGTCCCCGATAAATATCCCCGACAATAACTAACTCTCTGAATATCAGATATAGAGTATAATTGAGTGGGAGTAATCTTGATGCCCCATGCCTTGACATGAAGCCCCGGCTTGAATCCGGGCGTAATGTCTCCTGCTTGAATATGGGCAAAGAATAAATACCAACTACAAAGAGACTTGTCTCGCAGCGACACGACTGCCGACAAGTCTCTTTTGTTTTCCATCATGATCTTAAGACCTTTTCCAAGAGGAGAAATAAATTACTCCCACTATTGACTTCAGCCCCCACCTAACCTCCCCCGAAGTGGAGGGACAGATACTATTGACTGTATGATTGTCAAAGGATTATCCATAATCGGAGTAACCAGTTCCTTCCCTTGGGGAAGGTTAGGATGGGTTGTCCTACGGAGGAGAACGAGAGGGGGCTGAAGTCGATCTGGTATTCAGATTATCAACTGTCTATCACGTTCCATAACCTACTACGCAAAAAATAATCGAAACCCCAAGTTCTTCACAGAGCCTGGGGTTTCTTGTCAAACAACGCATTTCTGAAAAACTGTTCTGAAATGCGCAAGCAAGTCAATCACTCTCACCATGAAGGTGAATCTTTCTGATAGCCTGCCCAATTGGAATTGGCAGACTCATCGTATTCATTAGCATCGTCATCCCACAGTCCTTTCTTGTGAGATTTACTGTCCGCCCAGTTGTCATGAGATCCAGCGAGCATCTTGCCATAAATCTGGACATTCACGACTCCTGTAGCCGGCTTGATATATTTATTCTTTTTCATAATTCATTCATTTTAAGTCGTTAATATTCAGTCAGTGCATCAGAATGAGGGCTATCTTACCACAACCTTCGTTCCATTCACCATGTAGATGCCGCTTGGCAATGCCACTGTGCGTGTCTCGCCAGCCTTAAGAGAGGTAGTGTCTATTGTCTGTCCGTTGATGTTGCGGATATTGGTGCGCAGATCCTTCGTTGCCGTGATGGTCAGCTTACCTGTCTCTGCCGAGAACATGAAGCCGGCGCTCGCCGTTGCAGTCTCCGTTGCATTGTCTATCCATGATGTCTCAGTGTTCGGCTCAAGCGAGATGTTGAGGTAGCGCACATTGTTAGCTCCGTTCTGACATGCGTAGTATGATCGGAATGGCAATACGTACACATCATGGAATCTCTCGTCGAGGAGAAGTGATGAGATGAACTTATCCTTGTTGAAATAGAATATTCCGTCAGTCTTCGGCACTTTCACTCCGCAGTATGATCCGTAGTTCACGAGGGTTGTAGCTTCGCCCTTGATCTTGCCCGTTGCAGTCTCACCCTGGATGAGAGGCTGTGTGAGCGTTGCCGGTGTTGCCTCGATAGTAGAACCGCTCTGGCGAACAACGAAGAGTACCTTGTCGCTATAGGTTTCCTCTATCTGGTCGATGCTCACTACGTAAGCCTTGTTTGGCTGTGTAACGAACTGTCCGGTGTATGTCGAGAAGTGTGCGTCTGCCTCATAGATATATTCGCCTGTCTCCTGGGCGTTGCTGAATGTATTGTCGGTATTCATCGTGTAGAACGTGAATGCGCAGTTGTCTTTGGTCTGCACATAGCTTCCTGTCTTTGTGTCCACTGCCACTGTGAATGGGAGCATCAGCGATACCCACTTCTTTGTTTCATTGTGGTTGAGCGTCACCTTTCTCTTGTATACCACCTCGTTGGCAGCATTGAGTCGGATGCTGTAAGGAGCGAAGAACGGCTGCTGGTCTACCAGTTCGATATCGTTTTCCGACACGAAATCGTCACCGGAGAGGGATTTCGTCACTACATTCTTCAGGTTGGCTGTCACACCCTCCGGCATATAGAGCAGTGCGTTGTCGCCGAGCTTTGCCTTGAGGTCGGTGAGAGTTCCCCATGTAGGATCCATATCACTGAAGAGAAGCGAGTTGATGTTGCTGGCATCGAAATAGAGGATGTGCTTGGTGTCTACAGGAGCGTTCTCCTTCTTGTTAGTGATGTCCTCAGCAATCTTGTCGATAATCTGCTTTGCGTATACATACCCCTGACCTGCTGCGATAGGCTTGTCGTCGGTGTCTTTCAGCGATACCTTGACGCCTACGTAATAGTTTGCGTCATGAGTGTTTGGCACTACGGCGTCGTTGTAAACCTTGGTATAAGTCAGCTCCGGCACATAGTCTACTGTAGTCAACTTGAGGTCTGTTGAGTAGTATGCATAGAAGGCATGGCGTGGAGTAGTCGTAGGAGCGATGTTGTAGCGGGTCTCGTCGCAGACCACGAGATAACGCTTCACGTAGCCGTCACCATTGTTCACGACCATTTCATTCCATGTTCCGCCCTGAGTATTGTATGCTGCATTTGAATAGCGGTTCTCTACATAATAGTGTGTACCGTCACCTGTTTTTCCTGCCTTGAAGATGTCGGAGTTGTTACACTTGAACGCCTGTGTTCCTGCCACCTTCACTTCAATCTTCTTGGTGTAGTCGTAGTCGGCAGCCTCTGAGCGATGATCCTGGAGGTTCTCATTAATCAAATCGTAGTATTCAGACTTCACGAAGTGGTAGCGAGAGTGCTTGCCCACAACAGTAGGATCACCGTATGTCTCATCGGCATTCTTGTGGTGGAGTCCTTCGAAGGCGAAACGCAAACCAGTAGTACCGAAGTTTGTTGGCACAGCGAAATCCACCTTACCGTTAGTACCGATGGTGAAGTCGTCGGCGAGATACTGGTTCTTGAGTTTCTTCTCTCCCGATGGCTGGGTACAAGAGATATCCATCTTGTCGATGTATGGGTTGAGAGCCTCAAGCTGTACCTGCAGGCAAACGTATGCCAACTGATCACCTGTAAGTCCTTCAATCTGGAACTTGATGGCGTCGTTGTTAATTTTCTCAAGAACGATGTAGCCAGTAGGATTCTCTCTGTTTACTGCCACCTGATGGGCAACATTTTCACCGGTCTTGTCATATACCTTTACGGTGAAAGAATTGTCACTGACAGGAACATTAGCGTTAAGAGCAATTGCATTCTGCTGGGTTATGTCATATACAGCATTACCATTGCTATCAAAAGATATTATGTGAGAATCAGTTCCGCTGCCATAGAAGAGGCTGGTACCATCAGTGTTGAATGCAGAGGCTTGGTCGGATTTATTCGTAGTTTTCAGAGAATAGGTCTTCCATAACAAAAAGCCTGACTCTTCGTGGCGTAAATAAACCGTTGAATTACCAGATGTCGTTGACAACTTTCCATCAGCAGCATAATTCCATTCCACTTTGGTTGCAGTGAACTTCAGACTGGCATTCATATACTTACCCTTACCGTCGGTGATATAGATCTTGTCACCCTTCTTGATATTCTCGGAAATATTATTTACGTAAACCAATCGGGTGCCCACAATACGATAGCCTACAGGAATGTTGACACCACCCTGTGCAACGGCATCCGTTGGAGTTTCAAGCCAATAAGTATTGTTCTTGAGACCTATGTAAGTATTGGTTCCATCAAAGCTTAATTTGGCAATGTTTCCATCACCAGCGGTTCCAGGTTTTGCTGTACCACCAACTATTCCAGAATTATCGTATAACAGGAAGTCTGCCGCAAGGTCCTTTACGTTATTGTAGTCATACTTATAAGATGTATAACTGTTGAATGTTTTCTGTGTGATAGGTCCAAGGTCTACTCTCTGTGTCTGGAAAGGCAAAGCAAGACAGCTTACACCACTCGTCAAAGTGGTTACACCTGGCTTAAGGTTCTCATCGAACTTTTCTGTACATTCGAAAGTAACGACAAAGGAAGTAATTTTAACCCTTGCAAGCGCATTTTCTAAATGCTCCTGTTTAAAATAGAGGATATTACCCATATCTGAAGCGTTAAGAGAAGTACGCTGTATAACAACACCCTTATCATTTTGCTTCACAGAAACACTTGCGAGGGTTGAACTGAACGAAGAGTTCATTTCTTTGAAAGTACTTTGAGTCTCACTATTGCTAGCATAGTCCATTACAATTTTGTAACTCGTAAAACGATAACCTTTAGGCAAAGACAATGACATATGGTTAATGGTAGTGGATTTGGCGCCAGAAGCAAATACCATATATCCATCTACGACACCAACATTATTTGCATGTTTTGCCATAAGGCCATTATCAGTGAGCGTGCTTTCATCAGAATTCAGTAATGTCATTGGCAACTGATTGTGAACCCATGCTCCACCGTAACCTGCTTCATGTTGTTCTGATCCATAACTCAACGCCGATATCACATTACCGGTCTTTGGGCTAATACTAACGGTCTGCGCACAGAGACCACCGCAAATCATCGTCAAGATGAGAATTGCGGCAGCCCTGATTACGCTTCTGTAATTAGCGACATTTAAATTTGTAGTTTTACTTTTCATAATTTTTAGTTTTTGTGGCGGCCTCCCGAAGGAGGCTGTCCATGATTAAACTTACTTTTTTGTTAGCGACATTATCTGTTTTAAGATTCACAACATTATTATTAATTATTGCTTACTATTTTTATATATGGAGAACCTGCGACCATAAAGATTCAGCAGGTGTGTTGGCTTGTTTCCGATAAACCTGTGGGTCTAAGGTGGCGACCGTCGTGTCAGGTTCTTGTTTGTTGTAACGATGCAAAGTAAATGAAATAATTCCATACTTGCAATAATTTCATTTGACTCATTGTAGCAATACACTTTGTTTCATGTAACGCTACGCAGAATAATACAATTGTTACAAAACAACACGATTTTTAAAAAATTTGAATACAAAACAAAATAAACCAAACAGGATATTTTTTACAAAGTTACAAAATCAATGAATGTCGTAAATTCTCGCATCAAGTTAAAGCACAACGTTTTACAAAATATGAATAGCATAATAACGCAATTTGTAACATTTGCTATCTACAAATTTATGCGACATATCGCAAGAGAGGCTTGGAATGTAATTATTTTGCTATTATTAACAAAGAAAAGAAGTATGAATAAAAGAAAAGAATTATATTTGCAGCGAATAAATAACGCATTAATATATAATCTCATCGCAATTAAAGCTAAATCATTCAATACTGACCACACAAAGAAGACTTACCGAGAAACCTCCTGGGAAACGGCATCACTCCTTGACACTGAAGCAAGCAAGTGAAATATAACGACGAATAAGGAAGTGGACCGATACCGACAACGGAAGTGGATGGTAAAGACGTGAAAGGAAAAGACAAATGGAGAAGAAACTAAACACTATATTGCTGATACTGGCAGTGACTATCGCCTTCATAGCTTGTTCACAGGATGAACAGGCAAAATCAACGGCTATAAAGAAGGCAAATTCCAAATACACCTTCGAATACGTTAGAGGCATCAGTCTGACTCAGCCCAAGCGCGCCCTGAAAATGATTGAGACCGGAAAGAAAGACGGTTCGATGACGAACATCGAGGCTAATTATCTTATGAGCATGGTTTACAACAACGCGCTGAGAAACTACAGCAAGGCGGCAAACTATGCCGTGGCAGCCCTCAACGACCCAGACATCAACAAATATCCGGAAAAGGAAAGGCAACTTTACTACATGGCTTCATCGCAGTTTTACAGTTGCGGCAACTATGTGGAAAGCCTTACCATGGCAGACAAGGGCATAAAATTGGCATACGAGCATAAGGACAGAAAGCTCGTGTCACAGCTGCTGATGACCATCGGCGAATGTCATGGCGAAGTGGGAAACATGTGGCATGCCATAAATACCTTCGACCGCTGCATACAGATACTTACAGAACAACTGAAGAATACTCCCGACTGGGACACATATTTCGACCTCGCCACAGTATACTCGCTGAAAACCAATTCGGCTATCGACATCAAGGAATACAAGCTGGTAATCGACATGCAGCCAAAATATAAGGAATGCCTGGACAAGCTGAACAAACTGAAGGAGGCAGTGAGCGGTGCCAACGACGTAGCAAACGCCGGATACTACTCGCTATTGTCAATAGCATACGAGAAGAGCGGCAATCATGCCAAAGCAAGGGAATGCTTCGACAACCTGCTATCCACACATACTGCCCTCCTGCCCGACGGCGCATCATACGTAGTGCCGTATCTGATTGAGACAAAGCAATACAAAGAGGCGCTGAGGAAAATCAAAGAAGAGGAGAAGACCTGGGAATTACACGGACGAGACACCGTTGACTACATTTACTCCAAGACCATACTCATGAACAAAGCCCGTGTGCTGCAGGCTCTCGGAAGATATAAGGAGGCGATAAATACCGGAATGAGGGCATATAACCTGAGCGACTCGCTGACACGACGCATCAAGGAGCAGAACGCCACATGGCTATCTGAGAAGATGGGCAAGAAAGTGCTGAAGAGTTATATAGAAAACCAGGACAAGCAGCTGACGATAAACAGATGGGCAAACATCATCATGGGTGTATTGCTCTTCATCTGCATCACACTGATTGTCTTCATCATTCGCGACAACAGGATAATAAAGAACAAGAACAGGGTGTCGTCATCGCTCATCGGGGAACTGTCTAAATACAAGACGGAACTTTTCGACAGGATGTCGGAACATCCAGACAAGGTGAATAATGCAGCATCAGCCAATGACAAGGCATCTGCAACAGATGACAAAGGAAAGGCTGTGAACTCCGGTGAAACAGTAAAGACGGAAAAGAAGACTGACAGCAAGGCTCACAACGAGGAATATGAGCAATTCCTGAAGATTGAGAAGATGATATTCGAAAAGGACCTGTTCATCCGCACCAAACTATCGAGAACCGAAGTGGCTGCCGAAGCCGGAATGTCGACAAGCCATTTCAATGCCGTATTCGACAAATACTCACAGCTGCCGTTCACTAACTATATCAACAACCTGCGTATGGAGCGTGCGGCAAAGCTGCTGAAGGAAAAGCCGAACTATTCTATCGAAGCCATCGCCCAGGAATGCGGTGTGCCGGTGAGACAGACGTTCTACAGACTGTTCTCAAAGAAATACGGAATGACTCCGGCGGATTATAGAGACAATATCTAACCCTAAAACGGAATTAAGCCGTCTCCCCCCAATGGTAATCAGGACGCTTAACCAAAATCAAGCATCAGGACGCTTGATATGTTTATTTGAACCGACAGAACCCGTTTTATTATTTCATTAGCGGGTTAAATCAGATTTTCATCAGTGGAGCAGGAAATGGTTGGAGGGGCTTACAGTTTCTCCAGCGCTGCCACCACGATTCTTTCTCTCCCCATCTCGAGCAGTCCCTGTCTCTCCAGCTCATGCAGGGCTTTAGAAACATTGAGACGGCTCTCGCCGATCTCCCTTGCCAGTCTCACCATACCAACGACAAGCGTTTTCTTGCCGGCAGGATGGAGACAACGGGAAGAGAGGAAAAAAGCAATCTTCTTTCTGATGCCCTCCGGTCTTCGGCGCCAGGGCAGATGCTGCATCCTTTGAGTCAAAGTGCAAAGGATATTCATCAGATTGAGGCGGAACACCTCAGAGGCAGTAACGATTTTCATTATCTCCGCCTTGTCTATCGTCAGGAGGTTACACTCAGTGGCGGCAATGAATTTGCGTGAATACCGCTGTGTCAATCCGAACAAACGCTCGGGCTGCAACACGCAAGGCGTGGCAACACTCTCCACTATGCGATACCCACCATCGTCGGCAACCGTCTCCACATCCAGTTCGCCTTGCAAGACGAACGACAGTCCGTTGCACACCTCTCCTTCGGCAACAACCGTCCCGCCCCGCTCCACCTTTGAGAAGCCAAGTTTGGCATGAGCTATGACATTGTCAAACTCGCTCAGGCTCATTCCCTGGAACAGAGGAAGGCGAGCCAGCAGACTATATGGATTGAAGTGATTACCCACAATATATTATTTATCCACGATATATCCCTTCATCGAAGGAGAGAACCACACGGCATTCTTTCCTTCAGAATCAGAATAGATGAAATAAGCCATCAGCTCCGTATGCTTCTCCAACACCTTCTTCGCCTTGTCGAGACCGAGCACCATGAATGATGTGGCATAGGCGTCGGCAGTGGCGCAGTTGTCGGCAATCACCGTGGCAGACAGGATATTGTGCTGCACGGGGCGACCGGTCTTTGGGTCGATGGTATGGGCATATTTCTTGCCGTTCTTATAATAGAAGTTGCGATAGTTTCCACTTGTCGCCATCGCCTTGTCGGTGACATTGAGCACGGTCTGCAGTTCCTGGTTCACGTTCAGAGAATCGTCGGTAGGCTTCGTAACACCGATCTTCCACGGCATACGCTCGTCGTTGACGCCACTCACCACAATCTCTCCTCCTATCTCCACCATATAGTTCTTTATTCCCTTTGAGGCGAGCAGGCGCGCCACCATATCGCAGCCATAGCCCTTGGCAATGGCACTGCAGTCGAGCATCGTGGCTGAATTCTTCTTCACCACTCTCCCACTCTTCATGCTTACCTTATGGAAGCCCACAATCTTCCTCAGCTGGTTTATCTTCCTGTTGTCAGGCATCTTGCCGTGTTTGAATCCGAATCCCCATGCGTTCACCAATGGCGCCACGGTGATGTCGAAAGCTCCGTCGGTCTCTCCAGACACCTGTTCTGCCAACTTGAACACCTCGGCGAACATACTGTCAGCTACGACATCCTCATTGCGGTTCACTTTGGAAATAATGGACTTTGGATTGAAAGTGGAAAGCGAATTGTCCACCTTCTTCAGCTCAGCCTCGATCTCCGGCTGCAAGTCTTTGTCGCTCTGATATGTAATATTGTAAACGGTGCCGAACACGAAGCCCGTATTCTTCTGGAACGGAGCATTGCGCTGCTTGGCAACAATCAGCACCGCCGCTATAACGACAAACGAGAGGATACCCAACTTGAGGTATCTCATTTTCTTTTTATTATCCATATTTCTTTGATTTGTTTGCATTTATGTCTCTTTGAATTATACCTGAATACCTTTATTATATATCGACGTATACCTTCATTTCTTTCATCAACATCAGAGATTGCCTTCCTCTGGATGTGCCATGCTATATATCCAGCGAGATGTTGAAGAGAGCACCGAAAGTCGTAGTGCCTGTCTTTCCGAATCCGGGCACATACCATGACTTGCCGAGCTTTCCCTCGTCTGCTGTCAGCTTCTGCTTGTAGCGCAGGCTCCAGCCGAGATGCAGCGGACCGACGAGCTTCACGTCTACTCCCACGGCAGCCTCAAGCCAATGATAGTTGCATTTTGCGCCCTTCACCTCGTATGGTGTGACGCCTCCCCACACGGGGTCTTCAACTCCCGGCGAAGCGAGGTCATACTTGTATGAAGTGAATGCATACCGCGCTCCCACATAAAGCCGGTAGATGTCGTGTTTGTTTTTCAACACGTTGAAATCCACTCCGGCACGGAAGAACGGTGCACTCGTCTTATAAGACATCTGTGTGTTCTCCTCCTTGTGGTCTGCCTTGCCGTAGCCCACCTCTACCACAGGGAAATACCTGTCACGCAGGTTGAGATGAAGGGCAGCCTCATACTGTCCGTAGTCGCTCACCGCCATC
>UMDN01003559.1_pt1 | contig 22656 bp, 18 predicted proteins | sample 1964491 | NCBI WGS metagenome assembly UMDN01 (sample SAMEA4835994, study PRJEB28245) | human gut metagenome | biome: gut microbiome; material: fecal sample | place: Denmark | collected 2008 | reverse complement strand
TTGTTGGGCTTTCAGCCCGCACTAATTGAGTTTTGCATTCCCCTTAAGATAAGTATAACTTTTAAAAACAGAGATATTATGAAACGGTTATTCGCAACAATAGTAATGGTGCTTGGCTTCGCGGTAGCAGCCGGCGCAATGAGTTACAGTCAGGCACGCGAACAGGCGTTGTTCCTCACCGATAAGATGGCTTACGAGCTGAACCTCACCGACGACCAGTATGAGGCGGCTTACGAGATAAACCTCGACTATCTGCTCAGTGTCAACTCCGACGACGAACTCTACGGCGACTACTGGCGTTGGCGTAACATCGACTTCAGCTATGTGCTCCTCGACTGGCAGTACCGTATGTTCTGCGAGGCAGCCTACTTCTATCGTCCGCTCTACTTCAGTGCAGGCGTTTGGCACTTCGCTATATACGCTCGCTATCCGCACCGCGACTACTTCTACTTCAATCGTCCGACGGTGTACGTGAGCTATCGTGGTGGCCACTCGTGGCGTCAGAACAACGGCAGCTCGTGGTACAGCGGCAGAACATTCGGTTCGCGCCGTGGTGGCGATGCCCACTTCGGTATGCGCGACGGCTTCAAGCGCGGCGACTACGGACGCGGCAACCGCCAGTCGTTCGGCTCGCGTGGCAGCCGTAGGGTGGAGAGCAGAGGTAACAGTGGGTTCGGCTCGCGCCGCGACAACAGCGGAAGCGGTTTCGGATCGCGCAGCTCGTCGGGATTTGGCTCAAGCCGCAGTTCGTCAGGCTTCGGTTCAAGCCGCAGTTCGTCGGGCTTCGGCTCAAGCCGTGGCTCTGGATTTGGCAGTCGTGAGAGTAGCACGCGCACAACGGTGCGTCAGCCCGAGAGCAATAGAGGCTTTTCAGGCAGCAGCTTCGGCTCGCGTCGCGACAACTCGTCGGGCTCGTCAGCCCCACGCTCAACGTTCAAGCCGTCGGGCTCGTCAAGACATTCGTCGTCGTTTGGAGGCGGTGGTTCGTCGTCAAGAGGTGGTGGTTTTGGCTCGCGCAGATAATTTTTAGGGGGTGCACTTGTCTCAAGTGCACCAACAAAGCGGAAGGTGTACCAACTTATCTAACTTTAGAATTTGGCAAATAACCATTCTACTCTGTTGGTGCAGTTGAGACAACTGCACCCCCTAAGTGTGCACCAATAACCATTCTACTCTGTTGGTGCACTTCTTGCTCTGGCAAGCGGCAAAGCCGAGCGGAGACAAGTGCACCCCCTATACTTACTTCCTCATGCTCTGCTCCTTGCGGTATTGCGTTGGCGACATGCCGAGGTGGCTCTTCGTGAACTTGCCGAAGAACGAGAGGTTGGGGAAGCCCAACAGCTCCGATATCTCTTTGATGGAGAGGTTAGAACGGCGCAGATACTTCTCTATCGCCTTCACCGTGTAGCTGTGTATCCAGTCGAGCGCCGTGCGCCCCGTCACCTGCTTCGTGATGTTCGAGAGATACTTCGGCGTGATGCACATCTCCTGCGCATATTTCTTCACGGGCTGCATCCTGCCGTTGTTCGCCGACAGCATCTCGATGAAGCGCTGGAAAAGCAAGTTGGCCTGCTTGAGATTGCCCCCTTCGATGCTATACTCCACGTAGGGCGTGATGATGGCGAACAGCTCGTAGATGGAACTTAGCAGCAAGCAGTGCATAATCTCCTTATGATAGAAACCATGCGGATTCTTTATCTTGTGTGCAATGATGGCGTAGTACTTCAAGAACATCTGTTGGCGTTCCTCGTTGAGGTGGATCACGGGGTTGTGCGATACGTAACCGAGCAGATTAAGATAGTCGCGGTTCACCTGCACACTGGCTTGGGCTGCCTTGCTCGACACGCCGACACTTTTCGAGTCGTAGTCGGGCGATACCATCACGTTTTCCCATGTGCTGCTGGGCAGACAGATAATCACGTCGCCCGCCTTTGCGGTATATGCGTTGGAGCTGGTTTCAAATTGTATACGTCCCTTAGTGCAGTAGACCATCATAATCATATCAAACTTAAACGTGCCGTCTACCTGCAGCACCTTGTCGATGCCGTCGAGCACAACCATGTCGCCATCTATGTAGTCGGCATTGCCGTAATGAGCGATGAGTCCCATGTCAATCTTCAGTTCTGTCATTTCGTTAGCCATTATGTTTCATAATTAAGATTCGTATGCAAAGTTATTTTAACATCCGCAAAGGTAGTCATTATTTCCATACCGATATTATTCCGTTTTGCCGATTTTGTATTCTTTAAGTCAGATTTCATAAAATTATTACGCCTAACGCTGGTTATGAATAGTGTAAAGTAGTAGAAAAAGATGTAAACCGGTCATTAGATGACAGAAAAGTTGTAACTTTGCACGAACATTAGGCAATTAGTAAGCAAATACATATAAATAAAAACAAAAATAAGAGAAAATGAATGTAGCTATTGTTGGTGCGAGTGGCGCCGTAGGACAGGAGTTTCTGCGCATCCTCGCCGAGAGAGAGTTCCCCATTGACAATTTAGTGTTGTTTGGTTCTGAGCGTTCGGCTGGAAAGAAATACACGTTCAAAGGTAAGGAGTATGAGGTGAAGCTCTTGCAGCACAACGACGATTTCAAGGACATCGACGTTGCGTTCACATCGGCTGGTGGTGGCACCTCTAAGGAGTATGCCGAGACTATCACTAAGTACGGCGCAGTGATGATCGACAACTCGTCGGCGTTCCGCATGTGCGACGATGTACCATTGGTAGTGCCGGAGTGCAATGCCGAGGATGCTCTGAAGCGTCCGCGTGGTATCATCGCCAACCCTAACTGCACCACTATTATGATGGTGGTAGTGCTGAAGCCGCTGGAGCAGCTCAGCCACATCAAGCGCATACACATCGCCAGCTACCAAAGCGCATCGGGCGCAGGCGCAGCTGCCATGGCAGAGCTGCAGGAGCAGTATCGCGAGCTGGTGAACAACGAGCCGGTGAAGGTGGAGAAATTCCCGCACCAGTTGGCGTATAACGTCATCCCGCAGATTGATGTCTTCACCGACAACGGATACACCAAGGAGGAGATGAAGATGTTCAACGAAACACGCAAGATTATGCATAGCGACGTGCGCTGCTCTGCGATGTGCGTGCGCGTCAGCTCGCTCCGCTCTCACTCCGAGTCGGTATGGATTGAGACCGAACGCCCCATCAGCGTCGAGGAGGCTCAGAAGGCAATCGCTGCGGCTCCTGGATGCACACTGAAGGACGACCCGCAGAACCTCGTCTACCCGATGCCGCTGGAGACAGCCGGCAAGGACGACGTGTTCGTAGGACGCGTGCGCAAGGATCTCGCCGACGACTGCGGACTCACGTTCTGGCTCTCGGGCGACCAGATACGCAAGGGTGCTGCGCTCAACGCGGTGCAGATTGCTGAGTACCTGTATAAGGTGGGCGACCTGAAGTAAGCGGTTCTCCCACAGAATTCACGGAATTCACAGAAGCTTCTTAGGAGGGTATGGCATCCTTGCCATACCCACGCCTTCGGCATAATCCTCCCACAGATTCCACTGATTTTCACAGATGGAACTGATACAAAGAACTCCCACAGAATTCACGGAATTCACAGAAGCTTCTTAGGAGGGTATGGCATCCTTGCCATACCCACGCCATCGGCATAATCCTCCCACAGATTCCACGGATTTTCACAGATGGGACTTATACAAAGAACTCCCACAGAATTCACGGAATTCACAGAAGCTTCTTAGGAGGGTATGGCATCCTTGCCATACCCACGCCTTCGGCATAATCCTCCCACAGATTCCACGGATTTTCATAGATGGGACTTATACAAAGAACTCCCACAGAATTCACAGAATTCACAGAAGTTTAGGTGCATTTATTGCAGTGTGAGTATGGCAGGAATGCCATACCATCCTATACATCTGTGTAAATCCGTGAAATCTGTGGGAGTTTTCTCTATAAGTACTTCCGTGAATTCCGTGGAATCTGTGGGAGTTTTCCCTATAAGTACTTCTGTGAATTCTGTGAATTCTGTGGGAGTTTTCTCTATAAGTACTTCCGTGAATTCCGTGAAATCTGTGGGAGTTTTCAGTTCCCCCTATTCTGTGGGAGCGTTAGAACTTGAGTTTCACGCTTGCACCAGCCATAACCCAGATGCCCGGCTGTTTCACGTTGCCCAGGTCGTAGTAGTGGTGGTTTGTGATATTGTCAGCCTTTACATATATATTGTATGTAGGCGCAGACCACTGCAAGCGCACATCCACCTTTGTGTACGGATGATAACCGTTCATGCGCTCCTGCCAACGCAGCGCCCACGATGCCGTGAGCTGTCGCCAGATGCGATGGTCAACCTGCAGCGTAGCCTTGTGGCGCAGATACTCTAAGGCGTAGAGCGAACCGAAGACATCGCCATCCGTAGAGTGCTTCTGATGGATGAACGCATAGCCAGCCTTTATGCGCGTGATGAAGAACTTCGGCAGCAACTCCTGCAGGTGCAGCGCAGCATCAACGGAGTAACCCATATTGTCGAGCTTACCGATGTTCATAGCCTGATACTTCTTGCTCTCAGCCGTAGGGTACACCCAGTCGATAATGTCCGTACCCTTCGAGTAGAACCCACTCAGCACTGCCTCGAAGCCGTGCGTGCGGTAGCGCGTGCCCACCTTGAACGCCTCGTTCTTCTCCGGTCGCAGCGCAATGTCGCCCTGCTGCACCGAGTTGCTGGTATAAAGGTCGGTGTACGTAGGTACGCGCAACGCACGGTTCCATGAAGCATACACCTTCCACTCGTCGTTCGGGCGGTAGCTCACGTCCACACCAGGGTAGAGGCGGAACTTGCCGTCGAGCGCCGTGTTGCGGTTGGCGAGCAAACCAGCCGACAGCGTGAAGCCGCCCACGATGACGTTATGCTCGAGGAAGAGACTCGTGTTGGTGCGCTCGCCGAGTCGGTTGTACTTGCGGTCGGTGCCACCGATAGATACCCATTTGCCCTCCGGCTGCACATCGCCGTACGCCGTGCTGAGGATATGCTCGCGGCGCACGTCCACGCCAGCCGCCGTCTTGCCGAGCAGCCACGAGGCATGAGCGTTGAGCGAGCCGCCGTAGGTGTCGAGCCGGTGATAATTCTCGCCGGCAGCAGCACCCTCCTTGCCCTTTATGAGCTGGTAGTGGTCTACATCCTTATGCCAGTAGACCATCGGCGTGAGCACGAAACGGTCGTCAGCCCACGGCTTTATCTCCGCCTGTGCCGACGCAAGGAAACGGCGTGTAGCCTCAAACTGATTCTTGAACTTCGCACTGTAGAACGTAGACGCACCGAAGTCCTGCGACGAGAAGCCGCCCTGCCACTGCATGTCTACGTAGCGCGACTTCCAGCTGCCCGTGTAGTAGGCGCGACGACGACGGAAGTCGCTGTTCTCCGTGCCTCCATCGCTCTGCGTGTAGCCACCGCTCAACTTCTGACGCACCGCACCCGTAGCAAGATTAACGCTTGCGTCGCCACCGAACGTGCCGAACGAGCCGCCCTCGGCAGCCACCGTTACGTTGTTCTCGGCATCGGCACGCGTTACGATGTTGATGGCACCGCTGAACGCCGACGAACCGAACACACGTGCCGAAGCACCCTCGAGAACCTCGATGCGCTCAATGTCGGAAAGTGAAACTGGAAAATCGGCAGCGTTGTGACCCGTCTGTGCACTCGAAATATTCATGCCATTCAATAGAATGGTGATCTGGTCGAACGTGCCGCCGTTGATGGAGATGTCCGTCTGTACACCAAAGCCCCCGCGCTGACGGACATCCACGCCCGGGACTAACTTTAAAATGTCGTTGACACTCGCTGCTTCCGCACGCTGAATGTCGTCGCGCGAAATGACAGCCACAATCTTTGCCGACTGCAATGCAGTGAGCGGAGCACGCGAACCCGTTACGAGCACCTCGTCGAGCTTCACCTCCTCACGGCTCAGCGAGTCGAGAGCCAGAGCCGACGCTACAGGCTTCGTGCTGATGCCATCTGCCTTGGCGTTGGTGAGCGTAGCCACACTGAGCGTGCAGATGAGCACCTCGCGACCCAGGCAGCTGAAAAGAGCGTAGCTGCGGTGCGTGAAGTGCTTGAAATGCAATGCCACAGGGCGTGCGTTGAAATTGTTTTTGAACATAAAAAATATAAATTGTTAATGATGAAAGGGGTGTTTTGAGCGTGCAAAGTTAGTATAAACTCGGCAAATTACAAAATAAGCAGGCTCGTTTTTCACCTACTCGTACACGCCGTACACCATGTAGCTGCCGTCGCCACGCAGCGTGATGCTCTCGCCCGTCGCCTCGTTGAGCGTGCCTTGCCACATCGCTGCGAACGCATACGGCTGCCAGCGCAGACCGTCGCCCTCAAGGTGTGAGCACGTGAGGTTGAAGATGCTCACTTGCTGTCCGGCAAAGGTGGCAAGTTCCGTTGTGCCGGAAGCCGAAAGGAACACGCCGTGGTCGGTAGCCATCAACGCCGCGATGTGCATCTCGCGACGGTAGAAGTCGAGCAGCGATATGTTGCCTAATGTGTGGTCCTCGCGCTTGCCCGTAGCTCCGACGTAAGCAATGCGGCGACATCCACGCTCCACGCAGAAGCGCGTTGCCTTCGTAAGGTCGTTGTAGTCCTGCTCCTCCACCTTATATATAATGTCGCAGTGCGCTGTCAGGAACTCCTGCGACATCGAGTCGCAATCGCCTATAATCGCCGTCGGCATGTATCCGCGTCGTATCAACTCTTCGCCAGCCGAGTCGCACGCCACAAGCATCCGTGCCTGTTCGACGAGCGTGAGCGGCACGGCATGAGTGGGGAAGTCGCCACCGGCTACAACGACCGCATCGAAGCCGTCCGGCTGTAGCGATGCAAAGCTTTTGGGAGTGTGTGGTTGGTTGCACATGTTTATTATGTTTTAGTTGGCAGTGGTTGTTCGTCAACTGTACACTTTGTTTTGAGCAAGCAAAAGTACGCAATAAAAAGCACTTTCTATTGCTTTTTTCTTTATATTTGCAGCACCAAATCAAACTATTAGTCTATTATGGCAGAAACCTCGAATACTCAGCACGTGCTGAAATCGCAAGCCAATTGGGATGCGCTTTATTTCTATCAGAAGTCGGATGTGATATATCAGCTTGCGTTCGCCTTCTGTGAGCGCTTTATACATTTATACAAAGACCGCACGCGCGACCAAGTTATACAGGCAGCACGTTCGTGTAAGCAAAATATCGTGGAAGGCTTGGCGGACGGTGTCGCCTCCACGGAGATGCAACTGAAGCTACTCAACGTGGCTCGCGCTTCGCTGAAGGAGTTGCGCGAGGACTTTGAGGATTATATAAAGTCGCGTCACCTACAGTTCTTCGTTAGCGGTGAACCGCGCTACGCTGATATGCTCAACTATTGTCGCTATCATAATCGCCTGTCCGATTATGAGCCGTTCTTCGCGCAGTGGACTGACGAGCAGATGTGCAACTATGCCATCACTCTCTGCCACTTCATCGACCGGATGATGATGTCGTTCTTGAAGAAACTGGAGCAGGAGTTTATCACTGAGGGCGGCATAAAGGAGCGTATGCACCGCGCTCGCACTGGATATCGCCAGCAGCAAGACGAGCGTTTGAAGCAGCTGGAGGCAGAGCTGCCACGTCTGAAGCAAGCCCTCGCTGAGGCGCAGGCGGAAGCTGCGAAGTGGAAGGCAGCCTTCGAGGATTTAAAGCAAAGAGCGCTAAAGATGTATTATGGAAAGGAAGAGGAGATAAAGAGGCTGAAGGAATTGCTGGGGGAGGAGAAACTATAGACGTTCTAGATATTCTAGATATTCTAGATGTTCTAGAGTTTCTAGATGTTCTAGATGTTCTAGATTCTCTATACCTGCGCCTTTTTCGCAAGCCCCTTCCACTTCCAATATCCCATGACCGCTATCACCACATACAGCCCGTAGAGCCCAGCCTTGAACGGTATGCCCTTGACCACGTACAGATAGCAGCAGACCACGTCGACGGCTATCCAGAAGAGCCACTGCTCAACATACTTGCGTGCCAATGCCCATAAGCCGACGAAGCTCAGAGCGTTGGTGAAAGCATCGAGCAAGGGAACCGTACTGTTGGTGTAAGCCACCAAGACATAATATGTGGCAGCCCAGGCAAGGACGAAAAAGCCGAGCGTGCGCAAGATGAGGCGGCGAGGAAAGAACGTTATAGGAAGATCTTCGGAAGAACTGCTAACCGCGCTTGCAGCTTCTATTTTATCAGAGCTAACCGCACTTGCGCCTTCTTTCTTGTCAGAGCCTTTGCGTTTAATCATTGCCTTCCATTTCGCTCCGAACTTCCACACGGCATAGCCGTATATTGCGGCAAGCGTGTAGTAGACAGCCATGCCGGCATCACCATAGAGACCGTGGCTCCAGTAGAGGTAAATGTCCATGGCTGGCATTACGATGCCTACAACCCACAGCGCGATGCTCGCACGGTATTCGAGAATGAGATAGATGAGCCCGAGGATTGTTGTGACGATGTCGAGCCAATGAGTGGAGAGAAAATCTGTCATTTTATCAAAAAAAAACAGCCCCTCCCCGATTGGGGAGGGACGAGGTTTTAGAACTTCAGTGTTACGGTTCCCATGCAGTTGAAACCAGCCATTGGGATGTAAGCCACGGTAGAGTTGCGCTTACCCTGGTTGTACCAGTCGTAGTAGACGTAGCCAGAAGCTGCATAGTGACGGTTGAAGATATTATTGAAGTCGGCACCGAGCACAATCTGCTTCAAGCCAAGCATACGCTTCGCGAAGTTGAATGTGTACGAAGCGTTCACGTTAGTCTGCGAATAGCAGGGCAGTGAGCGATCAGAACTCTCGGTGTTGTCGAGATACTGCTTGCTGACGAAGTTGGTGTGCCATGTGGCGCGGAAACCAGCGAAGTGAACATCTACGAAGCCGTTGAGGATAGCCGACGGCGAGAAAGCGATGGTAGAGCTCTTGTATGTGTTCCATACGGCAGCACCATCCCAGCTCTCGACACACTCCTTGAAGTTATGCAGACGGTTGCGGCTCAGCGCGGCGTTACCCTCTACAGAGAGCCATGAGAGTGGGCTCCAGCCTGCTGACAGCTCAGCACCGAGACGATAAGAGTCCTTGATGTTGCGTGTCAGTGCCTCGCCGATGTCGCTCTTCTCACCAGTCATCACGAACTGGTTGACGTACTTCATGTAGTAGAAGTTGACACCTGCGAACCAGTTCTCGCCCTGATACTGATAACCCCACTCGATGTCGAGCAGACGCTCAGGCGACGGATTGCCGTAGCCGATGTTGTCGGTGAAGTTGTTGCGCTCCGGTTCGCGGTTGGCGTAGGCGATAGAAGCGTAAACCTTATGTCCGTTAGCATCGTAGCTGATGCCTGCCTTCGGATTGACGAAGAAGTAGTTCTCGTTGATGTTGATGCTCTGGTTCTTGTAGTTGCCGTCAGCACCCTGCTCGAAGCGGTCGTTGATGCCGTCGGTCTGATAGTTGACATAGCGCATCTGCATATCGAGGAACCAGTTCCAACCCTTGCCGAACTTGCGGTTAGCCTTGAAGAACCAGCTCCAGTCGTTCTTATCTGCGTCAGAGTCGTAGTACTTGTAGCGACCATTAGTGAAGTACTTTTCCTCGAGAGTCTTGTCAGCGATGTATGTCACCTTGCCCCAGTGGTTGCAACGGAAGAGCTGCATACTAAGACCGCCCGTAACATCCCACAGGGCATCCTTATAGTTCACGTTGTAGAGAGCGCCATAGTTGTTCTGTGTGAGTCCTTTCTTGCGGATAGCATCCGACTTAACCAGTTTCAGTTCGCCGTCCTTTACGTACATCTCGTTGATACCAAACTTAGAAGCCAACTTTGTGTTCTGCTTGAACTCGGTGTAGTAGCCGTAGCCGTATGTGTAGTGAGCTGTTACGGAGTGGCTCCAACGGTCGGTAGGCTGCCATGTGAAGTTGAGGATGTTGTGGCTCTGCTCGAAGTTGTCAGTGGTCTTATCCCAGTATGAGCCGTCGCGCATCTTGTAGCGTTCTGTTGTGAGCGGCTGACTTGGATCGGGTGCCCAGTTGTCATCCATAGGGATGTTGAGCGACTCGTAGAGCGGGTTGAACTTGCCCAATCCATGCTTCCACATATCCTTATAGCTCTTGATGCCCCACGCCTTGAGGTCGGTATCGCCGTCGTAGTTACATGCCGGCACACCGTTCCATGCCTGACCAGTGTGCTCGAAGTTGCCGATGTTCTTATACGAAATCTTGAAGCGGTCGCCGAACCATGTCAGTCCGCCGTAGTACGAACCTGAGCGTCCGCTTGTGCCGTGGATGTATCCGTCGGTATTGGTCTCGTGGTAAGCACCGTCGAGTACGAGGTGATCCCAGAGCAGACCCGTTGAGAACTTGCCGCCAAAGCGGTATGTGTTGAACGAACCGTAAGAGCCAGTAACCTCTACGGTTGGCTTCAGCGACGGCGCAGCTGTAGCAAGCGACACCGCACCACCGAAGGCTCCGTCGCCGTTGGTTGATGAACCGATGCCACGCTGAATTTGTGCGCTACCCATGAGGGCTGCATAGCTGTTCATGTTTGCCCAGAACACGCACTGGTCCTCAGGCGAGTTGAGAGGTACACCGTCTACCGTTACGTTAATGCGGCTACCGGCAGCACCACGCATACGCATATAAACAGTACCAGTACCCACGCCGTTCTCGCTCCATGCAAGCACGCCCGGTGTGCGAGCGAAGAGCATAGGCAGCTCTCTACCAGAGGTAGCGAAGCGCTCAAGCTCAGGCTTATTGATGTTTTCTACTGCAAATGGTGAACTCTTCGGGGCTCTTACAGCCTTTACTACCACCTCGTTGAGGTTGTTCACACGGGTAGTGTCGAGCTTGTTCTGCTCGCCAGCAGCTTGCGAAGGGCAAGTGCACGCAGCAGCCAAGGCTACTCCAATGATTTTCTTCATCTTTTTTAAAGTTGATGTTGTTATCCAATAATAAGACTATAAGGGCTTTTGAAATAAAGAAAACCGTTCGTATCTGTACCTTATCGCTACGCCGGTATTATCCGGATCAGCTCTGAGGGTATGTTCTCAGACGGCAAATATTCCGCCACCCCTTAGTCTACACTATATAAACTGGGTGCAAAGTTAACTAAATTTTGCATATTCAAACAATTTGTTTGTATAATAAACCCTAAAAAATGTGCGTAGCGGGCGGAATATGAAAAATTTGTAGTAAGTTTGCAACACTGAAAAGGCGAGCCAATAAAGGGTTGATGCGCCTTTCGATATTCACACATTATATATAATATAGAACGAAAATGGGGCGTTTGAAACTCATTTTGGCTTTGATAAGCCATTATAAATATGCCATAACCATAATCATCGGCGTGCTCACCGTGGGCTTTGTTGATGAGAATAGCTTCCTGCATCGTTTCCAACTCGAGATGCAAATCAGCGACCTGGAGGAGGAAATAGCGAAGTATAATGCGCAGAACGAAAGCGACCTGAAGAAGCTGAAGGAGATGCGACAGGGTCCGCAAGCGTTTCAGAAGATAGCACGCGAACGCTACTTTATGAAGGCTGACGACGAGGATATCTATGTGCTTAGCGACGACCCCCAACCTGAAAAAGCAAAAGAGTAAACTACAATGAAACAACTAAATACTATACAAAGCGCGCTATTCCTCATCGGAGGCGTATTAATGGTGATAGGAGCTGGCTGCTTCGTCTTTATGTTCGCACAGCAGATTGTATGCTGGATATTCCTTGTCGGAGCATTACTGTTTGCAGCGATGCAGGTGAACCAGGCATACGAAGGACATAACCCCACCATCAAGCGACTCAAGAAGATAATGACCTTCGCCGACATCTTCTTCGTATTGGCAGGTCTGCTCATGGTAGATAGTGCTAACATGTGGCTCAAGGACTACTTCGCCGACACCATCACTTACTTCAACGTAGTTTACAACAAATGGGTGTTGCTATTGCTCGCTGCAGCCATACTCGAGATGTACTCTATGCACCGCATAGCATCGGAGTTGAAGAAAGACGCGGTGGAGGACGAAGCCGACAGTGAAGAGCAGGACGATGCTCCAGCCACAGACAGACAATAAGAAAACAATAAGAACCCAATAAAAACTCAAGATAATGAAGAAGCTACTTTACGCTTTACTCTGTATAATAGCATTGGCATCATGCTCCAGCTCGTACAACATACAAGGCTCTTCGAACGTGTCCACACTCGATGGTCGTATGCTCTACCTGAAGGTGCTAAGCAATAACGACTTCAAGAAGATTGACTCCTGCGATGTCGTACACGGACAGTTTCAGTTCAGCGGAACGTTCGACACCGTGCGCCTCGCCAATATCTTCATGGACGACGAGAGCATACTGCCACTTGTAATCGAAAGTGGCGACATCACTATAAAGCTCGACAACACACAGCAGAATGTGAGTGGCACACCGCTCAACGACGAGCTCTTTAAGTTCTTCAACAAGTACAACCAGTTGAAAAATCAGGAAGCCGAACTGCTGCACACTCACGACCGCGCCATCATGGACGGTAGCGATATGGAGGCAGTGACACGCCACATCAACGCCGAGGCAGTGCGACTCATGGCAGAAGAGGACAAGCTCGTCACAACATTCGTCACCGAGAACTTCGATAATGTGCTTGGTCCGGGCGTATTCTTCATGATGACCATCGGCTATCGCTATCCCGAACTCACACCATGGATAGAGGATATCATGAGCAAAGCCACCGACAAGTTCAAGAACGACCCATACGTGAAGGACTACTATCAGAAGGCTCTGGAGAACCAAGCCATTATGAACGGCATGAAAGAAGTGAACAATGCGCCTGCCGATGCTGCTACCGTTCCTTCGCTGCCCGACGGACCGACACCGAACGAGCTGGCACAGCCCGCTGCCAGCGAATAGCATACGCTAACAACGATCAGTAACTATATCTAAGAAATATGAAAACATTAGTATTTGGTGGTAAGCTTGTCAACGAGGGAGCTACGCGCGTAGCGTCCGTCGTTGTCGACGGCGACACCATTACAGACATTATAGAAGGTACAGAAACACCTCGTGGCGACTACGACAGCATCGTAGATGCCACGGGGTGTTTTGTTATGCCCGGAGTGATCGACTGTCATGTACACTTCCGCGACCCTGGACTGACCGAGAAGGCGGACATGGAGACCGAGAGTCGTGCTGCGGCTTACGGCGGTGTCACCACCTACTTCGATATGCCGAACACCAAGCCACAGACCACAACCGAGGAAGCACTCAACGCTAAGTTTGAGGACGCAGCCACAAAGTCGCACGTCAACTACAGCTTCTTCATCGGAGCTACAAACGACAACATCGACTGCGTCACCGGTATCGACCCACACCGTGTGCCGGGCATAAAGCTCTTCATGGGTTCGTCTACGGGCAACATGCTCGTCGACAGACAGGACGTGCTACACGAACTGTTCAGCAAGGCACAGCTGCCGATAATGGCTCACTGCGAGGATACCGACATCATCAACCGCAATATGAAGCACGCACAGGAGCAGTACGGCGACGACCCCGCCGTTGAACACCACCCTGAGATACGCTCCGAGGCAGCGTGCTACGAGTCGACAAAGCGCGCCGTAGACCTCGCTGAACAGACTGGTGCGCGTCTGCATGTGGCACACATGACCACAGCACGCGAGCTGCAGCTGTTCGGCTCTTCGCCACGCATCACGGCAGAGGCAGTCGTGGCTCACCTCGTATTCACACAGGACGACTACGCTCGCCTCGGCACACGCATAAAGTGCAACCCTGCCATCAAGACGGCTGCCGACCGCGACGCACTGCGCAAAGCCCTCGTCGACGGACGCATAACAACCATCGGCACCGACCACGCACCTCATCTGCTGAAGGACAAGGAGGGCGGATGTGCACGCGCTGCTTCTGGTATGCCTATGGTGCAGTTCTCGCTTGTCACAATGCTCGAACTTGTGGACGAAGGTGTGCTCAGTATGGAGCGCCTCGTCACACTGATGGCGCACAACCCAGCTACGCTCTTCGAGGTGTCGAAGCGTGGCTTTGTGCGCAAGGGCTACAAGGCAGACCTCGTCATCGTGAAGCCCGACGCTCCGTGGACCGTAACGCCGGAGACGATACAGAGCAAGTGCGGCTGGAGTCCAATGGAGGGTCATACCTATCAGTGGCAGGTGCGCACCACGATGTGCAACGGACAGATTATATATAACAATTGGGCGTTCGATGCGTCGAGCCGTGGCGAGGCGGTGCGCTTTAGAGAGTAGACCGATGATGCTGCAATACACCGATTATAACATCTCCACCCTGCGTCCGTACATCAACTGGCTCTACTTCTACTTCGCCTGGGGGCTCTCGGGCAAGCCGCAGGAGGCTAAAGACCGAATGCGGGCGGAGGCAGAACAGATGCTCGACAGCTTTGAGACGCGCTACCAGACACACGCTGCCGTAGGCCTGTTCGATGCTAACAGCGACGGCGACGACATACTCATCGGCGATGTGCGGCTGCCTATGCTGCGTCAGCAACATCCCACACGTGATGGCGAGCCGAACCTATCGCTTGCCGACTTCATCCGTCCGCAGGCTTCGGGCGTGACAGACCGCATCGGAGTGTTCGCTACTACGGTCGACCTGGCGTTGGAGCACGACTTCCTTACCGACGACTATCAGCGTATGCTGGCGCAGACGCTTGCCGACCGACTCGCTGAGGCTACGGCGGAGGTGCTTCACATGGAGGTACGTCGCTCGCTATGGGGATATGCACCCGACGAAAATCTGTCTGTAGCCGAACTCCTGCGCGAGGATTTTCAAGGCATACGTCCGGCTGTGGGCTATCCGTCGATGCCCGACACGAGTGTCAACTTCATCATCGACCGGCTCATCAACCTCAAGCAGATTGGCATCCGACTCACCGAGAGTGGTGCCATGAAGCCCCACGCATCGGTGTCCGGACTGATGTTCGCCCACCCGAAGGCGCATTACTTCGAGTTGGGGCGCATCGGCGAAGACCAGTTGCGCGACTATGCGCACCGTCGCGGACTGCCCGTGGAGCTCATACGCAGGTTTTTGAAATAGATGAAAAATCTGTAACAACACTATCGCAAGTTTATAAGGAACGTTTTCGTTAAGCCAAATGAGCAGAACCGAGCTTGCTCGAGTTATGCCATGGCGAGAAAACGTGCCATAAAATGGAACATAATGATTGCAAGGATATCAATACTCATACTGCTGCTCACGCTGCTGCCCGACCTGTACATATACCGACGCTATCTGCGCTGGCGCTTCGACATGACGCTATGGATGCGTCTGCTGTGGTGGGTGCCTGGAGCCGCCATGATAGCCTGTACCGCAGCCTATTCGATGATGCGCAACTTTGCGCCCGATAACCTCACGCTCTTCAACGTGTATCTGTTCATGCTCGGGCTGCTCATCGTGCCGAAGGTGGTCTTCACCTTGTCGTCGCTCGCCGGACTGGCTGTTAAGCGACTGCTGAAGTTGCGCACCAACTGGGGCAACCACATCGGACTGGTGCTTGTGCTCGGATGGTTCTATGTGCTGTTCATGGGTACGATGGTGGGTCCCGACCAGCTGCACGTGAAGCGCGTTACGCTCGAGTTCGACAGTCTGCCGAAAGCCTTCGACGGCTATCGCATCGTGCAGCTCTCGGATATGCACCTCGGCTCAATGAAGCAGGAGTTTGCTCAGCGCATGGTGGCACAGGTGAACGAGCTACATCCCGATGCCATCCTCTTCACCGGCGACTTACAGAATATGCGCCCACAGGAGTTGGTGCGTCATGCGCCCACGTTGGTTCATCTGCATCCTGTTGACGGCATATTCTCCGTGCTTGGCAACCACGACTACGCCGACTATGTGAAGACAGCCACGGCGGAGCAGAAGCGCGACATGGAACGGTTGACACGTTCGTTCGAGGCTTCGCTCAACTGGGACTTGCTGCTCAACGAGCGTCGCATCTTGCGTCGCGGAGCCGACTCGATAGTGATAGCCGGAACGGAGAACGACGGTCGTCCGCCGTTCCCCTGCAAAGCCGACTATTGCAAGGCACTGCACGGCATATCGCCCGAATCGTTCGTCATTATGATGCAGCACGACCCGTCGGCATGGCGCCGCCACATACTGCCACAATGCACAGCGCAACTAACGCTGAGCGGACACACCCACGGCGGACAGCTGTCGCTCTTCGGCTGGCGACCCACAAGTCTTGTCAACAGCGAGGATGCCGGACTGTATAGCGAGGGCAAACGCTTCCTCTTTGTGTCTACGGGCGTGGGAGGTTTCCTGCCGTTCCGCTTCCACATGAAACCGGAGATTGTGGAAATCACTTTAAAAGTAAAAAGGTAAAAAGGTAAAAAAGTAAAAAGAGCCCCTCCCAACCCTCCCCATCGGGGAGGGCTTAATTAGCAAAAGTTTAGGCAAAGGCTTAGAAAGGCTTAAGAAGGCTTAGTTCGGCTTATAAAATAAAAAAACAAAACAAGCAATGAAATATCTGTATCGTATATATCAGCTCTTGATAGCTCTCCCCTTGATAGCTATATACACCCTCATCACCAGCTTGATGGTTATAATCGGTTGCACCTTAGGCAACGGTCACTTCTGGGGCTACTATCCCGGCAAGTGGTGGGCGCAGTTCATCATACGCATACTCCTGCTGCCGGTGAAGGTAGAGGGACGCGAGAATCTTGTGAAGGGACAGTCGTATGTGTTCGTAGCCAACCATCAGGGAGCGTTCGACATCTTCCTTATCTACGGCTTCCTCTCGCGCAACTTCAAGTGGATGATGAAGCGCCAGCTACGCCAGATGCCGTTCGTTGGCAAGGCGTGCGAGTCGGCTCACCACATCTTCGTCGACAAGCGTGGCGCAAGCAAGATACGCGAGACCTACGACCGCGCTCGACAGACGCTGCAGGGTGGTATGTCGCTCGTGGTGTTCCCCGAGGGGGCACGCTCGTTCACAGGACACATGGGCGTATTCAAGCGCGGAGCCTTCATGCTCGCCGACGACATCGAGCTGCCCGTTGTGCCGCTCACCATCAATGGCTCGTTCGACATCATGCCACGCACTCGCGATATGAAGTGGGTGGTTTGGCATCCGCTCCGCCTCACCATACACAAGCCGATACTGCCTGTTGGCAAGGGTACGGACAACATCAAGTATCTTGAGCAGGAGAGCTACAAGGTGGTGATGGGCGGACTGGAGGAGCAATATCAGGGCTTTGTGGAGAACCCAGACCAGTAAAATTCCCGAAAACACGTTTTTTAACGCTACGGCGGCACCCGTATCGAATACATTTAGTATATTTGCATATTAGTTGACGAGTTACAAGTTACGAGTTGACAATGTAAAACCATTCAATAGCAAAACAATGAACAAAAGCGATAGTATAGTAATCATACCGACATATAACGAGAAGGAGAACATCGAGAAGATCATACGCGCGGTGTTCTCACTTGAGAAGTGTTTCCACATCCTCGTCATCGACGACGGTAGTCCCGACGGCACTGCAGCCATCGTGAAGCACCTCATCAGTGATGAGTTCGGCGACCGCCTCTTCATCCTCGAGCGCAGTGGCAAGTTGGGTCTTGGCACGGCATACATCACAGGCTTCAAGTGGGCGCTTGAGCACGGCTACGACTACATCTTTGAGATGGATGCCGACTTCTCTCACGACCCCAACGACCTGCCACGCCTCTACAGTGCTTGTCACGACGAGGGCTACGACGTGGCTATCGGCTCGCGCTACGTGAGTGGCGTGAACGTTGTCAACTGGCCTATCGGTCGCGTGCTGATGAGCTACTTCGCGTCGAAGTACGTGCGTATGGTTACGGGCTTCAAGGTGCACGACACCACAGCCGGCTTCAAGTGCTACCGTCGTTGCGTGCTCTCTTCTATCGACCTCGACAAGGTGCGCTTCAAGGGCTACGGCTTCCAGATAGAGATGAAGTTCACGGCTTACAAGATGGGCTACAAGATAAAGGAGGTGCCGGTCATCTTCGTCAACCGTCGCGAGGGTGTCAGCAAGATGAGCGGTGGCATCTTCGGCGAGGCGTTCTTCGGCGTGATGCGACTCAGATGGGACGGCTGGTTCAGAAAGTATCCTGAGGCGAAACACTAAAAAACTCTATTGCTTAAGACCGCATCAGCTGCTTTTCTGCATCTTAAGGGGGTGCACTTGTCTCAAGTGCACCAACAAAGCAAAAGGTCCGCAACAGACGGTTTAAGCACTAACCAGACCTATGGAAATAAGAAACATCAGCAACATTTATACAGCCCTGCCACAGTGCGGGGCTTTTTTGAAAGCTATCAGCGATGAGTCGGTGAGACACGTATTCCTCGGTGGACTACTTGCCTCATCGGCTCCTGTGTTTTTCTCCGCCGTAGCCGAACGCTTCAATTCAAAACTCAACATTCAACATTCAACATTCAAAACTCTCACTGCCGTTTTCATCCTTCAAGACAACGACGAGGCAGGCTACTTCTATCACGACCTTACGCAGATACTCGGCACCGACAACGTGCTCTTCTTCCCGTCGTCCTACCGTCGTGCGGTGAAGTACGGACAGCGCGACGCAGCCAACGAGATATTGCGCACCGAGACATTGAGTCGTCTCGCGGCTCTTACCTCTGCCGACACGCAGAAGGCATCAACGGGCAAGGGCGCAGGCAAGAATGCAGACAGTGCTGCCGAAGCTCTCTACGTTGTGACCTGCCCCGAGGCGCTCAGCGAGCTTGTCGTGTCGAAGCGTCGCCTCGACGAGCGCACCATCAACATCGCCGTTGGCGACATCATCGACTTTGCCGACCTCGGACGCCAGATGCGCGAGTTAGGCTTCAAGGAGGTCGACTATGTCTACGAGCCTGGTCAGTTCGCAATGCGTGGCAGCATCATCGATGTCTATTCCTACTCGTCGGAGCTGCCGTTCCGCATCGACTTCTTCGGCGACGAGGTGGACACCATACGCACGTTCGAGGTAGCCGATCAGCTCTCGAAGGACGCGAAGCAGCAGGTGCGCATCGTGCCCGAACTGGCGCAGCTCACCGAGGAGAAACAGCCGTTCACGTCGCTACTGCCCGACGACGCGCTGCTCGTGATGAAAGACCGCCTCTATCTCTGTTCTACCATCGAGCAGATATACAACGACGGCTTTTCGCAGCAAGCCATGGCCGAACGTTTGGAGGGAGCCACGGAGGTGGAGCAGCAGCAGATAATGCGCGACATGCGCAAGGAGAACAACCTCGTGTCGCCCACGCGCTTCCGCGAGGAGATATGCCGCTTCCGCCTCGTGGAGTTCGGCGCAAAGCCTACGGGCACGCCGCAGGTGTCCATCGAGTTCCACATCTCGCCGCAGCCGCTCTTCCACAAGAACTTCAGTCTGCTCACCCAGACCCTCGACGATTATCTCTTGCAGGGCTACCAGCTCTACATCCTCGCCGACTCGGAGAAGCAGACGCAGCGCCTGCGCGATATTTTTGACAGTGAGGAGTTGCAACAGATGCGCAGGAATTCTCAACACCTCAACACCTCAACACCTCAACACCTCAACATTCAACATTCAACCCTCCCCTTCACTCCCGTCAACCGCACTCTGCACGAGGGCTTCGCCGACAACGACCTGCGTCTGTGCTTCTTCACCGACCATCAGATATTCGACCGCTTCCACAAGTACAACCTGAAGTCGGACGCAGCCCGAACGGGCAAGATGGCACTCACGATGAAGGAGCTGCAAGAGATGGAACCCGGCGACTTCATCGTGCACGTCGACTTCGGCATCGGCAAGTTCGGCGGCTTGGTGCGCGTGCCTGTCGGCGACTCCTATCAGGAGATGATACGCCTCTACTATCAGCGTGGCGACATCGTCGACGTGTCTATCCACTCGCTCTACAAGATATCAAAGTACCGCCGCAGCGACACGGGCGAACCGCCCCGACTCAGCACGCTCGGCACCGGCGCATGGGAGAAGCTGAAGGAGCGCACGAAGAAGCGCATCAAGGACATTGCGCGCGACCTCATCAAGCTCTACGCCAAGCGACGCCACGAGAAGGGCTTCGCCTATTCTGCCGACTCTTATCTGCAGCACGAGCTTGAGGCGTCGTTTCTCTACGAGGACACGCCCGACCAGCAGCGCGCCACGCACGACGTGAAGGCGGACATGGAGTCTGCCCGACCAATGGATCGCCTGGTGTGTGGCGACGTGGGCTTCGGCAAGACCGAGGTGGCTATACGTGCAGCGTTCAAGGCGGCGTGCGACTCGAAGCAGGTGGCAGTGCTCGTGCCCACAACGGTGCTCGCCTTCCAGCACTACAAGACGTTCTCAGACCGTCTGAAGGGTATGCCGGTGCGTGTCGACTACCTCTCGCGTGCCCGCACGGCGAAGCAGACGCGCGAGGTGCTTGCCGACCTCAAGGCGGGCAAGATAGACATACTCGTCGGCACGCATAAGCTGATAGGAAAGGCTGTGGAGTGGCACGACCTCGGACTGCTCATCATCGACGAGGAACAGAAGTTCGGCGTCTCTACAAAGGAGAAGCTGCGCACGCTGAAGACCAACGTCGACACGCTCACCATGTCGGCTACGCCGATACCGCGCACGCTGCAGTTCTCGCTGATGGGCGCACGCGACATGAGCATCATGCGCACGCCGCCACCCAACCGCTACCCCGTACAGACCGAGCTGGGTGTGTACGGGCATGAGATAATAGCCGATGCCATCAACTTCGAGATGTCGCGCAACGGACAGGTGTTCTTCGTCAACGACCGCATCAGCAACCTGCCCGAGATTGCCTCGCTCATAACGAAATACGTGCCCGATGCGCGTGTGGCTATCGGACACGGACAGATGTCGCCCGAGGAGCTGGAGAAGATTCTCATCGGCTTTATGAACTACGACTACGACGTGCTGCTCTCCACGACCATCGTCGAGAACGGCATCGACATCAGCAACGCCAACACCATCATCATCAACGATGCCCACCGCTTCGGACTCTCCGACCTTCACCAGATGCGCGGTCGCGTGGGTCGCTCCAACCGCAAGGCGTTCTGCTATCTGCTTGCACCGCCTAAGTCGGTGCTCTCCTCCGAGGCACGCCGCCGACTGGAGGCTTTGGAGAACTTCTCCGAACTGGGCAGCGGCTTCAACCTCGCCATGCAGGACCTCGACATCCGCGGTGCGGGCAATCTGCTCGGTGCCGAGCAGAGCGGATTTATGGAGGACCTTGGCTACGAGACGTATCAGAAGATACTCAACCAGGCGGTCACCGAACTGAAGAACGACGAGTTTGCCGACATGTACGCCGAGGAGATAGCGCAGGGCAACAACCTCACGGGCGATGCTTTCGTAGAGGACTGCGCCGTGGAGAGCGACCTCGAGATGTACTTCCCCGATACCTATGTGCCGGGCAGCGCAGAGCGTATGCTGCTCTACCGCGAGCTCGACAACATCGACAACGACGACGAGCTCGACGCTTACCGCCAGCGACTCATCGACCGCTTCGGTGCCATACCGCACGAGGGCGAAGAACTGCTGCAGGTGGTGGCGCTGCGCCGCTACGGCAAGAGCCTCGGCTGCGAGAAGATAATACTCAAACAGGGACGTATGCAGATGCAGTTCGTCAGCAACCCCAACTCTGCCTACTACCGTAGTGCCACCTTCGGCAAGGCACTCGACTTCATCGCTGCTAACGCACGCCGCTGCAACCTCAAGGAGGTGAACGGCAAACGCTCAATGGTGGTGAGCGGTGTGCCGACAGTGGGCGAAGCGGTGAAAGTGCTTTTAAAAGTAAAAGAGTAAAAAGGTAAAAAAGTAAAAAGGTAGGAGGTATGGGCATCTTGCCCATACCACGCAGCCTTCCCATGTCTTTGCTCCTAAAAATAACAACGATATGACAACCCTTCTTCTTGTGCGCCACGGCGAGACCGTCGACAATGTGCGCCAGATTATGCAGGGGCAGACTCAAGGCGAGCTGACCCCGAACGGCATCGGGCAGGTACGCGCCCTCGCTGCCGAGCTGAAAGACACGCCCATCGACGTGTTCGTGTCGAGCGACCTAAAGCGCGCTTTCGACACGTGTGTGATACTGGCGGCTGCGCACGGCGTGTCGCCCGATGCCATCGTGCAGACAAAGCTGCTGCGCGAGCGCGACTGGGGCAGCTTCACAGGCAGATATATCCCCGACCTAAAGGATGCTCGGTGGACCGACGACATCGAGTCGCTCGACGCTCTGAGGGCGCGTGCCGCTGCGTTCCTGCAGTTCTTGAGGGATAATTATGATGGAAAAACCGTGCTTGCCGTGGGACATGGCATAACGAACAAGGCGATAAGAAGCGTGCATAGCGGCACGCCGATGAACGAAACGCCACGCATGGCGAACGCCGAAGTGGTCACGATGCAGCTATAAAAAGCGTTGTTCTACACCCCTGAGCGTACCCTTTTTGAGTACTACCGCAGCAGTACTGGAGTAATCTCACCACAGTACTGGAGTAATCTCGCTGCTAAACTGGAGTAATCTCTCTGCGAGTACTGGAGTACTACCGCAACAAGTACTGGTAGAAGTAAAAGTAAAAAAGTAAAAAAGTAAAAGAGTGGGGGTGTGTCAAAATTCGCAAGT
>UMDN01007753.1_pt1 | contig 23082 bp, 9 predicted proteins | sample 1964491 | NCBI WGS metagenome assembly UMDN01 (sample SAMEA4835994, study PRJEB28245) | human gut metagenome | biome: gut microbiome; material: fecal sample | place: Denmark | collected 2008 | reverse complement strand
GGATACGGTCTGCGGCACCACGATGGCGCGCCACTCGTTGCCGGTGCGCGACGGTATCGTGGCTGTATTCTCCACATCGCCCGCCACGCTAACAGTGCCCTCTGCAAGGTTGATGCTTGCCTTGCGTGCCACATTTGGCACGAGCACTATCTTCTCCGTGTTTGCCCATTCCTCGGCGGTGAAGCCCGAACCTTGTACCAGGGTGACACGGGCGTTCGACATGCGGTGTGATAACGGCAAGCGTATCACGCTGGTGGTAGGAGCCACATCGGCTACCTTTCCCCAAAGGAAGTCGCTTGCCTCGTAACCGCCCATCTCGCCATCGGCAGAAGGTTTGCTCTGGTCTTTCTGCACTTCAAACTGATAGTCGTCGATGCTCTCGGGAGCGGCAAACGGATAATATCCATATACGTCTATTGGCGTATGCTTGTCTTTCCAATACAGATCGTAGGCACCGGTCCACTTGTTTGCGGACTCTTCGAAGGTGTAGCGCACGTTGTCGCCACGGTTGCCGCTGGGTTTCAAGGTGCCGGGCTTGCCGCCCTCGTAGTCCACCACATACACGCCCATCATGTCGCCGTCGCAGAAGCCGCTGTCGTTCACTCTCATCACTGAGAGCTGCTCGATGTCTGCCGCCAGTCTGATATTGGCGCCATCGTTCTGTCCACCGTCCTCAAAGAGGCTGTCGCTGCAGCTGCTGAGCGTTGCTGCCACCATGGTGATGATATAGAAGATTATATTCTTGCTTATCTTTTTCATATTTGTCTTTTTTCTATTCCGGTTCTGCTACTCCTCCATAGTCTATGCCGTCGTCCTGCCATTTCACGATGCTGGCATTTATGCCACTGTTTGTCTTGCCCAATGTCACGGTCAGCTGGTAGCTGTGTCCCTGCTCCAAGGCTTTTAGCTTAGGGTCCTTCGGCAGGTGGTAATCCGTACCGTCCACCGTCACCGTTATCAGGTAGCAGTCGTCCAGGGTCTGCGGCACTACGAGCGCCTTGTATCCGTCGTTGTCTTTCATCGGTATGACATAGCCCTTGCCGCCGGTGGCTGTCACGATGCCGGAAGCTATATTGGCGACGGCCTGCGTCTTCACGTCGTTTATCCTTACGCTGACATTTGCTTTCGCCAACGAGGCTGCGGTAAATCCCTTGCCGGCAGCCAGAGTGATGACGACCTGCGCCATCATGTGCTTGGCTCCGATGTTCACGGCTTCTTCGCTCGGCGCCACATCAAGGGTCTTGCCGATGAGCAGTTCGCTTGCCTTGTAGTCTGCCCCTGCACTTTGGTCTGTCTTCACGCTCCACGGCAGAGCATCAACACTCGCTATCGTGGCGGTGTATGGATAATACATATAGAAGTCGGCATGCGTAATGTCGTCTTTCCAGTATTCCTGCACCGCTGAGGTCCAAGTGCCATGAAAGGTATACATGCTGTTGTCTATATAGTTGCCTTGGGCTTTTAGTCCGACCGCAGAACCGTCGGCATTGCGGTTTACCACAAACACGCCTATCCTGTCGCCCGTCTCGAAGGCATTGTCTAAGGCACGCTTCTCCGGCATGCTGCTGATGCGTATCGGCAACTGCTCCACCGGTTCGGGTGGAGTTGGCGGCGTGACAGGAACGTCGTCGACTCCGTTCTCTGACGAGCAGGCACACAACATCCCGGCACAAGCCGACATGATGATATGTTTCAGTGTAGAAGTATCTATGTAATTCACCATTCTTAGTTCTTTTCTTCTATAAGGGCATCACGCATCAAAACAGAAACGAGCCCTTCTTTTTCTTGCTTTTCGTTTTTTTAAAGCGTAAAGGTAAACAATTTTTATGAATATTTCGGTTCTGCCCTCCACTTTTTATGATAATGAACTATTATGGACTTGACTGATATGTCAATATTTACTAATTTTGACGACAGAAAGTGTGAATGTTATAAAGCAAGTATAACAAAATAACTATTGGAATTATGAAAAAACTACCAATCCTATTATTGGCTGCATTACTGACGCTTTGTTCATGCAGCAAGAGTTATCAAGAGTTAGTCAACGAGAAAGTGGAACAATACAAGAAGGAGGGCAAAATCATCCTTAACAAATCCGATGACCCTACCGGCAAAGAACACTATATCGTGTTTGCCGATGCTAAACAACAGTCTATCGGCGTGGACACGCTGGGAGAAGAGGCGCTGGTAATAAAGCTCGCTGACGTGAAAGAACAGGAAATCGGTCTCTCAGACGCTCAAGGCAGCGACACTTTTTCTATATATAGCACAAAGAGTGAACCGAAAGCGACAAGCATCCACGTCGTAGACAGCACTACTTTCAAGGACATCGGTTACAATAATGAAGAGGAAATGACAGTGGAGTGCTATAAAGACAAATATATCCTGATGACCAGCAATAAGGATGATTATGTCAGAAACAAGATTTTCTTCTTCAAACAACCTTCTGTGATTTTCAATTCCTTTGACAATAAGATCGAAAAGGCTGACAATGGAGACCTGAACATCACTATAAAGTCTTCTGAGATGTTTGGAATGACAATGCTCGATCAGGAGTATGTACAAGCGATATTCCACGTAACACTAAATAGCGACGGTTTCATAAAGAAGCAAGACGACAATGTGAATTTCGGTGGGATAATGATTCCGACAAGTGCCTACGGCGATAATGAACAAATGGAACCATATCTCAACAGGATAGAAAACGACAGGGAGTCAAACTTTGACAGGGCATTGGAAAAAGAAAACGAATTCTTGGAGGAATGGCTTGTCAGCCACCCGGAGTACAGGAATTTGACTTTCTGTGAGCAGATTACAATATGTCACCAGGAGACCGGATTCAATTTCGACATCAACGGCAAAGCGTGCAGAGAAGCCGGACAATGATAGATGCCGGGCATACCGAAAGTAAAACGACCGCAAGTATTGGTTGACATTGCCGTTACAAAAGCCCGGCATCGTTCCATTTCGGAATACAGGTATGACTTAATATCTGAGGTTACACGTTTGCAAACAACCAATAGCAACTCAATAATCAACTGCGCCATGCTTCTTTCTCTTGGCTATATCAGTGAGGCTACAACCTATGCCGAGTCATGTGGCGGTGGCGGTTCGCCAGGCTCTGGTTGGAGACGTGACAAGGATGAAGACGATGATCATTGGTGGCGCAGGTGCATTGCAGTATCGGATGCGATGATGCGACCTGCGAAGTATCGGATGCGACGTGGCAGATGATATAAGCAAGTGACTCTTCAGATAAAATGTCATTACAATTTTATCTGAAGAGTCACTTGTAAAGAACGACCGAAAGAACGACTTAAAACGACCGAAAATAGCCGAGAACGACCGCAAGAACGACCGCAACGACCGCAAAAACGACCGCACTCCTACAGTACGATGCTCATTGTCAATATCGTAATCAGGCATGGGGAAGAAACGATTGCGTTGTTCAGTGTAAATCTTCTTGATGCCACGTCCTACGGTATCAATCATGTTGAAGTTGACCATGCCTCGGCATAAGCATTCGTTGCGATAGTGAAACTGAGGACCTTTATGCTCCAAAGCATTCTCTATGGTGCCGGGAATAAAGCTACCGCCATTGCCATTGTATAAGGTGCTGTTGCGTATCTTGCCCAACACCTTATCTACAGTCAAGATGAAAGGAATGGAGAAGTGTTCATAATCTTGCACAATACCTTCTTCATCTTCCCAAGTCCAAGTGATTTGGGCTACGGCAGGATATATGCTTATTTGTATGTCTGGTGATTTGCCTCCAGTAATTTGTGCCGTTTCAAACGGCACAAATTATATGAAGGCTTTGATATCATATCAAGAGGATAAGATAGTATGTGAAAGTCAATTATTTCGCATACAATCTTATTTTTCCTTTTTCAAAAAGGAAGCAATAAAAAAGAAAAGCAAAAAAGCGACTTCGCTGATAGTCAATCATTTACGGGTCTTTTAACAAATTTTGCTTTTTCGAACCTTTTTTTTTATGCCACTATTTGATATAGTATTTACTATCAAAACGTGTTCCTTCTTTCTCTATATCAGTTCCTATCATATTGTATAGTTGCTTTCTAATTTCTTTTATGTCAACATCAGGGATACGATTGGCAATATCTGAAATTTTACTCATTGGGTGCATGCGTATGTCTTCCTTGATGAGGGCTTTGAGTACATGAGGCTCTATCGTCTTCAATGTTGTTACGATATTTGACTTTGCATTACGTAACAAAGTTGGGTTGATTTGGAAGTATGATCCCTTTTTGACTCCACTTTTTGTTATCAAGTGACTTTTGTCCAAGTTGTCGATGTAGCTTCTTAGACGCTCCTCTGCGGAAAGTTGGAGTATCTTAGATAAGTCGGTGGCAGCTATACGCTTTTCTCTTGCAATGATACCAAATGCAATCTTGTTCTTTTGAGATAGCACCCTTTTCCTCACCTACACGTTGAATATCCTCACTACGTACAGGTTCGCATTTGTCTGCGACACGGATGTACATTTTGCCATCAGAAGTGGTGGCATATGAATGGAGTGAAGGGAATACAGTGATGGCAAAGTATTGGCTACCAGTTTCGTCCTCACAAACATCTCCAACGGCTAATCCCACATTGAAACAAAGACCACGCAAACGAGTAACAGCACTGTTTGCCTCTTCTTGAGGGATTATCTGGTTAGGGGCAGGTTTGCGAGTCTTATCCTCAACTCCAATCATAATTTGACCTCCTTGTGCATTGGCTAAAGCCACACAAGTGGTGGAGAGCTCTTTGAAACCTTTCTCCCCAGTTCGAATCTTTTGCAGACTCTTGTATTCTATCTTTTGTTGTTCTGTATTCATGTTTATTTATTTCTCCTAATTTTAATCGTTATACCCAAATCCGTTCCAGGCATCGAGGACGAGGCGCTTGGTGCGGTATTCTCCGTACTGGCGTATCTCGTTGTCTTTCAGCACAAGGATAGTTTTCTTTGATGCTTTCTAACTTCTACAAATATAATGCTTTTCTTTGAGGTATAACAACAAAAAGCGAACTTATTTGTCGCTTTGCTTTTACAAATTCTTTTGTGACATTACCCTTTTCTTTTACGACATTAGAGTTTTCTTTTAAGAATACCATTCTTATAAAGTTGAACAGGTTGTTTTCCCAAGTCCCATCGTATGTCAATCGGTCGCTATAGCGTTGGTTGCCTATCAAATAGCGAGCTGTTGCGAATTAAAAACGGGTAAAAAAACATCCGGCAAACGGTGCGTCGATGCTCTCTTGCATCTCAGCCCGTCCGCCGGATGGACCTTTTCATTTAGCTTGAAGATATTCCGAAATATCCTTTCTGATATTGTGAGTCAATCTTTATGCGATGATGGGGTCGGTCTTCCTGCTTGTTGGAATACTATTTCTTGATATTCACCACGTTGCCGGTAGCCTTGTCCTTGATGACATACTGCTGTCCGGCTGGCAGAATGCTGAACACGCCCTTGCCCTCGGCCACGAACTTGCCGTCCACGGTGTATACCTTGATGTCGGCATTCTCCAGTCCGCTTGCTGTCAGCACTCCGTTGATGTCCGTCGACATGAGCGTCACCTTGTTGGATGCCGCCGACTCGCCGTGGCTGTAGACCACCGTGACGAAGTATGTATGTTCAGCCACAGGAATCTGTTCGATGTCGGTGTAGCTGGTCTTCGAGGCGTCAACCTTTGCCACAAACTTGTCGTCGCGGTATATGTTGTAGGCAAGCGGTGTGGCGTCGTAGTTCTTCACGCCGATATACGTGATGTCGTCGAGCATGAACATGAACTTGTCGTTTGACACGCAGCGGATGGCGAAATACTTTGCGCCCTCGGGCAGATCTACGCTGACCTCTGTCCATTGTGCCTGCGGAGCCTCCCTCACGTCGCCTATGCGCTGGAACGACTTGATGTCCTTGTCGGTTGATGAGTAGAGCACCTCATAGTTCTCCATTCCGTAGTTGCTCGATTCTGTCTTCACCCAGAACGATATTGTCTGTGCCGTTCCCGGCAGCTCAGGCGAAATCAGCCAGTCGTCGTTCGCCTTCTGGTATGCGCCGAAGCTTGCGAGATACTGTTTTCCGGTGTGTGGCGCGAGCATGTCAGCCTGCTGTGCCTCGGCATCCCAGTCGGTTGCCGTCGGGTTGAACACGATGTATGCAAACGGCTGTCCGTTGTTGGGGAATGTCGCTCCGCCGCCGAATCCGTATGTCTGTGCCTTGTCGCCGTCGTAGAGAGTCCATGGTGAGAGTGCCTGGTATGTGAACGGGTCGTATTTCTCGAAGCTTTCGGTAACAGGCGCACCGTCGGCAATCTCCTCGGGGGCTGTCCATGAGAGCTTCACGCCCTCGCCCTCAACGGCCACTGCCGCAAGGTCGTTCACCGGAGTTCCGTCCACCGGCTCCACCGTGATGGCCTTCACGGCTGTGTTGTCGGCCTGGTTGCCGTCCTTGTCGAACACCACTTCACCCTTGAGTTCGGTGGTCTCCGATGCCATGTTGGCTTTCCAGGAGAAGCGCACGATGCCGCTCATGCCGGCATTGAGCACGAGGTTAGACTTGGTGTCCACGAGCGTCTTTCCGTCGTAGAGGTTCACCGTGAACTTCTCCGCATTGTTTGCGCCGATGTTGTCCACGAACACGTCCACCTCGTTGTCGGCACCCGCCGTGACGGTTTCCGGAGCGATGAGCTTGGCAGTGAGGTCGTAGTCCTTCTGGTCAATCACCTTGATGGCATCCAATACGAGCGGCATCTCGAGTTCGCTGCTCGTCAGCTTTATCTTCGGAACCACGTATTCCTCGTTCTTGAACTGCGATAGGTCTATCGTCATCCTCTGCCATCCCTTGCTCACATTGTCAGTCTTGAAGTTTACGCTCTGCATCACCTGGTCCACAGCCTGCGGAGCCTTGTCCACTGCGGCATCAATCTGCTGGTTGTAGCCCGGCAGACAGAGGTAATGGAACATGAACACAGGTCTTGTGGTTCCGGCGAGGGAAATCTTAGGCAGGTTCACCCATGCGTAGTCGCCCTTCGCCTTAGGTGCGAAATAGAGACAGCCGTTGTCCTGGTCAGCGGACAGGTCGCTGGCGAGGCTCACGCCGTTTTCGCCGTTGCGCTGCGTCCAGAGATACACCGATTCCAGTTCTGCATCAGGGAATGACTCCATGAACGGCATTGCCACCGGTGCGCCCTTCACCATGAGGTTTGACGGCACTGGAGTGCTTTCGCCGCCGGCGGAGATCGCGCCGATGTAATAATAGAGCAGCGATGGGTCGCCTGCTGACGGGTCTACGTCGTCGAATGTGACGGAGGTAGACGTGAGTCCATTCAGATAGTAATGTAGATAGCCGTCATTCACCGTATATATATTATAGGTGAGCTTGTCCGGATTCATGTATTCGCCGTTTGCTCCTGCGAGCGGTGCCTTCCAGCTGCCTGTCACCTTGGTAATCTCGTCGGCAATCTTGAAGTCGGTTGGCTTGTCCGGTACGTCCTCGCCCACGAAAGCCGAAGCCTCGGCGAGCTTGCCGTATCCGTTCTCGTCAAATACGGTCACCACGTATGTGTTCGTTCCGTTCACGCAGGTCTTGTCCTCTACCGACTGCGTACTGCCTGGGGCAGGGTTGTCGATGGTGGCGATGAGTGTTCCGTCTCGCTTCACCACGGCCTTCTTTATCGCCGCAAGAGCTTGTCCGTTCACTCTCTTTGTAGGACACTTGAAGCTGATTCTCGCCTTCAGTTCGCCTTCGTTGGCGGCCTTCACCACGAGGTCGGTCACTGCTTCCGGAGCCGCTTCGTCCATCACCTGGTCGATGCCGATGCTTCCGATGTATATGCAGAACATGTTGGCATCGCTCACGGCATGCACGCCGAAGCGGTATACGCCGTCATGTTCAATCTTTACGGTGCGTGTTATGAGCGAGTCCTCCATCGATGTGATGTGGATGGAGTCAGACATCGATTTGAACGTAGCCACGTCGGTGCTCTCGCCGTATCCGAGCATTATCTTCTCGCGGTATTTGTCGATTCCCTTCTTTGCCGTGATGGAGAAGGTGTAGTCCTGTCCGCCCTTGAGCTTCACCGGCGGCGTGAGGAGCCAGTCGTCGGCCTTGTTGTAGAAGTTGTATACATACTTGGCGTATTTCCCTTCTTTTTTCCATGTGTTTGCATCAGCATTCACATTCACCACCTCGCAGATGTCAAACTTCTGTGCGGTGGAGAAATCCTGTGAGTATGGAGCCTCCATCGGATTGCCCACTACCACCTTGTTGGATATGCGTCCCTTACCCATCATGTCGCCGTTGTATGCAAACACGGCGTATTTATAGGCTGCGAGCGGTTGGTCTGACGGCAGGTCCACGGTGAGACTTGTCTCCTTCACCTTGTCTGCCACTTCGTTCATGTCGGGGTATGTCACCACCTTATATGATATGTTCTCCGGCTTCAGCTGTCCTGCATTCTCGCCCAAGGTCGGTGCTGTCCATGTCAGCGTGGCTTTCTGTAGAGTCTCGTCGTAGGCGAGCTTCACGTCGGTCGGCGGCTGCGGAGTGTCCGGTCCGATATATGCCTTCACCTGTGCTTCGGGACTCTTGCCCACGCTGTTCGTGGTATACACCGTCACGGTGGTCATGCCCGGATCCACGGTGAGGTCTACGCTCATCGGAGTGGCAGCCTCTCCCTTGCCCGTTGCCACCTGCGTGCCGTTAACGAGCAGGGTGTAGTCCAGTTCGCCCGTCAGTTTGTCGCCGGCGAAGGTTCTCTTTGGCAGTGTGAACACTGCCTTTCCTGTGGTAGCCTCGGCTGCGAAGATAAGGTTGAGGTCGTTGATGCGCGCCGGTGCCCCGTCTTCAGCCTCGGGCTCCGGAATATAGAGTGCGGTGAATTCCTCGTTGTCGGCGAACGAACCAACCTCTGTTCCTGCTCCCGTCTCGGTGTTCACCTCGATGAGCTCTGAATAAGAGAAGCCCGACGATGAAACCATTGCCGCCCAATACATCTTGCCGCTCTTGGGGTCGAAGGCTGCGCTCTGCAGGTTTGTCGTTGGGGTGACTCCCGTCGGTCCTACGAGTGTTTCGGTGGCTTTCGCCTTGTCTATACGGTAAAGTCCGCCGTCGTTCTTTATGGCGAAGAGTTCTCCCTGCGGACTGCACGCCATGGCGAGATAGCTGTTCTGGAGTGCTCCGATGTCCTTTCTCGTCAGACTCTCGTAGTCTATGGTGGATAGCTTGCGCGACACGGCCTGTCCCTGGTCGTTGAAGTCGTAGCAGATGGCGTAGTTCTTTCCGCTCACGGGGTCGTGTGTCACGGCAGTGGATACGAGCGACATGTCCTCGAGCGTCTCCAGGGCCTTCTGCTCCCAGGTCTTGGTGTCATACGCCACATAGTATACGGTAGTGCCGAACCATGCCGACGTTTCGTAGCTCACTCCGTGGAACGTGTTGTCGTATACCGTTCCTCCACCGTTTATATATAGATATCCGTCAACGTCCGAAAGGATTGAAGGATTGATGGACTGTGAAGCCTTGAACGAGTAGAAGCCGTATGGTACGGTTCCTCCCTCGTCGTAGATGTCGTCCCATGAGTCGGCATACACAAGGCTTCCCCATAGGGTCAGCGGACGTGCGCCGGCCTTCATCATCGTGTTCTCCTGCAGAGCCGGCTTGCGCCTTAGTCTGTCGGGCATCTGATGGATTGGCGACTTCTTCCTTACTTTCATCGGCTGCGGTATTCCGAGGTCATTGGCCTTCGGGTCACCGATTTTCGCCTTCAGCCTCTCGATTCCCGTCAGCTGCCTTTCCTGCAACGGCATATTGCCGCTGATATTGGTCTGTGCAATGAGCTGCAATGGCAACATCAGGAGAATCAGGGATACTAATTTCGCATGGATGTGTTTTACCATAATCTTACATCGTTTGATAGTTAATAACTCTATTTTGCAGCAAATATACATAAAATAAATATATGCAACATGAAAACGCTTGATTTTTTGCTGTAATCTCCTGCGTTTTGTCTATTCTTGGAGTATTTTTATACATTTCGCAAGTATTATTTGCATGATTCTAAAAAAAAGTAATATATTTGCAGAGATTTAAATAGCTATCGACAACAATCTTTATTAATAACTAAAAAAATGGTTGCTTATGAAAAAAGTGTATTTTTTTCTCAGCCTGTTTCTCCTGTCGCTCGTAAGCTATACGGCAGGTGCAAAAACAGTTAGCCCATACTCCTTGGATTTTGATGACCCTCTGGAGACGGCAGACCACAATTTCGCTCCCGTTGGCTGGGGTCACATCGTTGATTATTACGCAGCCTATGGCGAGGTGGAATATGTAAAGTATAAATGGGAAGCCACTACGGGAATCGACGACAGTGGCGCTCTCTACATCGGTTCGCAGGAACTGGAAATCTACGACTACGATGACGAGCCTGACTACAAGACTTGTAAGGATATGCTCGTTACACCGGCGATAACCGGTACGTCGAGCATCTGGGTGAAGAAGGGCAAGAGCGGTACTGGCTACATCTACTTCTACACCATCACCGAGGAAGGCGGCAAGCTCAAGGCGGGCAAAATGATTAACGTGACCGTGCCTACGCTGAACGCAGCAACCTACGTGCAGGTGAACATCCCGCAGCAGCCCGACGGCAGCCGCATCGGTATTTTGGGAAACAATGTCTACATCGACAACTTCTCCGCTGCAAGCGCCGAAATCGACCAGAAGACGGAGATAAAGGTGTCTTCCGTAACGAGCAACATGCCGGAGAACCAGGACGCCGACGAGAACGGTAAGTTCAACGTGGCATTCAAGGTGAACGTGAGAAACACCGGTAATGTGGACATCCCGAAGGACACGGAGAACTTCTCCATCTCCCTCATCAACGCCACTCTCAATGACAGCGTGATGGCTACCGTAGCCATTCCGCAGGACCTGGCGGCAGGCGAACTGTCTGCAGATATCGATATCTCCGCCGAAATGGACGTGAACAAGTTCCCTCTTGAATATCAATATAAGATACGCGAGAATCTTGGCGGCAGTTCCGTAGACGGACTGAAGTTCAAGATTACGCCACACGTACCGACACTCGCCTTTATGAATTCCGACCAGAAGAAGGAATACGAAAGCGGTGCGGTGCTTGACTTCGGCATCAACAAGAAGGAGGCGACAGGCACATTCGTATTGAAGAACGACGGCGGTGCCGACCTCAACATAACTGAACTCACCGCACCGGAGGGCTACGTATTGAACAAGGCTGCCGCCTTCACCGTGGCGCCACACGATACGGCACAGGTAATCATGACCATGACCGCCGGAACAGTGGGTAAGAAAGACGGAGAACTCGTGCTCAAGTCAAACGCCGGCGACCTGACCTTCGCCGTGAAGGGCGAGACAGCCGACGAATTCACATACTTCGTTGACTTTGAGGACGGCATTCCTACCGACTGCTACAACGACTGGAGCACCGATTCATATCCTAAGGACATAAACATGATAGGCAACACCAAGGCAGGCTACGCCACATCATACAGCGACGAACCAAAGAGACTCGTCACTCCGCTGCTTGAGGTCAAGGCTGGCGAGACCATGCGTTTCATCGCAGCCAGAAAGGACGACAAATCCACACTCGACATCCTTTACTCTACCGACAGAAGGAACTGGACAGCTGTGCGCAGCATCTCCACAACAGCCGAGAACGACGCCGACAAACTGTCTGACGAAGTCGTGACAAAGGGCTATTGGAACAACTACTACGGATACAAGGAATACACCCTGGACAACATACCTGCCGGAAAGGTCTACATAGCATTCGACGGCAAGAGCGTATACGTGGACAACATCTACGGATTCCAGAAGACCGCAGTTGACCACGACGTATTCTTCACATCCACAAGCATGAAGGACGTGGGCACCGTGAACACCTCAATCACCGCACATGCAAAGATCGTGAGCATGAGAGATGATGCCGAGGAGCCGGAGGAATACAACCTCGGACTCTATGTTGACGACATTCTCGCCGCCAGCATCGAGAGCGTGAAGCTTCCGCAGAACAAGGAGATGGAACTCACCGCACAATTCATCCCTCACGCCGTGGGTAAACATAACGTGACGTTTAAGTTCATCGCCGGTGACTACGTAGTTGTGTCTGATCCTACAGAGATTACCATCTCCAGGGAGATCTCCGAGAGCGAGAAGGCTGTGGGCAACAAGACCGGCACGGCATACACCGACGGACCGGTTTACACCTATGAGAAGGAAAGCCAGACAGAAATTATCTACAAGCCTGCAGATATCGACCTGCCGGTGGGTACCAAGATAACCAAGATGCTGTTCCGCGGCTTCGTAGGCTACGGAAACCTCGACGCCAGTGTCAGAGTATACATGAACAGCACCGACCAGACCAAGTTTGAGGAAAACAAAGTAGACGCTGACTCAACGAGCATGACAAAGATATTCGACAAAGCCGTGCACTTCGAGCAGGGTGGATCTGCTGTAGAACCTGTTGTGCAGCTCGAACTCAACTTCGCAGAGCCTATCGTTTACGACGGAAAGGGAATGCACTTGCTGTTCGTACACAAGGCTGATACATACAAGAGCGTGAACTTCGAGTTTGACGGAAGTATCACCGACCAGGCAAAGCATAGCTATAACGAATGGGGTACTGTAAAGAACGAATTCATCAAGCTGCCAGTGGCATACTTCTGCGTTGCCACCGATCCTCATACGCTGAGCGGAAAGGTAACTGACAAGACTACGGGTGCCGCACTGAAAGATGCTGAGGTGACACTCTCAAATGACGGAGTGGAATATTACGCCACAACCGATGCCGAGGGTAAGTATGACATGACGATATTCAAGTATGACCGCAAGTACGGTGTAAGCGCAAGAAAGCTGGGCTACTACCTCGAACCGATGGACTCTGTTGACGTGAACACCAACAAGGAGAACACTCTCAACATTGCCATGACAGAGGCCAAAAACCTTATGATAGCAAATGCCATCGCCCCTAAGGAGGGTATGGTGAACTACGAATACCAGATGGCTGTTGATGTGTTCAATTATACCACAGCCGACAAGAAAGCTGACGGCTACTGGTTAAAACTCAAGAGGAACGGCGAGGAAATCGCTACTGCCAAGACGGTGGACATCGCTGCTGGCGAGAAGACCACGCTGCTGCTTAGCTACACACCTCACGAGGTGGGCACGGACAAGATTACTGCCGAGCTGACCGAAGGCGAGAAGGTGACAAGCGGAGACGAGGTGGAAGTGGCTGTGGCCGAAGAGGAGGCTGTAATCAAGAAGCAGGTGGGCGACGCCCTTAGCAATGCAATGGATGCTCCGGTGAACCCATACTGGAAGCACAGCGAGACTCAGGCTATCTATCCTGCAAAGATGCTCAAGATGAAGAAGGGTATGAAGATTACCCGCATAGAATACCGCGGATGGACTCCTGGTGGCATCGACCTCAAGGCTAAGCTATGGATTGAGAATACAGCTGACAGCAATGAGAATGGCGTGGCATTGGGCGACACCACGAAGATGCAGCTCATCTTTGACGATGAAATCAAGTTTGCCGACGGCATTCAGGTGGGCAGTCCTACCGAGCCGGCAACACTCTTTACCATCGATATCCCTAATGGATTCGTATACGAAGGCGAGAATATCAGAATAGCTGGTCGCGGAGACGTGCTGAGCAGCGGTTCCATATCCATCAACTACGTGGTGGACAACAACGAGAAGACCACCACTTTCTATCGTTCATCTGAAAATCAGGTGGAGGAGAAGGACTGGTCGAGGGTATACAACACCACAGTATTGTATCTCACCGCTGAGTTCAAGTACAACATCTCCGGAACAGTGACGAACAAGGAAGACAAGACTCCTGTCGGGAACGCCACGGTATCGATGGTAAGCGACGACGTGGTTTACGCCACGACAACTGCTGCCGACGGCAAATACAGCATCGACATCATGCAGCCTTCAAAGGTTTACAAGATGACGGTAACGGCCGACAAGTACTACGCCTACATGCAGGCTGGCATCTCGTCAGAGAAAGATATGGTAATCGACGTTCCGCTTGAGGCGGTTCCGGTCTCAGCAATCAGCGGCGTGGCATTCTCTGCCGACAGCGACGTGAGCATCTACTCTCTAGACGGTGCGCTCATCGCCAAGGGCAAGAACGCAGTTGCCAAGGTTGCCAACGGTACCTACATCATCAAGGACAACGCAACGAACCAGACCAAGAAGCTTATCAAGAAGTAAAGGTAAAAAGTTAATACATCATCGTATAGAGGTGGGCAGGCCGCCGGGCATTGTCCGCCTCTATTTTTTTTGAATACTGCCTGACGGCAAGCAGTAATAAACCGACACAATGAACATTCTGATGACCGATTGGGACTAAATGTATAGAGAGAAACAGGCTTATTCAAGTTCCGTCTGCCTTCGGCTTGCTGTCAATAAGCCAGTAGGCAAATGGAGAAGCTATCAAGTAAATAAAAAGAAAAAACGGTACCAGAGAAGTGTAGCATCCTGGCACTGTTGGTGCAACATAGCTACACCTTTGGTGCAACATAGCTACACTAACAGTATTCCATAGCTATACTGACGGTAAACAGCTGCTTTATTCGCACCCTGTGAAGATTTATGCGACGGACGATAGCGGCATTTGGCTGCCCCTGCCGGAGGAAATGAGCTGCATGAACGGCGAGACATTCTCCATCGCCAGTCCGTCGGGGATAAGTGGCGTAGGCAGATTGCCGGACGGCACGACGGAGATATATACGGCCACCGGCATGAAAGTGGGCGGATATGAGGACACCGCACCGCTGCCCAAGGGCATGTATATCCTGCGCCGGGAGGAAAGACGGTAAAGGTGTGTATGGAGAAATGACATGATATGACGGGATGATTGATGGTTTTGGTTGCAAAATATGCCGAATTGTCAAATCCGCCGTGTGCTTCAGATACTGTCGCACCGTACGAAGAGATACCATCGTCGGCGAAACGAAGCAGAAGGTGATGGAGATGCTGAAGAAGACCATCCGTCCGGAGTTCCTCAACCGTATCAACGAAACCATCATGTTCCTGCCTCTCACCAAAGACGAGATAGCACAGGTGGTAAGTCTGCAGATGAACGCCGTGAAGAAGATGCTTGAGCCGCAGGGCTTCACGCTCAACGTGACAGATGCCGCCATCCGCTACCTGGCAGATGCCGGTTACGATTCGGAGTTCGGTGCCCGTCCTGTAAAGAGAGCCATCCAGCGTCTTGTACTCAACGACCTCTCCAAGAAGATCCTCGCCGAGGAAGTCTCCCGCGAGAAGCCTATCGTGATAGACGCCAATGGCGCAGGTCTGCAATTCAGAAACTGATTGAAATGGACAGATTGTGCAGGTCTCGCAATTCAGGAACTGATTGAAGTAGAAAAGGCAGGATTTTGAATATAAAAAATGAATTTGCTGAGAATATAACAGATACAAGTAAATTAACTCGGCAAAAACATAAAAGCAAAAATCCTAACTGCTCATATTCAAGCAGTTAGGATTCTTTATGGTGCGCCTGATAGGACTCGAACCTACACGTCGCAAGACACCAGATCCTAAGTCTGGCGCGTCTACCAATTTCGCCACAAGCGCAATTTTGCGGTGCAAAGGTACGGTATTTTTTCCACCTGACAAAATTTATTGCGCTATTTATTTTAGAGTCAAAGACATTACACCATCTAATGGATAAACTGACATTACATCGTCTGATACACTAACGGAGATTATGCCGTTCTGTCATGGCGACTTGCATGGACATCATGCGGATAGGGAGCTGTGAGCTACCCTATCCCGGCATGATGCAGACAAAAAGAAAAAGAAGCGGGACTAATAGTCCCAAAGGAGACCGGAGTTCTCCTTGCTCAATTCGTCACTTCCACCAGTGCCGCCCGGTGGAGGGGCGATTGGCGTGTTGGGGTCCACTTTACTTTCTCCACCAGTCTTTGACAGTTGTTGCATCACGCCCTCGATATGACATTTCACGAGCGTGGTCTGTGGGGTGATATATGTTTTCTTGTTCATTGTTACAACTATTATTAGTTTCTACAAGCTGTAAGAACTTGACTGCTATAAGTTGTCAGAACTTGCTTGCTACAAGTATTCAGAACTTATTTACTTCAAGTTATTCAGAAACTTGTTTGCTACAAGTATTCTGGAGCTTGCTTACTTCACTACTTTCTTTCCGCTAACCACATACACGCCGCCGGGCAATGCCTGGAACTGTCGGTATGAGGTTGCCACAACCTGTCCGTTGAGATTATACACCTTACCGTCTGCTGCGGTGACGCTGTCTGCCGGCATGTCACCGTCGATCAAGATACCGTCGATTGCCGAAGTCTCATCGGTTGTCACATTGCTGCCCATGCCCACGGTGAGTTTCTTTGCCTCAGACACTCCGTTGGTGCCGATATTCTTGAGATAACCGCGGAAGCCCTTCAGCGTGCCCGGGTCGCCGACGAAATTCTTGAACGAACCGTCATTGTTGCTAATGAAGCAGTCGCCCTCCTTCACTGTCAGGTCGTTGCTGTAGCTCGACATCCATACATATCCGTTGCCCTTGCACCATTCTGCCGGTGCCGCATTCTCAATAGTGACATAAGGATAGCCTTTCACCTCTGCCGTATTGATAGAGGCGACATCCTTTGTCGGTTTGATGAGGAACGGTTTGCCAGCCACGATATTGTTGTAGGCATGGCGCACGAAAATCGCCTTCGTTCCCTCCACACGGTCGAAATACAGAATCTGCGTTCCGTTGGGAGTATCCCTGTCGTAAGTCTTTCCGAATATGGCATCCACCTGCTGCTTGTTCAGGCTGAACGGCAGCACGCATGTTGTCCACACGCCAGCCGCCATTGCGCGGTTCACCTTCGCCGTGGTCAGTTCGCCAGCCTTGGTCAGTTCGATGGTGTTTGCGGCGGCCTCATCAAATTCATAGTTCTTCACCGTCTGTCCCTTAGCCTCATCAAATGAGAATCCATAGAAACCGAGTTTCGAACCATAGTTATATATATAATATGTCTTGCCAGCCTTCACATCAAAGGTGTAAGTCACAGCCGCATCCACGAGCACCGACCATCCGTGAGAACCCTTCACATTGTCGTCGGCACCATTGTTTGGTGTGGCATAACTGCCCCATGTAACCTTGTTGTCGATGTTGCTCTCATACACGTTGTTCTGGAATCCCGTGGCAGTCATCTCAAATGAAGTCATGCCGCGGAAATGATTCTTCACGTCTTCAATGGTAGGCGAAGGATTGCTATTTTTTTTGCCGCCGCCAGTGGTAGAAGGACCACTCGCCAGTCCAGTGATATTACAAGGATAGTTTGTTATCTTGTACGGATCCTTCAGGTCGCCCGTTGCGTTCTTGTCTGCCACAGAGAGCTTACCGCCGGTAGCGCTGATAGTTGCCTCAGATGCCACCACCTTTCCAGCCTCGTCCAATACGAACACACGGCGCTGCGGACGGTATGCATAGACGCCACCCGACTTGTCGAACACTCCGTTCTGGAACACGCTGACGCTGACCTTACCGTTGGTCTTCGGTTCCACCGTGAGATATGCTCCCGAGCATGGCACATAGAACATCGGATCTACCGTGCCGCCCTCTTTCTTCTTCAGTGTTCCGTCATACCATTGAGTCTCGCTTGGCAACGGACAGGCACCGTCTTCCTGACGCGCATTCTGACATGTGAGACCGGGGAGATAATAGTCGAAGCCCTTGATAACCCAGGTTGCCTTTGAAGAGTCATCAGCCCATTTGTTGTTTGTGCCATAGGTGAGTCCCTCACTCGACACGGGAGCCTTAGGGCGGTCGGTGAAGCTCCATCCGCCGAGAGTCACGGCAAGAGTCTTGTTCTGATTGAATAATGGTGTCATCGGACTGTATTTCTCTCCTGAGCCTGTGGCTTTGACGCGATATTTTGCAGGGTCGTCCACCGACACGAGGATATACGAGAACACATCCTCAAAGCCATCTCCGCTCACTGCCACCTGAATCTTGACATTGTCGCCGGCGCTCACGCCCTCTATCTTGCCCGTTGTGGCATCCACCTTACAAACATCGGGTGCGAAGGATGTCCACTCCATGGTGTATTTGCTATTGTCGATTGCCGTGCCCGATTCAGTAACGCTTACGGCTGGAGCATCCACTACTTCGCCAACATAGATTGTCTTGGCGGCAGAAGGATTGAGAGTGACCACCGGAACGGCATAAGACGCTTTCACATCAACGGTGAATGTCACGGCATCCGGAGCGTCATACTCCTGGCTATAGTCAAACTCTGTATCGGTGCCTTGATTGATGATTTTAGGAGTGGCGCTCACCGTTATCTGATACTTCCCCTCAGCACCGAAGGTGTATGTCATTTTGTTGTTAGAGCCAGAAAGCTTTGGCAAAGCCGAACAAGTGTAACCCACGTTGAAATATCCGCTCACGTCCTCTCCTCCATAATTGAGAGGCACCTCGATGGTCTTCTTCGTGCCCTTTGCCACCTTGATGGTTGTAGCATTGAAAGCAGACATGAACTCGGGCTTCATCTTGCCCTTCCTCACGGTGAACGTGAAGTCCTCTGTTGCTTTGGTATATTGTCCGGCAAGCTTTTCCGACGGTGTAGCCGTAACGGTGACGTGGGTGACGCCTTCAGTATAATTGAACTGGCTTCCAGCCGCCGTGAAAACACCTTTGTCATTGATGGTCACGTTATCGTTATCGGTAGAGAAAGACAGTTTATAGTCTGTGCCGAGAGTAAGCAGTTTGTCACCAATGCCATACACTCTCACTTCCGGCTGCCGTGTCTCTTCGTCGGTGACATTCATCTCCACGTTTTCCACGGCAATAACCAGAGGAGAGGTCGTCTGAGTAGTGGTCTTGCGGGTGATGGTGATGGAAGAGAGAGGATTGGATTTATCACTCCAAAATACAAATATTTTGTTTTTCCCTTTCAGCACAGAATTTGCATCCAAAGTATAAGAGCCATTTGATGTTGACACGCTGTTAGAAGAGGATGCCTCAGCCGACAGTTTGAACGCTTTGCTATTGTCTTTTATATTTATCACATCACCAGCATCCAAAGGTTTGTCAAAATTTATACGAATATAGTTTTTACTTTGATCACTAACAGTAATATAATTATTAGAGAAAGGTGTCCAATCCTTACTACGAGTATTCACCAAAGTAACGGTTCCTCCTGTTATCGCAGCATGTTCGCCTGTGAGTTGTTTATAAGTTGGTACATCAGCAGTTCCTTTTGCTACCGTCAATGAAGCAGGACTACTGTTTATCTCCATCGAAAACAATGTCGTCTCCATGGTCTCGCCACCTCCAGTATTTTCCTTTTTGAAATTAGCCTTCACGTTGACGTCGGCAGCGATGGAACTGATGGTATATACATTGTCGGATGCCTCACCACCGGTTGCCGTCCAGCTGTCAAACGCATATCCCGTGTTTGCATTGGCTGTGAATACAAGTTTGGTGCCCTCCTCCACCTGTGTTCCGGAGGTCACCACATTGTCGGCGCCGTCCTTGATTTCCACCGTTCCGTTTTCTGCCGTAGCAGTGACGGTGAATTTCTGCTTGTCAGCAGAAGAGTTGGAATTAACCTTGATATTCGTCGCACTCGTCTTTATGCTTGTGCTGCCCACAGTAGCCACGCAGTAATAGTTGCCTGTGGTCTGAGGAGTAAACTGAGCCTTCGTAGCTCCCTCAACGGCAACCTTTGTCGTAGCGTCATACCACTGGTATGTCGCATTGGCTGCACCCGTGCCACACACCTCCACTTTGGGAGCCGTAGCGCCCGACTGCGTCAGGTCGTAAGCAGGCTTCAGGTCGTAAGAGAAGAGTATCTGCGAGGCATTGTCCTGGTTCTGATAAGCGCGCTCATACTCCGTTGCCGCCATAATGAAACCGCCGAGCACCTTGCCCTCGGTGAGTCCCTCTTTTTTTTTCACCATCGGCACATCATAGCCCAGCAGATAATATTCGTTTGATCCGTCACGGAATTTCTTGCCGCCTTCGGCATAAATTCCATCCGTGCCGCCGCCAAGACCGGCAGACCGGCAGCTGCCCCATATCTCCAGACTTCCGTCTTTCAGATATGTGTAGTTGTTCACCAGACATTCAAAAGCTTTCTTGGCATTCTCCTTGTATGTGGCGTCAATCAGTCCGAGACGCACCGCCTTGAACAATGCCGCAGAGAAGATTGCCGTGGCAGAAGTCTCGATATAATTGGTCGCGCTCTTTGGTTTGCCTGACCAGTTGCTGTTGTAGCTTGTTGCCTCGAAAGAATCTGTTTTGTCGAGCAGCTGATACCATCCGCCATTGCTTGCCTGACGCGCCACAATGCCAGCGGCGAGGTCTTTCAGATGAGATTGCAGTGTGGTGTAGTTGGCAGCCGTAGTTCTTCCTGCCTTATCCATCGCTTCGAGGGCATCCACGAGGGCGAAGATATACCATGCGTTGGCGCGTCCCCAATAGGCTGCCGAATGGAAGGTGTATGGCTCCGTCTTGCCGTTCAGACCTGCCCATGTGTCGGCATGCGAATTAGACTTTCCCGTTCCTGCATTCGCCTCAAAGGCGTGATACATCAGCTTGTCTGTAGAATTCCAACACTGGTTCCATACGATATTGAGCTGTTTGAACACCATCTCCCAATCCTTGTCAGCGCTGCCGAACACGCTTGAGCCGGCACCATTGAAATTCACGATCTGAGCGAGCAGTGCCGAACCCATATATGCGCCGTCGAGCCACATCTGGTTGTTGTAGGCTGTCTTGTGGAACCATCCTCCAACTACTGCGTCGCCGGCGAGAGTGCCAGACGAGATGCTATTGTTCTTGTTGTGGGCAATGAGACCAGTCGTTGCCCTGCCGATAGCCGTTTGGGCATTTTCCTTATCTGTTGCCGATGCATTTTTGTAGTTATAGATTCCGATGTAGAGCTTCACGGCGTTGAGGTCGTCGAGGCTGCCGCCACCGTTTGGCACGCTATTATAATAAGCATCGCCATACTCCTTTACGCTTGCGAACCAAGGCTTCGACCAATCGAAATCCTGATAATAGTCGGCTGCCTCTATCATCGACTTTGCAACGAGACCCGGGACATAGTCAAGTTTCTTCTTCGTGTCATTACGCTTAATCTCCACACTGGTTCCGTCGGCTTTATACTTCGCCAGACCGAAAGCTGTGGAATTGGCATAAAAATCATGCGCCCTGGAGTTTATCGCCCACTGCGAATACCTCACCCCCGGATTGAACTTCACGCCATCGCCGTCGCCCGCCGCCTTTGCCGCCACTGTGGCGAAAAGCATAGCGAAGAGAGGGACGATACGCAGAATCCATCCAGACAGGGCATGCCCTTTCTGCGACACGGATATGCCGCAGCCAAAAGATTGCTCTTCTTTCTTCATAAACAGATAACTGAATTTTGTTTGTAAATTAATTTTTATATACTTCTTAGTAGTCTAAACGAGGAGTCTTCTTTTTCCTCATCAGTAAAATATCGAAATTGTCTTCGTACCAAATTGTGCCGGCAAAGGTAAAGAAAAAAATTGACTAATCGAATAGTGTGATGTTAAAAAACAAGGAATATATAGCGAAATTGGGCAGATTTCGCATCTATTTTCCTACCCCAATCAGTCAATTACTGTTAAGAGATTCTTAGCCTGACCATTTGCCACAGTCAGGCTTTCAGTTTCAGTAATACAAATAAAAAAAAGGGTAAGCTATTCCGCCACCACACGTATCGTCATCGTGGTGGGATCGAAGCGGATGCCGCGCTTGTCGATAAACCGCGACAGGGTGCCGTCGGCGGCGAGGGCGGCGGTAGGTCCGGTGATGAGCCGCTCGTGAGTCATCACCCACAGGTCGTCGGCAATCTGCAGGGCCAGTTCGAGGTCGTGTGTGGAGAGGAGTATCGTCTTGCCGTTGTCATGACACAGCGAACGGAGCATCTGCAGTGTCTCCACCTTGCTGCCATAGTCGAGAAAAGCCGTAGGCTCGTCGAGAAACACCACGCTGGTCTGCTGCGCCAGAGCCTTCGCCGTCATCATCTTCTGTCGCTCACCGTCGCTCAGTGTGCCTGCCATGCGTCCGGCAAGATGCTCTATGCCCACCATACGCAGGCTCTCGCCCACAATGCGCCTGTCGTCATCGCTGAGGCGTCCGAAGAATCCCGTGTACGGGCTGCGCCCCATGGCAGCCATCTGAAACACGGTGAGGTTCTGCACCTGCGGCCGCTCCGTGAGCACCACTCCGATGAGCCTCGCCAGTTCCTGACGGGTGAACGAGTCAATCTCTCTCTCGCCGAGCATTATCTCTCCGCCGAGCTTAGGCTGGAAGGCGGAGATGGTGCGCAGCAGGGTGGACTTTCCCACTCCGTTGTCGCCAATAAGACAAGTGAGGCGACCGGGATGCAGGGCAGCTTCAATACCCTGCATCACCACTCGTCTGTTTGTCGTCTTGCCATATCCGATCGTGAGATCGGAAAGTCGCAATATGTCTTTCATTTCAATTCCTTTTCAGAATCAGTTGTTTCTGCAAGCAGGGCGCGCCCGTTACTTCACGTCGCCCACCTTGATGAGATATTCGGCAATCTGAACGGCGTTCAGTGCGGCACCCTTGCGAATCTGGTCGCCGGTGAGCCACAGCGTGTTACCGTTGTCGTCGGCAAGATCCTTGCGCACGCGGCCCACATACACATCGTCGTGGCCGGCACTCTCCAGAGGCATCGGATATACATAGTTCTGAGGGTCGTCTTCGAGGGTCACTCCCGGCGCCGCCTTCAGAGCCTGGCGGATTTCCTCCACGGTGAGCGGACGCTCGGTCTCGAACCACACGCTCTCTGAATGTGAACGCAATGACGACACGCGCACACAGGTGGCACTCGTGCGTACATCGGAGTGCATTATCTTGCGTGTCTCGTTATACATCTTCATCTCCTCCTTGGTATAGTCGTTAGGAGTCATCTTGTCTATCTGCGGAATCACGTTGTAGGCAAGCTGATGAGGGAATTTCTCCACGTGTGTGGTGCTGCCCGTCTCCAGAATG